>ULSV01026445.1_pt1 | contig 38794 bp, 48 predicted proteins | sample 1956991 | NCBI WGS metagenome assembly ULSV01 (sample SAMEA4835717, study PRJEB28245) | human gut metagenome | biome: gut microbiome; material: fecal sample | place: Denmark | collected 2008 | reverse complement strand
GTACAGAAAGAAAATTTATTTGATTTAGAATCTTATTAAGCATTTTATTTTGATGTATTTAAGTGCTACAATTCTACCTCCGATTGTAGCCTTTGATAGAATAAGAATACAAAATGTGCCAATTAGTCACACTATTGGCACACAATGGTTCTTGTTTATTAAGTTGTTTATAAGGGAGGCAGCTTTTTTGTCTTCTTCTTGTACCGCATGGGTGTACCTATTGAGCGTTATAGAGACATCACTGTGTCCTAAGCGGGCACTTACTGTCTTTGGGTTAATACCCTTAGCTATTAACCAGGTGGCATTGGTGTGCCGTAGGTCATGAAAGCGTATATGGAGCCCTAAGGACTCACTAAGGTGCTTAAAGGCTACAGAAATGGCTGTAGGGGCAAAATAAGACCCAATAGCGTTTGGGAAGACAACAATATCATGCTTTTTATAAGTGAGTAGTATTTTGATAGTGTGAACATCTACTGCTATTGTTCTTTGTGCCTTCTGTGTCTTAGGTGTTTGTATAGAGGTGTCTGAAGCAATAGAGCGGTGGATAGTAATGGTATTATTGGCTGTGTCTATATCTGACCAGTGAAGCCCTAAGACTTCACCACGTCTAAAGCCACATTCTAAGCACAAGAGGATTATAGGGTACCAGGGGATACCTGTATGTACCTTCATGTTCTTAACTGAATTTAGTAATAGCTGTGCTTCATTGATTGTTAAAGGTACTATTTCTTTTTGTCTTGTTTTTATGTTTTCAGACAAAGATACAGGATTAGTAAAGATAAGCTCTTCTGCTATTGCTGTCTGAAATATCATACTTAGGACAGTTCGATAGACATTCGTAGTAGCACTGCTATAGTTTTTATGCTGAATAAGAAAAGTATTTATATCCTTTGTCTTAATATCCTTTAGGGGTGTCTGATGAAAGAAGGGTATAAAATGCTTATTTATATAATGAACGTAAGATTTATATGTTGTACTTTTTACTTTACCTTCTTTGATTTCTAAGAAGTGATTACAGTAAATATTAAAAGGAGTCATACTATTAATGCTAAGGATACCTTTTTCTTTTTCATATTGGTATTGTTGCATTAGCTTGATGACTTCTCTTTTGTCTGTACCCGTGAAGGTTTTCCTGATACGTTTTTGTGTCTGGGGGTCCCTACCGAGGTCTAAAAAGCCTCTATAGTGTCCTTTTTTGTACTCAATGATACTGCCTTCACCCTTTTGTCTTCGTTGATGTTTCATTATGGTCTCCTTTAGGGGGCACAAAAATAAAAATATGTAAAAATTGTGAAATGTGGGTTAATGAATTACAAAATATAAAATACCCCCATATGTCCCTAATTGTACCATATGTCCCATATAGTAATAATAAAGTAAATCTGATACATATAGGCCATAATGTGCCCAAGGTGTGACTATAAAGAAACAATAAACAATCTATAACGTCTTTAATATACCTATAGGGGTATATGGTATACCTGGTGTAGCCCATAATGCCTCATTTTGTTTCCTTTTTGTCAGCAGACATTGGACACAAGTTGGCATAAAGGGACGATAAAGGACGATAAAGGACGATAAAGGGACATATAGAGTGAAAGTTATATATTGTGCGTCTATTCATAATAAATATGTTATAGATATTTTATCTGTTAGATATCGAACAATATGTTCATTAATGTACTTATTGTTTCCTAAATGTCCCTAAATGCCTCATAATGTATCTTAACATTACATAAAGAACCATAAAGACACATAAAGAGAGCAATCATAAGAAACAAAAAGAGACAATAAGTAATTTATTTTATACTTATTGTCAACCTTAATGTCCCTAAAAGTGTACATATTGTTACTTATCATCATCATCCGCACAATTAGACGTGTAATAGTTATTAGTCGTTGTTACATTATTACTATTACGATTATGTCTATTGCTATGTATCTTAATTGTGTCTTGCTCATTGACCAGAAACTCATGCATTAATGCTCTTAATAATGACGAGCTATCATAATCATTAATATCGCAATAGCTCTGAAATGCGGCTTTTTCGGCAGGTGTCAACCGTACTGTTAATGTTGCGGTACGCTTTTCCGCCCGTGCTTGTTCTTTGATTTTTTCAGTATCCATCGTATTTTTCCCTTCTTATTTTTGTTGCAAATACTCTTTGATATATAGTTGTATAGCATTATCTATAACATCTTTTTTGTCTATTTTTAATTTACGTGCTAAATATGTAATATCGTCTATTGTGCTATCTGATATGTCTATTGCACTTATATCTTTTTGATTGCTTTTGCGCAAACATTCTGCAAGTAATGCACGTATTAAGAGACTGCTTTTAATCTTTTGTGTGTCACAGAGTGACATAAAAGCTTTCTTTAAGCTTGCAGACAAACGAAAGCGTATATAATCATTTTTTACTCTATCGTCAAAATTTTTGTTGTAAGCGAGTACAATTTTATTAATATCCATCGAATACCTCCATCATATAAAGAAAGCTTATAACAACATATAAAAAGTGTTAATTTTACAATGTGATAACATTGTTGTATCATTGTGGCAACAAAAAAAGTTGATGTAATGCCTTTTGTTGTTCTTTGATAACTGCATAACCACTTTATATGTATATTATAAGCTATCGGCAAATACAGTATATCATACATATAAAAGGCCGTAAAGGTACATGTAATAAGTGACAGTTATTGCATGTCTTACGGTAATCGTCAGTGTGGGGGCGTCAGACGCACACTAAAAGTTGCAATGATTTATGTAACAGAGTGCAAAAAAAAGCACTGCTAATAAAAAAAAACACTGCTGGATTTTAAAGAGATAAACGTTTCAATATGTGGAGGTAAACAACCATGAAAAATAAAAGAAAATACTATGCGGAACACTGCTTATACGGTGTCAACACAAGCTATGACAGCTTTAATCGTCAAGCATATTCATTTTTCGTTTTTGACAGCAAAAAAGAAAGAGATGAATGGATAAACAAAAATGCTTACGACCCTTACGGAAAATTGGTTGCAGCGGCGACAACGGTAAAAAACGTTCGCTACTGCATGGGACGAAACTTTATAGTGCACGGTAACATTATTGTACGCAGTGTTGACGATTTATATGAGTAAAAAGAAAGGCAATAAATTAAATGAAAATTCTAAAACTTTATAGACAAGATTTTTCACCAGAGACTGTAAAAGAAAAACTACAGTCTCTTTTAAAATGTACAGATTGGGACTTTATAGAGACTACATCGGCATTTGGAAACACACGGCGTATCAGTAGAGTACAACTTGCTTTACTTTTAAAAAAGAATTGCCGTATTCATAACACCGTGTATTAAAAATCAAGGAGGAAAAATAAAATGTTTAAAGTTAAAAATATGGAAAGTTTGCGGTCAGGCCGTCCCGTTGTTAATCAGTTTAAAGTAGTTTTTGATACGGCGGTTGGGCGTGTCCTTCTATTTCAGTCTTACGATACACCGATTGCAATGACAGTATCTCATAGAATAAACGGTGTGTTATATTACATTGCCACAGATAAAAAATACTCAATGACAACCTCAAAATATCAAAATATGTTCTATAAAAAATATGGTAAGTCTATTGTACGACAGTTAACTGTGTCTAATTTTTCAGAATGGCTGGAGGCAATACATAATCCAGCCCTTTTTAATGCTTTATTGTTACAAGAAAGGGAAAGAAAATGATAATAACAAATCTAAAAAGTCAAAATACAGGCCGTTCACTTCCCAATCAAAAAATAATGACTGTGGATACACCTTGTGGACATGTTCATTTATTTCAATCATATAAAATTCCTATTTCATTTATAGCCTTTACGCCTCATGGCCGTTATTTCATAGAAACAAGCACAGCATATTCACATAAGATAACAACATATCAAAACCAGTTTAGAAAAAGTTTTCTTTTGGATTTTTCATATTTCAAAGTAGATAACATTAGTCAATGGATAAGGGCACTCAATAGTCCAGCACAATTTAAAAAGTTAATACAAACACAAAAAGATTGTAGATTAGAAAGAGGGGTACAAAATGTATAGAAAAATAACGCAAGAAAAGCTCTTAAAACGCTATAAGTGTTTTCAAGCACCTATGGATATCATATATCCTCTTTTAAGACAAAACTTTTCACCAGAATACTATTTGACAAACCCAACTAATGGCTGGTTAGCGGATGTTTATATTTTTAATAATGTAGCTATAACAGTAGGATTTAAACCCTGTGGGCGGCATATTAGCAAGGTGTGGCTAAAAGAATTATGGAATAGCTTTTGGGGGACACTTTCTGCTACAAAAAGACCCAAAATTGTTATGCATTTTATTCAAAAATTACAGAGAGGAAACAGCAATGGAACTTATTGATTTACTTAAAAACAGGCTAATTAGGACATGGCACAATCATAACTTTTTAGTGCACATGCAGTTTACAAATGAAAATTATATTGCAGACACAATCGAGGAAGCAATACAAGTAGCAAATATGAGAAAAGGACAGCAAGAAACGTTATCTGCTTATTTAGACGTTTTTCATGAAGTTAAAGATAAAACAGTTATTAACGATATTTTCAACGACCACATGTTTTTAACATCAAGCCACAACATGACCGAATACGCCAAAAGGTGGTTAAAAAAATGGGTAATTAAAGATGAAAAGTGGGAAGTAGTGGCACCTTATATTGATTTTAAGGCTTTTGGGGCTTTACTTTATGCCGAGGGGTGCTACATTAAGACGCCAAAAGGCATTATTGAGCGCACATGCTAAATAAATGTACCCACGAAAATTATATAGAAACGGGATAGTCTGCACAAAGGCACACATAGACAAAAACTATTGTGCCTTTTTAATTGCAGAAGTGCTCCATGGCGCTACATGCTACTTACTGATTGATAATGCCCTTTATGTTCTTGAACGCCCTTCATGTACCTACATTACCCTTACAGATACCAAACCACCACATAGACAATTTCATATTTTCGTTGAAGACACCAAAGCTATTAAGGATGTCTTACGCAAAGCCAGTTTCATTATTTGTACCTAGCCCCTTTATGTCACCATATGAGGGCTTTTTTATTTATTCAGGAGGTAGACAATATGTTCCCAATTGATAGAGACACCTTAGAAACCTACATTGCCATAGGTATGTTTCATGGACTGTGTCTTGTTGTGTCTTTATTCATAGCATGGCTTTTATTTTGGATAATTGGAGGTTGCAAGTGATGGAAGAGATGGAACAAAGCCCACTATTTTTAGAAGAGCTTGAAATAGAGTACCAGTTCAAGCACCAGGCAGAAGAACAACTTAAAAAGCACTTGCAAGAAAAGACACAAGCAGGCAAGGCCATAGAGACACCAATAGGACGTGGCTTAATTGAGTACCTTTATGACAACTTAGCGGCCAACATAGAGGCCTTTTTAGTTGACATTGAGACACCAAAAAGAGGGGTAAAACCTATCTATTACCCGCTTGTCTTGTGGCTACTGGATATCTATAAAGACAATAAACAAGATTTAATTACTTTGCTGTCTTTAGCAACAATCACAGAGGTGGTTAATGGAGCGCATCTCTTTTCTACTCTTTCAAACGTTAGTGACGATACAGCACAAGTAATTTTAGAAGAAGGGGCACTGCAAGCCTATATACAAAAAGGCACTGTGGAAACAATAAGCTTATTACACGGCTTAAAGCACCGCAAAAGTAACTTTTATCGCCGTTATTTTGTCCAAAATGTTATGAGACAAGACGGCTGGCAAACAAAACAATGGGACGCAAAAGTTAAAAAACTCTTTGGCGCAAAGCTTTTGGAAATATTAATACGGGGAACAGATTTATTTCAAGTAAACAATGACAATCCAAAACATATTGATTGCATTCAGCCAACTACCACCTTTCAAGAATTGTGGAAAAGAAACAAAGACTTTTTATTGTCTCATGCGTATCAATCTTGCCCAATGATTATGCCGCCGATGCCGTGGAACAGTAACTTAATAGGTGGTTACTATGGAGAATTACAATATATCCATACGTTTATTCGGACAGAGCGCTTTCATACACAAGACAGAAACAACAATTTCTTCTTTAAGCAATACAAGGAACAATTAAAATATACTGATTTAAGTAGTGTGCTTAGTGCTGTAAATAGCATTCAAAAGACATCGTGGAAAATTAACTCTAAAGTCTTGAGGATAGCAGAATACCTGGTAAGTCAAGGGGGAGACATAGCAGGACTACCACAGATGGAGCCCTTTTCAAAGCTACCAACGCTTGAAAATCCAACACCAGAAGAGCTCAAGAGACACAAAAAAGCCGCTAAACTTCTGTATGAAAAGGAAGCCAGCAGGCGGGGAAAAGCCCTAAGGGTACACATCAACTTACGAACAGCACAACGATTTGAACAATATGATAAAATCTACTTTCCACACAACATAGACTTTCGAGGGCGTATCTACCCGATACCGTCTTTTAGCCCACAGGGTGATGAACTGAATAGAGGATTACTGTTATTTGCAGAACCAGAACCACTGGAAAATGATGAAGACATCCAGTGGTTTTTTATTGCAGGTGCTGAATTTGCGGGAATAGACAAGGTGTCTTTTGCAGACTGCATGGCATGGGTAGAAAACAATAAAAGTAACATTTTGGACACTGCTGCCCGCTCATTAGACATGGTGGACTGGTGGGGGAACCTTGATGCCCCTTTTGAGTTCTTAGCGTGGTCTTTTGAGTACGAAAGGCTCCAGAAGTACCTTGAAGAGCATAATGGTCACGCTAAGGGTTTCATCACAGGCATACCAATAGCCTTTGATGGTACATGCAGTGGCTTACAGCATTTTTCTGCAATACTAAGAGACCCTATCGGAGCCAAAGAGGTCAATTTGGCCCCTGGAGACAAACCAAATGACATCTATCAAACTGTGGCCAATAAAGTTAATGTTGTCTTACAGCAGGATGCCCAGACAGGCACGGGAGATACAACCGATGAAAAAACACAGCAAATACGGTATGGCACCAAGACCTTAGCACAGGGTTGGCTATCCTTTGGGGTTACCAGAAAGGTAACAAAAAGACCCGTTATGACACTGGCCTACGGAGCTAAGCAGTTTGGTTTTAGAGACCAAATTTTAGAAGACACAATCGTAATGCATATCGGCGAGGGTCTTTTTACACCAGATAATGCCAATCAATATGCAGGGTACATGGCAAAACTCATATGGGATGCCGTGCAGACAACAGTTATTAAAGCTGTGCAGGGCATGGAGTGGCTACAAAAAGTAGCAAGAATGGTCACTAAGAAGGGTGAAGTTATACAGTGGACAACACCCATGGGTTTTATTGTGCAACAACCTTACATGGTCTACCAGGTTAAAACATTTAGAATGCGGCTTTTGAACACCGTTAAGCGCTTGTATGATGCAGAAATGACAGGAACGGTAGATAGACGAAAGCAAGCACAGGCAATTGCACCTAATTTTATTCACAGCATGGACGCCAGCCACTTACAATTAACAGTAAATAAGGCAGTAGAAGCAAAAATAAGCAACTTTGCTATGATACACGATAGCTATGGCACGTCTCTTGCAAAAGCAGGCTTACTGTTTCGTCTCATTCGAGAGTGTTTTATAGAAATGTATTTAACACATGATGTTTTAACAGCCTTTGAAAGGGACATAAGCCCTTTTATTGTGGATAAACAGAAACTACCACCACAACCAACCAAAGGTACTTTCAATATCAACCAGGTGAAAGAAAGTTTATATGCATTTCATTAAAAGAGGAGGAAAATAAGAATGATAATAGATTGTCTTTCTTTATGCTTATTAAATTTTATGGGTGGTTATTTGGTAATCACTAATTCAGAATTTTTCTATTATTTATCTTTACCTTTTGTTATTGCTAATCTATGCCTTTTATATTTAATAATAGTAAAGGAGTAAAAGATAATGATAGGATGGTTTATATGTTTTGCGTTCTTTTCTATTATGTTTTTTGCCTTTTGTATAAAGAGGTAATTTGCACTTCATTCTTAAATATAAGAACAATTGTGACACATATACCAAAGTGCTAATTGTGACACGGCTTGAAGAAAGCGAAGGAAGAATAACAATAAAGTAACATTATGTAAACATAAAGTATCATAAAGAGCCTACATGTTTCACTAAGTGTTTATTATTATTGTTTAACTAAATGTATAACTTATATGTTTAACAAGTAGGGACTATAAGGAACATTATGGTACATAAATGTAGCAGATACTTTGTGTCTTAAAAAACAAAACACAGCATGTTGTGCATGCACACATTCGTTTTGTGGGACAAAATGGTACATATGCTAATTGTGACACGGCTTGAAGAAAGAGAAGTTCTTTTTCTTCTATTTTTTTTTTGTACGGAGGTAAATAAAAATGATAAGTGACAAAGAAGCAAGGCAGTACATTTTACAGCAACTTTATGATGAAGGCTATAGGTATCTTGCAAGAGATGAAAATACTTTTCTTTATGCATATAAGCATAAACCAGTAAAGGAGCAGAATATATGGAGTGATACGCACTTTATTTCTTCTTGTGTACTGCTCTACAGCTTTTTATGCTTTAAGGACATTAGGTGGGAAGATGAAGAGCCTCTTGATATTGCAAAAGAATTAGGCATTATTGATTGGGCAAAGGTACCAAAAGACACAAAAGTGCTTGTATGGGACAAGGGAGAAAATATAAAAAATAAAAGATATTTTTCACATTATGAGGCACAGGGAACTGCTTATCCTTTTAATGTTTATCGTGGAGGGGCTACATCATGGACGGGTGCAAATAAGACAGCTGGTTATAGATACTGTGAGCTCTTTAATGAGGAGGAGGGACAAGACTATGACTAAATGTACCCCAGAGGAAATTCAGGAGCTTATAGGGCTCTATGAGGACGCCTTAGCAGATGACCTTAATTACTATGAGGATAAATGTGAGACACCTATTGAGCTTAGTGTCAACATGATGGAAGTCATTCAGGACTGTATGGAAGAACTGGAAGATAAGCTGATTACATTACTGTTTGAGGGCAGAAGAGCTTATAAGAAAAAGTTTAAGTAATAGGAGGATATGGAGAAGATGAGGAAGGATGTTTTAAATGTTAAAGACGGTATTTTATCCCAACTTTATCTAAGTAACTATACATATTTAGTTCGAATAAATGGGGAAACACTGTGTGCTTGTAAAGAAAAACCTATAAGGAAAAAGAACAGTTTAAGGTGGACGATATATGAAGGAGACTGCTTGATACAGGAGAATGGATTGTTTAAAGAGGTGCATGTTCTTGATAATGAACCAATTAGTATTATAAAACTTCTTAAGAGGCGGGGGATTATAGATGATTAAGTGTACAGTAGAGGACATACGTGCTCTTATTGAGGTCTTGGAGGATGACCTTTTTGACGATTTACTTAATTATGTAAGTCATGCACAGACCACTTCAGACATTGTAGATGGCATGGAAGAGAGTATATGGGCACAGGGTGATAAGCTTTCTGAAAAATTAATTCTTTTATTATTTCCAGGCGAGAAAGGAGGGAGTACGTGACATTAAAGGCAAACGATAGGGTGATAGTGACCAGACCAGATGGCACCATATTTAAGGGTGTCTTTGCATTTAGCACTGGCAAGAATTGTCTTGTTTATGTACATGAAGGTACATTTAAAGGCTTAGTAACCGTCTGTGAAAGCAGGGTAATAAAGGAGGCGGAGGAAGAAGAATGAGTAAGGTGGATGCTTATAATCCTGATTACTATGCCAGCATGCCCGTGCAGCCTATTATGGTTATGCAGGCTTGTCTGACAAAAGATGAATTTATTGGCTATTTACGGGGGTGTCTTATCAAGTACCAGATGCGCAGGGGGCGTAAAGAAGATGTTGAAGACACCGATAAGAAGATTTTAAGGTACAAAAAGTGGCTCAATGAAATGACAAAAAGTGGGGGTGTGACAGTATGAACCTAAAAGAACTTCTTGACCGTGTCATTGATTTAGGGGGCTATATTAACCCAGAAGACCCCGTGTACTTTATTAATGAAAAGGGGAAGGACGTGCAGATACTAAGCTCTTTTAGTCTTTCAAACGGACAGGGATTAGTTAGGAACGGGATATATTTTGTAGTAAAGGAAGTAGAGGATGTTACCAACACTAAAAATAAAGAAATTGTATGAAGGGGCAGTTATCCCCGAACATAAAAACAAACAGACAGGATGGCTGCCGCTTACTATTGATGAAGATGTAGTCATCTTTAGCCAGGATATATGTGAAGTGCATACAGGCATTGCTGTCCAGATACCTGCTGGATACCATGGTGAAATTCACACCACGTCTTATTTAGGACAACATGGTATTAATTTGGCTAACAGTATAAAAATAATTGATGAAACATATATGGGTGAAGTGTGTCTACTGTTAAGAAATAGTGGGACAGACGCATGTCACCTGAAAAAGGGGCAAGTAATTGCTAAATTGGGTCTTATAAAAGACCCTGTTTTTAATATGACAGTTGTTGAAACATTCAACAATGAAGAAATTATGGAGGATGAAGATTAACACTATGGCAAAGACAGAATACACAAAAATTGTTACCAAAGCTGGTGAAGCTTTTTTTGCACATTTAAGAGAACCCGAAACATATGAAGGAAAGGAACTGGGTTACAGCATCCAGCTGAAACTGAATAAAGAAGACACCGATGAATTGATGGCCCAGATTGAAGCAGAACTGGAAAAAGCAAAATCAGAAATGAAGCTGAAGCCAGGCCGTAAATGGTCTAAAGAACCCTTCATGGGCTTTAAAACAGACAAAGATGGCGATATTGTCTTTAAATTTAAGGTACCGTCTACAATTAAGACCCGTTCAGGAGAAGAACTGCCGAGAACTATTGGTGTCTTTGATGCCGCAGGAAACCCGATTAAGGGGGACAATATTGGGAATGGCTCTACTGTAAAGGTTGCAGCAACATTGATACCGTTCCATGTTTCTAATGCAGTTAATGGTGTCTCTTTGCGGCTGAATGCTGTACAGGTGCTTAACCTTATCGAATATGGCCAGGGGGGCTCTGCTAAGTCCTATGGCTTTGGTGAAGAAGATGGTTATGTATGTGAGGAAAACACTGTGTCCGCGGACGAGAATGAAGATAACGCAGAATTGGTTGAAGGGGATTTTTAAAAGGTGAGACGTTTTTCACGAAGAGGTGGGTGGTCTAATCATATCAACAGGGGGTATAGGTCAGGGTTAGAAGACAACGTGGCCTTGCAGCTACAAGATGCTAAAATCAAAGTAGAGTATGAAAAATATACGATAGATTATAGTATTCCAGAGCAAGTACACCATTATACACCTGACTTTGTGCTGCCTAATGGTGTCATAGTGGAAACTAAAGGCATCTTTGATGTAGAAGACCGTAAAAAGCACATTTTAATCAAGCAGCAGCATCCGAACTTAGATATTCGGTTTGTCTTTTCATCAGCTGGAACAAAAATATACAAGGGCAGCCCCACGTCTTATGCTGACTGGTGTAAGAAACATGGGTTCAAATACGCCACAAAATGGATTCCAGAAGAGTGGTGGAAAGAAGATAAAAAAGATACAGGAGGCCTCATCATGAAAAATAAAAAGTAAATAAAATGGGTAAATACGTAAAATATTTAAAACGAGAACAGACAGATTGTCTGATAATTGATAAAAGGGATGTAGAAGATAAACTCTTACAAGAGCTATTCTGTGAAATGAAAAGAAATGCACGGTTTGATACGGGCTACCACTTTATTATTCACAGGAATGGCAGTGTAGAAGAAGACCATGCTGCTGATGAGGTGGCTGGTATTCAGTTTAAGAAAAAAGCGACTGGCATTGCACTCTTAATTCCAACGGTTAGGGGGAAGATGACAGCTGCTCAAACAAAATCTTTCAAGGCAATAGTAGCAAAATTAAAAGAGACCTATCAGGGGGTGACACAATCTTATCCCACATTTACTGATGGGTCTCTTTTAGCTATGGAGGGGTGAGAAAAATCGGTGAAATCATTAAAGCACATCTTCCTTGTCCTGATTGTGGAAGTCACGATGCTTTAGCCATCTATGATGATGGACACACGTATTGTTATTCGTGTCATGTAACACATCATGAAACACAACCTAAAGAAAAGGGTGTTCTGTATGACATAAAAGACTGGCCAGCTGTTCCATTAAAAAAGCGGGGGATTACTGAAAAGACATGTAGGCTCTATTCTTATAAAGCGGGGGTGCAGATGGGACAGCCCATTCAGATAGCTTGCTATTTTAATGATAATGGTGTCTGTGTAGGGCAAAAGATACGATATCCAGATAAGAGGTTTACCACCTTAGGTAAGATAAGTAACCGTTTCTTTGGACAGCACTTATGGCCAGGGGGTGGGGGAAAGAAGCTGGTAGTGACAGAGGGTGAGATTGATTGCCTCACTGTGTCACAGCTGAACGGCAATAAGTACCCCGTTGTATCTATTCCTAATGGTGTCTCCTCTGCTAAGCGTGTCTTTAAAGAGAACATGGATTGGCTTAATTCCTTTGAACAGGTTATTGTCATGTTTGATATGGATGAGCCAGGACGAAAGGCTGTAAAGGATGTTGAGGGGCTCTTACAGCCTAATAAACTTTATGTAGCCACACTGCCCCTTAAAGACCCTAATGAGTGCCTTTTGGCTGGCAGGGGGCAAGAGGTTATCAAAGCTATCTGGAATGCCAAAAAGTATACTCCAGACGGCATTGTGAATGGTGCTGACCTGTGGGAAGAAGTAAGTAAGCAGGAAGACACAGAACAGGGCTTTATGTTTCCTTGGGATATTCCGCTGAATAAGATGACCTGTGGTTTGCGAAAAGGTGAATTAATTGTCTTAACAGCGGGAACAGGTGTAGGCAAGACAACGTTCGTGAGACAAGTTGCTTACGATTTGGGCGTCACAAAGGGCCTTAAGGTAGGCTTATTGATGCTTGAAGAGAACGTAAAGCGCACTGCCCGTGGTTTGATGTCTATTGCAGCATCTAAGCGGTTATACATGAATAGGCAGGGTGTCTCTGAAGAAGAGTACAAGCAGGCCTTTGATAAGACATTAGGGACGGGACACTTTATTCTATACGAGCATTTTGGGTCTTTAGATGGTGATAACCTGTTAAGCAAGATACGCTATATGGCTGTGGGAGAGCAGTGTGATTTTATTATTCTTGACCACATCTCTATTGCTGTGTCTGGTTTGGAAGGTGACAATGAGCGAAAGCTAATTGATATTCTGATGACACAGTTACGTTCTTTAGCCGAAGAGACGGGAGTAGGTCTGATTGTAATTTCACATCTAAAGCGTGTTGATGGCATGTCTCATGAAGAGGGGGCAGCAACCTCCCTTTCGCAGTTGCGGGGGTCTGGAGCTATTGCACAGCTGTCCGATACAGTCATTGGCTTAGAGAGAAATCAGCAGGCAGATGGGGAACAAAGAAACAAGGTTCGTATTCGTGTCTTAAAAAACCGCTGGACAGGAGAGACGGGGATTGCGGGTTATCTCTTTTATAACAAGGCTACAGACCACTTGGAAGAAACTGAACCCCTATCAGTAGAAGAAAGAGAGGAGGCAGAAGAGGATGGTAGTCCTTTTTGATTGACAATGCTTTTATTTGATATTGAGAGCAACGGACTTTTAGAGGATATGACAGTTATTCATTGTCTATGCATCTCTGATGGGCATAAAAATATTGTTCGTTACGGGCCAGACGCCGTGGAAAGGGGCATTAAAAGGTTGCACAATGCCATTCGGTCTGGAGAAGGAATATGCGGACATAACATCATAAATTTTGATATTCCCGCCATTCAAAAGCTTTACCCTTGGTTCTCTATTGATAGGGGCCAGCGAAAGAATATTGTAGACACCTTGGTAATGGCACGCTTGATATATTCCAATATTGGTGAGTCTGATTATGGTCGATATCGGGTGGGTAAATTACCAGGAACATTGATTGGGTCTCATAAGCTGGCAGCATGGGGTTATCGTTTAGGTGTCCTAAAAGGTACCTATGCGGAAGACACAGAGGATGCATGGGCTGTCTTTAATGAAGAAATGTTGGACTACAACGAACAGGATGTTGTTGTCACAGAGTGTCTTTATGATAAGCTGCTGGAACAGAAATATTCACAGACAGCTATAGAGCTTGAGCATAAAATAGCGTGGCTTATGGCACAACAGGAACGTAATGGTTTTCCATTTAATGTACAAGAGGCTATAAAACTGGAGGGTGTCTTACGTGCTAGAGCAGCAGCACTGGATGAGGAAATACGAAAGATGGTACCACCTATTCCTGATAAAGTCTTTATTCCTAAAAGAGACAATAAGACCCTGGGGTATGTGAAGGGTGTCCCTATTCAGCGTTATAAAGAGTTTAACCCAAACAGCAGACAGCAGATTGAATTTATTATTTGCAAACATTATGGGTATTTACCAGACAATGTGGAACTCTATGCTGAAGATGGACGCCTTAAGATGGATGAGCAGACCTTTAAGTATCTAAAAGGTGACAAAAAAGCTCCTAAAGAAGTACAGGTGCTTGCTCCTTTATTAGAAGAACAGCTAATGATTTCAAAGCGTTTAGGACAGCTGGCCGATGGAAGCCAGGCATGGTTGTCTCATGTGAAAGCTGATGGACGCATTCATGGGCGTGTTAATCCTAATGGGGCCGTAACAGGAAGAGCAACACATTCGTCCCCTAATGTTGCCCAGGTGCCACATAATGGTGCTCCTTATGGCAAAGAATGCAGGGCGCTATTTGGTGTACCAAAGGGGTGGATACAGGCGGGGATAGACGCATGTGGTTTAGAGCTACGGTGTCTTTCCCATTTTTTATACCCCTATGATGAGGGTAAGTATGCTTATGAAGTTGTCCATGGGGATATTCATACGGCGAACCAGAAAGCAGCGGGTCTTGAAAAGAGAGATACTGCAAAAACATTTATTTATGCCTATTTATATGGGGCTGGGGATGCCAAGATTGGTAAGATTGTTGGTGGTGACGCTACAGAAGGTAAGCGTCTAAAAAAGAAGTTTTTGGCAGCAACGCCCGCCATTAAGAACCTTAGAAAAGCTATTGAGGGTGTCTTAGTTAAAGAGACCTATCACGGCAAGATTACCAGATGGAAGCGTCATTATCTAAAAGGCTTAGATGGCCGACTATTGCATGTACGGTCTATTCATTCTGCTTTAAATCTTCTGCTCCAAAGTGCAGGGGCATTGGTCTGTAAGTATTGGATAGTACGGACAGAAGAGCGGCTGCTGGACAGGGGATTAAAACATGGTTGGGAAGGTGACTTTGCACTGATGGCGTGGATACATGACGAGCAGCAGGTGGCTTGCCGAACCAGACAAATAGCAGAGATAGTAGTACAAGAAGCACAGCTTGCAATGAGAGATACGCAGGCGTTTTTTAATTTTAGGTGTCAGTTGGACACAGAAGGCATTATAGGCCATAACTGGGAGGAGTGTCATTAAGATGGTATTTGAAGATGTTAAAGTGGGACAAAGGGTACGTTATATGGGAAGCTCTGGGTGTGTAGCAGGTCATGTAGGTACCTGTATGTATAAAACACCAGATGGCTGGATTGCTGTTGAGTTTGATATAAGTCATCTTGATTTACATACGTGTGACGGACATTGTAAAGAAGGCCATGGTTATTGGTGTCTGCCAGGCTCTTTGACCCCTGTAGGAGAAGAAGAGGTAGTTGATAATAACATCCCGTGTGCACCACCACCTGTAGATGTGACAGTAAACAATAGGGGGATGTCAAATAACCAGGTAGATAGGCAAGTAGAAAGACTGGCTGATGTTGTAAGCGCATTTTTCATAATGGGTGTTTCGAGACAGGATATGCTTGAGCTATTTAACGATATAAACAAGAAGCATTTTTTAGAAAAACAACTTCGGGATAAAATTGCAAAAATAAAAGACAAGGTAACAAAATGTCAGAATTAATACAGTTTTTAAAAGAAGTCCATATGCGTTCTCCAGCGTTGCAGAGTGATTTTGCCAGGGAGAATGCCTTTTTTATTGCCGAGGCAGCATCACGGGGGCTAATTTCTTCTGTCATTGAAAACACAGCATGTAACTATTGGACAGTTACAGAAAAGGGGTTATCCCTGATGTCTTATGGTGGAGGGGGTGGCTCTTTACGCTTACATTGATTTTTGATGCAGATATGCTTGTCTTTGAAAGCGCCTCCAGCGTAGAGACACCTGTCAACTGGGGTGGAGACCTATGGACTCTTCATGCTAACGCTTCGGACGCAGAAGCCCAATTTGAGGACAGGGTGTCCCTTATTGTGGACAAAGTGTTAAACCATATGGACTATAAGGGTGAATATGGTCTGATTATGTGTTTTTCAGACCCAACGAAGAATTTCCGAAAAGAAGTTTTAAGTACCTACAAGGGCAACCGTGCAGGAAAGTTAAAGCCTGTTTGCTATGGGGCAGTACGTCAGTGGGTGGAAGACAGATATGACTGTGTCTCTTATCCAACCCTGGAAGCGGATGATTGCGTGGGGCTCCTTGCTGATAAATATAAGGGGCACGAAGTACACATTTCGGGCGATAAAGATTTCAAGACAATTCCTGGTATCTTTTTTGATTTTCTGCATGATGAGTGGTTTGAGATTTCAGAAAAGCAGGCTTATAAGAATTTCTTAGCACAGGTCATGATAGGAGATGCTGCCGATAATTATAAGGGTTGCCCTGGTATAGGACCAAAGACAGCAGATAAAGTTTTAGAAAAATATGGGGTGGTCTGGAAGACAGTTGTTGACCAATTTAAAAAGGTAGGGTTGTCTGAAGGAGAAGCACTCCAGCAAGCACGGGTGGCACATATTCTGAATAAAGAGGAGGAGTATGACGTATGCAAGTACAAGGTTACGTTGTGGAACCCGAACTAACAGTCTACATGGTGAAACCAAAAGACACCACATATATTTATCAGGCACTGCATGCTTTTACAGAATGTGCAATGAAAAATAAATACTGTGCACAGTTTTATTCTGAAAAGAGTGCTGAAGAAGCTATGAGGGTTATGGCAGTAATGCGGTGTCTGGCAGCCTTCCTATATAAGGGAGACGTTGTGGGGTATGTGGGGTATACCATCGAGAACCCCTGGTGGATGGAGCAAGAAGTTTTTAGAGAGCTTTTTGTCCTTTGTGTCAGCCCAAATTTTCACGGCTTTGGGCGTGTAGCTGCAAAGTGGATGGAAGAGACAGCAAAGTTAAATCATATACCACTGTTAGAGACAGCAGCTGCCCTCCCTGAAGACCCCCAGCTGGCAAAGAACCTGTATATGAAGAAGCAGGGGTTTACTTTAGAATACCCCTCCTTTGTGAAGATTTTGAAAGAGGGTAAAAGATGACAATTAATGAGGAATTGAAAACCCCCTATGTGTCTCCACAGCTGATAGAGTATCTGGATGGTGTCTTTAATACTGAAGGTTTATTGTCTGGGTTCCCCCTTACCATGGACGCTGAACGGCAGATAGGGTACTTGCAGGGCGTTGTGGCTGTAAAAGAGCATTTACGGTCTGTAGCTTTTGAAAAAGAAGAAGAGGAGGACTAATGTGCTTATGGTCTAAAGTAAGTATGCCAAAGATTAACACGGCAGGAAGAGACATTCTCCCGTATACACAGACAAAAGACCCCGACTCCCCTATCTTTGGTGGTAGTCAGGATTATAAGAAGAAAATACGGGGGGCGCAGGAATTAAAGATTGATAGAGATGAAGACGATGAGGACACCCGTGGAAATTACGGTACGGGCTGGGTTTTATAAAGCAGAAAGGAGACTTAATGGGTAAAGTAGGTAAAGCAGTAGGACGAGTATTAAAGCACGCTGTACGGGGTGTAGGTAAGGTTGTTGGTGGGGTTACTGGTGGTCTGTTTGGTAGACAGAAACAGCCAGATATTAATGTAGAACAGCCAGCACAGGCAGCCGCACCCGCAGCACAGGAAAGTGGCCAGACAGATGTCAATATTGATACAGCGGCCGATAAAAAGAAAAGAAAAGCAAAGGGCAAGAAAGGCCTGATGATTAATGCAGGCGCCAATGCTTCTGGTGGTACCACAGGAACAGGGCTGAACATCTAATGGCAGAGATACAACGGACAGAAACAGCAAAAGCTCTTTATGAGCGCTTAGTGTCTGAAAGGTCTCCATATGTAACCAGGGCGGAAGAGTGTGCAAAGTATACGATACCCTCATTGTTTCCTAAAACGGGGGCAGGAGCGTCTACAACGTTTGACACACCGTACCAGTCTGTAGGGGCACGGGGGGTAAACAATTTAGCATCTAAATTGATGTTAGCTTTGTTTCCTCCTAATGCCCCCTTTTTTAGGCTGTCTCCAGGCCAGGAAGCACAGGAAGACCTGGAAGCAAAGCCTGAATTAAAGACACGGGTAGAACAGGTGCTAATGCAAAAGGAGCATCAGCTGGCAGACTATGGAGAGACACATCAGTACAGGGTGACCCTTGCCGAAGCCATAAAGGTACTTATTGTTACAGGTAATGACTTGTTGTTCCTCCCCCCAAAAGAAGAGGGGATGAAGTTGTATAAACTTAACTCTTATGTGGTACAGCGTGATGCCTTAGGGAATGTTATTCAGCTTGTTACTTTAGATAAGATAGCCTATGCCGCCATCCCAGATGACATTCAGTCCTTGGTGGACGGAAAGGGGCAGACAAAGAAGCCAGAAGATATCATTGAGGTTTACACACATGTTTATCGTGAAGATGATAAATTTTTGTCTTATCAGGAAGTTGACGGACAGACAGTCCCTGGTTCAGACCAGTCTTTTCCATTATTAAAGACCCCATGGATACCATTGCGCATGGTAAAGGTAGATGGGGAGTCTTATGGGCGGTCTTTCGTAGAAGAGTATTTAGGGGACTTGAAGTCTCTTGAAGGGCTTTCTAAGGCCATTGTGGAGACAGCAGCCATTGCGGCGAATGTCTTGTTCTTGGTAAACCCTAACGGGATTACAAGGCCATATAAACTGTCTAAGGCACAGAGTGGTGAATTTGTACCAGGCCGAAAAGAAGACATTCATGCTCTACAGCTGGAGAAATATGCAGATTTGCAGGTAGTTAATGCTACCATCCAGAATATTGAGTCAAGATTGTCTTATGCCTTTATGCTAAATAGTGCTGTACAGCGAAACGGGGAGCGTGTAACTGCCGAAGAAATTCGATATGTAGCATCTGAATTAGAGGACACCCTTGGTGGTGTCTATTCTATTTTGTCGCAAGAGCTCCAGCTGCCACTGGTAAGGCGCATGTTGGCACAGCTGGCTGCAACAGGACAGATGCCTGATTTACCAGAAGACCTGGTAGAACCCACGATTACTACAGGGTTAGAAGCCCTTGGACGTGGACATGATTTAAATAAACTGACAACATTTATGCAGCTGATTGCCCAGAACCCCGAACAGGCAAAAGCCATTAAGTGGAATGAAATGACCCTTATGGAAGCCAATGCACTTGGTTTGGATGTGTCTGGTTTAGTCAAGACTGAAGAAGAAATGCAGCAGGAATTACAACAGCAGCAGATGGCCGAGATGGCTACAAGGGCAGCCCCACAGATGGCACAGGGGGTAATGAATAATGGGCAGCAACAAGGAGGTTAAAAATGGATAATGATAATACCGTCCAGGTGGCGGATAGTGACAATGGGTCTCTTTATGGCCCTAATGCGGTCACAGGGGGCGCAGAAGATGCCCTTAAAGGACACGAAGATGTAGAAATTAAGACATCAGATACAAAGAATGTTTCCGTTAAAGAAACGGATGATGAAGGCAACAAAAAAGAAACGAAAAAAGAAGCTGACAAAGAGGATACCAAAAAGTCTCCAAAAGGTGACAAAAAGGACCCTAAAGAGAAAACAGTTGAGCAACGCATTACAGACCAGAAACAGGCAGAAGAAGATGTCATTAAAGACCTGACTGCTAAAGGGGTTGATTTTGATGGAATGTCTAAAGAGTATGAAGACAATGGTGAATTGTCTGAAGACAGCTACAAAGCCCTGGAGAAAGCTGGGTATCCGAAGAGTGTTGTGGATGCTTACATTGCTGGTCTGGAAGCAACGGTAACGGCATATAGGGATGCTGTCTTTGAAGCCGCAGGCGGTGAAGATGAATATGACCGTATTGTGGCCTATGTAGGTGGATTGTCTGATGCACAGATTAATGCATTTAATCATGCGATTGACGCAGGAGATGTGACACAGCTGTCCGTCATGTTTGAGGGGTATAAGGCACAGATGGAGCAGAAGTATGGTACAGCGAACCGCACTGTTCTGGGTGGTGGTAATTCTGGAAAGGCGCAGGAGGGCTATGCATCGAAAGCAGAGATGGTAAAAGCAATGAGAGACCCCCGCTATACCAGAGATAAAGCATACACAGAAGAAGTACAGCGCAAGACCATGCATTCAAACTTCATTGGCTAATACTATATTTATTTTGATTTAGGAGCAATATGCTCCTCTTTTTTATTGTAAAGGAGAATATTTAATTGTCGAACGTAACTGTAGCAGAACCTGGTAAAGTCCAGGGAGGGACAGACTCCCTTGAAATGTACCTGAAGGTATTTGCAGGGGAAACTATTACAGCTTTTGAGAGAGCTTCCGTAACTAATGGAAGGCATATTTTGAGAACTATTTCCAGCGGTAAATCCGCACAGTTCCCTGTGTTTGGGCGGGCGTCCGCTGACTACCTGAAACCTGGTAAGTCTTTGGATGATATCCGTAAGAACATTCCTGGGGCTGAAAAGAACATTCTGATTGATGGCCTTTTGACCACCTCCCAGATGATTACGGACATTGATGAAGCCTTGAAGCACTATGATGTCCGCAGCGAATACTCCAGACAGATGGGTGAAGCCCTGGCAATGGCCGCAGATGGGGCTGTCCTTGCAGAAGCCGCTAAGATGGTGGTAGCCAACAAGGAGAACATCACTGGTCTGGGTAAAGGGGAGATTATGCAGCTGACCACAGCAGCAGACATCACAGAAGCCTTTGGTAAGGAACTGGTGTCTTCTCTTCTGCACGTCAAAGCGAAGATGTCCCAGAACTATGTTCCTGCATCTGACCGCTATGTGTTCATGACCCCTGTGGGCGTAAATGCCCTTGTTGCGTCTCTTGTGGCCATTAATCGTGACTATGGGGCAGTAGCAACCATTACGGAAGGAAATGTCCTTCGTGTGGCTGGTTTTGACATCATTGAAACCCCGCACCTTACGGCTGGTGGGGCAGCAAAGAATGATGGTGTACTCCAGGGGGACGGTCATGTATTCCCCGCAGCTTATGCAGCTAAGGCGGTTTACATTGCTATGCACCGTTCCGCGGTGGGCACCGTTAAACTGAAAGACCTTGCACTGGAAAAAGCACGCCGTGCTGAATACCAGGCAGACATGCTTGTAGCATCCTATGCTATGGGTCATGGTGGTCTTCGTCCTGAAGCGGTCTTCATGGGCGCAACGAAGTAAGACACAGGTAACAGGAGGGAGCCTTAAATCCCTCCATTATAGGCCAGTAGTTTAATGGAAAAATGGTGGTCTCCAAAACCATAAGATGTGGGTTCGAGTCCTACCTGGCCTGCCATATTTAAAAGAAAAGGAGTAATAGATGACAGAATTAGATGCTGTAAATGAAATGTTAGGTGTCATTGGGGAACCCTCTGTGAACACGTTGGAAGTAATTGAAAACGTTGATGTAGCAAATGCCTTGCGTATCTTGCATAAGACAAGCCGCTATGTGCAGTCAAAGGGGTGGGCCTGGAATACATGGACATCTTATCTTTTTAATCCTGATGTCTATACAAATAAAATCAGGTGGTCTGATAATATTTTATTTTTGGTAGGGACAGACGGAACTAAATATGTGCAGCGCGATGGGTATGTTTTTGACGTAGATAATCAGACAGATATTTTTGAACAGCCTATAGAAGTCACGGTTGTCCTTTATATTGACATTGAGAACCTTCTTGACCCTATTGCGCACTATATTGTAGCTAAAGCGTCCCGAAAGTTTCAAAATGAGACACTGGGGGATGACAGCTTAGACAATTCTTTAGGGGAAGCAGAACAGGAAGCATGGGTGGCATTGCAGGAATATGAGATGCAGATAGGTACCTATAATGCAAACAGAATGACCTATGTCCAGCAGTTACAGGGGAGGTAAGATGAGCAGAATATCACAGACAGTAAAGAACCTGGTAGCGGGTATTTCACAGCAGCCAGCATTATTGCGTCTTCCCGAACAATTAGAGACACAGGTAAATGGTTTTTCTACTGAAGCTTCTGGGCTACAGAAAAGACCACCTACATGCTATATTGCTGACTTAGGTGTTCCTTTTGCTAACCCAGAGCCCCTGGTACACATTGCAAACCGTGATGAAGATGAGCGGTACATGATGATATTTGATGGTACAGGGGTGTCTATTTATGACCTTCATGGTAACAAGAAGACAGTCAAGTATGAGGGGAACGCACAGCAGTATTTAACGGTGTCTAAACCCCGTACACAGCTACGGCTGGTCACTATTGCGGATTATACATTTATTGTTAATAGGAATTTTAAAGTGACAATGGGGGACAAAAAGGTATCCTCAACATGGGATGACCATGCTTGTCTCATAAATGTTAAATCAGGGCAATATGGGCGCACTTATACCATTTTTATTAATGGAGAAAATGTTGCGTCTTTTACAACACCTAATGGGGATAATGCAGAGGACGCAAAGAAGATAGACACCAATTTTATTCGAGACCGCTTAGCAGAAAAGGTACGAGAAAAGGGTTGGCAGACACAGCTGGTAAACTCTGCATTTTACATGAGAAAAGAAGAGGTACATATAAATTCTTGTTCATGTGATGATGGCTTTAATGGCAATGCTTTATTTGCTATCTTTCATTCGGTACAGAAGTTTACAAATTTACCAGTGACAGCTGTACAGGGATATACGGTAAAGGTTATTGGAAACAGTGGCTCTGATGCAGATGATTATTATGTATCATATGACGCAACCGATAATGTATGGAAAGAATGTGCAAGACCTGGTATACTTGCTGGCTTTAATAATTCAACGATGCCACATACATTAATTAGAAATGCAGACGGGTCTTTTACCATTAAAGAGGTTTCCTGGGATGAGCGAAAATCAGGTGATGATGACTCAAACCCCCATCCATCTTTTGTAAATAACAATATCAATGATATCTTTTTATTTAGAAATAGGCTTGGTGTCTTATCTGGAGAAAATGTTATTTTGTCACGTTCTGCCTCCTTTTTTGACTTTTGGGGGGCATCAGCAGTAGAAGTACAGGATACAGACCCCATTGATTTAGCGGTGTCTGATAACCAGGTGTCCATTTTGTACCATGCGGTACCCTTTTCAACAGACCTGGTGTTGTTCTCACAAAACTCACAATTCATTTTGTCTGTAGATGGCGTCTTATCCCCACAGAATGCTTCCGTGCCACATACCACATCCTTTGCATGTGATGTGGCGGTTGCCCCAAAAACAGTGGGGAGACGCATTTACTTTATTGTAAAAAGAGCCCTATACTCCAGCGTAAGAGAATACTATACAATGGATGACACCCGTGGGACTAAAGACGCACAGGACATTACATCACATGTCCCATCGTTATTAAAGAATGGTATTTATGATATTTATTCTTGTGGCAATGAAAACATTGTATTACTGCCGTCTGTGGGGGATACCTCAAAATTATATGTATATAAATTCCTTTTTGCAGACGATGAACGATTACAGTCTTCTTGGTCTTATTGGGAATTTGATAAGGCCGCTGTTTTAGGTGGGGGCTTTATTGGGTCTGAATTATATCTCTTATTAAATAGGGATAACCGATTATTTATGGAAAAGGTGATATTTACTTATAATACAAAGGATTATGAAGATGAACCTTATAGGGTCTTCTTGGACAGAAAGGCAATTACTGCCCCCATTCCAGCAGCAAACTATGATGACATTAATCATCAGACTATTTTGCACCTTGGGGCTTCTTATAACCATGCTGTGCCTGATGGTACTTACTATGGTGTAGTAACCCCCGATAAGCACTATTTTGAGTTTTCCGCAGAAGACGTAAAGGCAGATAAATGTTACCTTCATGGGAACTATGTGGGACAAAAGGTGACAATAGGACAGGTTTACACCTTTAGAATTGATTTTTCTACTATTTACGTTAAGCGTAAAACAGATGCAGGGGTTGTTGCTGATGATGAAGGGCGCCTCCAACTGACCAATGCAAAGATAAACTTTGAAGAGACAGGGGTATTTGAAGTTAAGGTGTCTCATAAAGACAACAGGGCAGACAATAAATATTATCATACAGGGCGTGTCTTAGGGCAGGCTGCAAACAAACTGGGCATCATCCCGTTAGAGACAGGGGCGATGCTTTTTCCAATTATGTCTGTTAATTCAAATTGTATTATTTCAATTAGTTCCAGGGCGCCTACACCTGTTTCCTTAATGGAATGGACGTGGTCTGGAAATTATCAGAAAAGGACACACAGTATATGATAGCTATTATGCCAGCAACGAAAGAACAGCTGCATTATTTTGCACAACATATCCGAAAAGCGGATGCTAAAGAGGTTTTTCATGCTACGGGAATTTATGATAGGACACATCTTTATGCCACTTTAAGTCACTTAAAGGGTGTTATGGCTGTTACATTGTCTGATGGTTCTTTGCTGGGTATTGGAGGAATAGAACCGCTGAATGAAGGCACCGCAAAAGTATGGTTATTGCTGACTACAAACGTAGAGAAGCATAAAATAGAATTTATCAGGTGGTCTAAAGGTTTTAAAGAAGTTCTTTTACAGCACTACAGAGTAATTACAAATGTGGTGTGGTTATGCAATTATACACATGTGGTCTATTTGAACTACTTGGGAGCCCGCTGGAGGCGCTTAAAGGGCAACTGGGGTACATTTACAATTACACGAGAAGAGAAGGTGAAAGACACAGATGTGCACATGGGCAGTCGCAGGACAGATGGCCTTACAAGCCTGGGGCATACGACAAAGGAATAAAGCAGCCGCACAGGCCGCAAACATGAAAATGACAGGTGCTGTGCAAGAAATGAACTATGCCTTTCAAAACTATGAACAGGAAAGGCGAGACTCATATGAAGCGGCTGTTAATGACATTATAAAAACCCGTATTAATCAAATGCAATTAAATTCCTCTGTACAGGCAGCTATTGCAGAAGGCATGGCTGGAGGTGGAAGGACAGCCGACCGTCTGATTAGGGCGGGTGAAGCAGACACAGCCAGAGCCGTTGGGTCTATTCAGGATAACTATAGCCGCAAGAGTAATGAGATTGACTTGAATAAAGAAATCACCGCTTTGTCTACCAAAGAATACATTGCTAATACCTATGCACAGGCTAAGCCCGATAAGATAGGTGATTTGATGTCTTTAGCTGCCACAGGCCTAAAGGGGTATGCAGCAAAGAAAGACGCCACAGCCATAAATAACTATCGTAGGAATGTTAATGTGTCCCCTATTGAGACCACAAGGAACGCATTAGGTAACGATAGGGGCTGGGGTGATTATACAGGTTATAAATTGAAGACAAAGAGACAAAATGATTATAACTTTGCGTGGGAACCAAAGTATTCCAATTCACGTTTTAGAACTATGAACAGATTAAGGGAGGGGGTCTAAGATGCCAACAAACATAGCAAATGCTATTGGAACACAAAGGCAATTCACTAAGCAGCCTGTAGCTACTTATGTATCACGTTTAAATCCATTGCAGTCTTCCTCCCGTTATATAGATGCCCAGGCTATGCCAGGTAATCGTTTGGCCCATTCCTTGGGTATCTTTGGGGACGCTGTAGAGTCTTATATATCAGAAAGGGACAAACAGAAACAATTAGATGCCAATAAGGTTGAAGCACTTTTAGGGGCTACTGACCCAAAATCATGGGCAACAGCTACTTCTGCACAGCTTTTAGCACAGTATGGGCAGTACCAGCTGGCAGACAACCCATATGCAGTGGCTTATATTGATAAGATGCGTGGAAAGCATATGGCCATGTTGGCCGACCAGGAATATGCAAAATTGCGAGAAGAACAGGGAGAGCTCCCCACAGCAATGGAAGAAGCAGAGCGCTATTACTCCTTTAAGCAGTCTTATTATCAGGACATGAAAAATAAGCTGCCTTTTGAAGTCAATATGGACAGCCTTGATGAAGGCTTTTATGAAAGTTATGAAAAGGGGCTGGTACAAAGCATCAGCTTGCAGGGTGCCCAGCGTTCAGCTAATTACAAAGCAGAGCGTGATGGGGGCTTTCAGGTGGCATTAGGGGATTTAACTCATCAGATGTCTTTGGGAATGTCTAATGAAGATGCTACAGCAGCAGCTACCCAGAAGTTTTTAGCTATGGCTCTTAATGGTTATCAACCATCCGAGTCTATTAAAATGGCAGAAGGCTTACTGAAACAGGCCGCCCGTGATGTGGGGTCTCCCGATAAGATACAGGCGCTGGGAGAAGCAACCCTGTATAGAGACCCAGAAACACTGGCTGATGTTAAAGTAAAAGATAAGATTGACTTACAAGACTATTTGGTTATGGCAGGGCAGTCTTCTTTTAATAAGATGAATAAATGGTCTATTGATAAGACATCTGAAATTGATAAATTAAAAGCAGCAGGGGATACAGCGGGTCTTCAAGCTTATGCAGAAAAGCTGCAAAAAGACAGCCCCCAGGGTTATCTTACGCTTGAGCCTTATCTTCGCAAGGCCATAGATGCTGCCCCTGAAATAAAGGCACGTCTATTGGAAAAAGAAGCCAGGAACCATGCAAAACAGGTAAATGCAGACATAGGTGTCCGAACAGCTAAAAAAGCTATTTATACCTTATTGTCTGGTGGTAGAGCGGCTCTTGGTAATAATCTGACTGTACAGCAGTATGACGAGACAGGAAACATTGTTACAAAGACAGTCTCAAAAGATGACCAGAATAGGGCAGCAGAAGAGGTATATATGGAACTCATGCAGTCTTCCGCAGACCCCGCTGTAAAAGCAAGGCAAATGATGGCTGTCTTAGACTTTGCGCCTCATGGTGCCCTTGCAGAGGGCATAAAGAACCAGGTGCATGAGGCTTTGATACACCCATCCGCATCTGCTTTGAATGATGCCTTTTCAAAGAGTTTCGGTGGTATAACAACGGGTCTCCATATGCTGGCAGCTGATACACCACGATTTATGTCTATCTTTGGTGATGAAGACACAGCTAAAATCCAAACATTACAGATGTTAATGGACATGAACCCAGACCCGTTGAATGTAGAACAACCGTTGTCTATGTTCATTAATGGAGCAGAAAAGCTGGCTGATAAGGTACAGAGACAGCTGTTTGAAGATGACTATATTAATATGGCGAATAACAATGCTGTGGAAACTTTAGATTATTCTACAGAGGACAATGAGAGCGTTAAGGCGGACAGGGCGTACCTTGATGACCCCTTAGTGCAGCCTTTAGCGCACAATTTGTTTCTTTATGCCCGTGCATGTGGCATGGATGAAGACACAGCAACCCAGCAGGTCAATGATACAGTATCAAGAGTATTTATGACCTATAAGGGACATATTTTGCCTAAAGCGTTCTTTTCGGACATTTCGGCAGATGACAAGCTGGATGCAGGTGCTGCCACCATGAATTGGCTACGGCATAAGACAGCTATCAATAATGCTGCATGGGGTGTAGAAGAAGACAATTTGTACTTTGAATACAGCCGCTGGGACCATACGTTGGTCTTACGGTCTACAAATTGGGCACAGCCTGTAGCTGCCTATACCAAAGCACAGTTTACAGAGCAGTCCAATATTATGTCTGATGAATTAGCCAGCGGTAATGAAACAGGGGCAGCTATTATAGATAGTGAAACAAATACAGATGATACGTCAGATGATAATGATAGTATCACTGATGATATTTTAGATAGGTTTAAGGGAATTATAGATTGATAAGGAGGTGTCTAAGTGCCAGGTGATATGAAACCCTATATGGATTTGGCGGAGATAGCTGCACAGGAATTTCAAAATAAGACAGGTAGATATCTTGACCCTAATCTGATATGGGCACAATGGTACCACGAGACAGGGGGCTTTACGTCTGAACTCTTCCGAACAGGAAACAACTTAGGGGGCTTTACAACCACTGAAGATATGGGGGATGACTGGAGGCAGCCTGATGGAGACCTCTGGTATAAACCTTTTTCTTCCAGAGAAGAGGGGGCAAGATTTGCTGGGGCTTATCTGGCAAATTATGTCGAGAACGGTATTGCAGATGCAACAGACCCCGTATCTTATGCACAAGCATTAAAGAATGGTGGTTATTATGGGGCGTCTGTAGAAGAATATGCTTCAGGGTTAACCAGTGCTTTAGGTGTGTCTCCTGATTTTCAGGTGTTTGAAGAGGCGCACCCAATAGGGCCTTGGGGAGAGACACCCGCACCTATTCCTGAAGACAACCGCCATCCGTCTTACTTTGAAAGAACATGGGAAGAAACAAAAGATAAATTTATTGATAATGCAGTCGATGATGGTGCATGGGCTGTTTTAAGAAACCTTTGGGCAAACATAAATGCATCAGGAGTGTCCCATTTTCTGGATACATATAACCCATCTCAAGAAGAAGTAGAGATGGTTAAAAGAGAACTGCCAGACACAGATACACAAGGCAACAAGATAGCGGGAGCGCTAGCAGCACAGGAATATGTCTTAACACATGCATCCAGTGCAGAAGCCTTACAAGAGCTCCTCTACATGAAACAAGAAGACATGCAGAGGCGGGCACGTGTTTCCCAGATGGAATATGGGCTATCTACATTGGGCTCTGTGGTGGGGGCTTTATTTGACCCTGTAACTATTGTAGCTGCGGGTGTCTCTGGTGGTACAGCCTTACTGGCAAAAGCTGGTAAGGTAGCTGCTTTAACTAAAAAGATTTCACTTTTAAAGAAACAAATGCGGGTGTCTTCGGCTATTACAGGTATGGATAATTTTGCCATTCAGTGTGGCACGAAAGTTGCTTTAGGCTCCGCAGTGGCTACAACAAACCGATGGGCAGCAAAGAATTATGGGGGCTGGGAACCAGACTATGCTTCTGCTGCTTTCCTTGGTGGGGCCATTGGGGGCGCTATAGGCCTTGCAGGGCGTTTGCGTAAAGCAGGTGTCCGTGGTAAGAAGATTAATGCCCTTGAAGACACCATAGAGCAGACTAAGAGAACCATAGTGGCACAGGCAGAGGATTATGTCTCCCCTATGTCACATAAAGGGCAGGTAGTAGATTACCTGTCCAAAGTAAATCAGAGGCGGCTGGCAGATGGCAGCAAAGAGGCACAGGAACTCATGGATGCTAATAAGCTCTTTATTGTGTCCAGAGAGCATGCAGAGAAGTTAGCCGCCTACAATGGGGTTTCTTTAGACAAAAAAGCCGTAGCCTTTACTGATAAGGCATCAGGTGTGTCTGTTTTATTGTCCGATAAGGTGACACCTAAGAACATTAAGGGCTTAGTGGCACATGAAGTTGGTGTACATCAGGGCTTACAGCATATAATGCCTGAAAGTTCTTATAAGCAGCTGCTGAATACCGTACAACAGAAGATGCAAACGTCAAAAGACCCTGCATGGCAATTAGCTGCTAAACAGGCCAATAACCCTGAAGAGGCACTGGCCTATTGGGTAGAACATTCTTTTAATAAGAAGGAGAAGTTTTGGCAACGTCTTAAAAAGAACATTATGAATAAAGACACAACGGATGAAGAATTAAAAGACCTGATAATACGTGGTGTTCAGAATGAAATTAATAATAAGCAGGTAGTTACGCCCCTGGCTGATGGTTCTAATGTAGTCATGGATATTCATTATTCCAAAGACAACATGCTAACCCCTGTTCATGAGACCTTTATGGATACTAAAGGGGCTGTGTCTAAAGAAAATAAACACTGGTACCTTGATTTCCTGGGTCTTCATTTTTCTCCAGGAGAGTGGTTGGAGGCAGGCTGGCTTCCTGGCACCCTTTATGGTAAGCTGGCCTCTTCCCGTCTGCCACGATTAAGAGAAGCAGCAAATATCCTTTTACACGATGCACAAATGCGTGGACATGAACGTTTCGGTATGACACAATCAACAGAAGACATTAAACGGTTTATGCAAGACCGCTGGCTGTCTATGTATAATGATTTTATGGATGACCGTATCAAATATACGGTGAAAACGTATGGTCACGTGGGGGCATTAAGGAATAAGTATATCAATAAAGTCAATGAAGACATTGTTAAATGTTATAACTTACTTAATGAAAACTGTGCTGCCCTGGGTAAGGCGGACACCCTGGCTAAATACCCTGCGGATATTGTGTCTTTAGCAAGGCGCATGAAAGCCCTTCGTAAAGATATGATGGAATTTGGGGCGGCAGAGGGTGAGAAGTTAGGCGGACGAAAAGGAACAGGAGCATACCTTAGTCATGATGGTCTCTTTAATGACGATGAATTTTACCGTATTGTAGACATGGATAAGATGTATGACTATGTAGGGGCACACTATTATGGTGGTGCTAAAGGCTGGGATAAATTCCAGGAAATGCTTACGGATTATGCAAGGCGCAATGCAAATAGAAAAGTCATTAGAGAACAGCTTGAACATAAAGCCCAACAAGATTTTGATATTGCAAGACTTCAGTATAACAGCAAGCCCCATGGGCCTAAAGACGTTCCACCTGTTAAGACAGGCGTAACCGATGAAGCCGTGGATGCCTGGATAGAGGAAAACGCTAAGGACTGGGCATTCGGTATTAAGGACAGGCACATGTCTGATATGGAGTTTATGGATGGTGATGTGTCTACTTTTAGAGACAGTATGGCATCCTTTAATCACCGTTTTCCTATGGATACATCCGCTGAAATGGATATTGGTAACGGTGTTACCTTCTGTTTTGACAGAGATATGCGTGATTTTGATATAGACAAAATTATGCCACAAATGATAAACAGAATGTCTGGTGATGTTGCTTTACATGCCACCTTTGGGGAAGGTGGTACCAAAGATTTTCTGGATACATGTACCCAGGAATTAGAAAAGAGCAAACATATATTAGGCAAAGGAGGTGCAGAGAGACAGAAAGATGCGTTAAGACGTTCCATCCAGATGATAAGAGGTGTGGGTGATTATAATACAGCCGACATGAAGAATCGGAACTTGCTGTCCAATATGATACGTAAGCACTCTTATGCAAACGTAGGGGGTAACATGACCTTTGCACAGACAGGTGAAATTGGGTCTATGGTTGCTTACAGTGGCTTTCATTCTTTGTTGGTTGGTATCCCTGTCTTTGGTAAAACACTGGCCAGAGGCTGGAGACACATGTCTAAGGGAGAACTGGCGTCTATAGTCGAAGCAGCCGAAAAGCATCTAAAGGGAGAGTCTATTGCGACCAAAGCGTGGCATATGAGCTCCTCTATGACTAACCGTGCCTTTAGCCAGACCATGGCACATAATGATGACGGTTCACGTACCGTATTGTCCACAGTGGCCGATAGTGCTTACAAATGGACACATAGAGAGTCTTTATTGACCTCTACTGTAAACCAGATGACAAAGCTGACAGACGCTATGGAACAGGAGTCCCGCATTAGTGCCATTACAGACCTTATAGACTGGGCAAACGGTAAAACATTTAGTGCCTTTAGGAACCCTGTAAGTGCAAAGAAACTGAAAGCAGCAGGGGTGTCTGATACGGTTAGCATGAAACGGGATATAAAGAAATACCTTGATGTTCCACAAGACCAGGTAGCAGCTTCAATGGACAAATGGATGCAGGAGTCTCCTGATACGTTTACATTATGGAGACAGCTGGTTAGGAACCAATCTTTGCGGTCTATACAGCAGCAGACCATAGGGAATACTGGGTACCTTAAGGATGCTAATTGGTTCACTAAACTGTTCTTCCAGTTTAAAGATTTTACATTTAGGACGATTAACGGACAGATGATGAGAGCCTTACAGTCCCATGAAGTGGACGATGGGATGGCATTAATGTTCTCCATGGGCACAAATGCTATGACCTATTATGGGCTGACTGTTGCCAGAGGGTACGCTATGTACCCCAATGATACAGCTAAACGGGATGCCTTCTTTGATAGGAACCTTACGCCACAGCGTTTAGCCTTGGCGGGGTTGACAAGAGCATCCTTTATGTCTATTCTGTCTGTAGGTACCGATGTCGCAGAAATGACTACAGGCTTCCAGGGCTTTAGAACTACAGTAGATAATACCTACAAAAAACCATATTCGGATATGTCAGTAGGTGGAAAGGCTGGGAAGTTTTTTGGGCAGGCACCTGCTGCGGGTGTTATCGACAAGACCACATATGGGACAATAGGTGCTTATAATTTGGCAACACACCAGGGAGACACAAGAGATTTTGATAGTCTCATGCGGTCTTTGCCATTAGGCTCCTGGTGGGCTATGGTAGGTGTGTCTTCGCTAATAAAGGATAATCTGAATTTGAAGAAACCCAGACCTAAGAAGGTAGCCCCGAAGAAACGGGAACATAAACAGAAAGGTCTTTTAGAAAAGCTAACAGGAGGCTAAAAGTGCATAAAGGGTATACAGGAGAATGGGATAATAACTGGGATTACTTATCTCCAGAAGAACAGAAAATACGTAGCCGTATTTACGACACCATTCATAATGAGAGAGAACTCTTCCAATATTATTCTTTACAAGAGAAAATATGGGTAATTGTACGGGGCTTTTTAGCTTTTTATGGCATTGCGGCTATCGTTATACAGATATTAAATTAATAGAGAAACAATGCGAGGGTCTTTATGACCCTCTATTTTTTTTTTATGAGAAAGGAGCCCTATGGCTGACGAAAGAAAAACACAAGTGACATACCAGGGCAATGGGACACAACGGGTCTATTCTTTTCCATTTGATTATCTTCGTAAGGCTTTTGTGAAAGTACGTTTGGTAGATAATGAGACACGAAAAGAACTGGTACAGGGTAGCGAATATACTGTAACAAATAAGCAAATTACCTTAATGTCTCCTACTAAATTAAAAATAGAGATAGTGCGTCAGACCACTACACAACCATTAGTGGCTTGGAAAGACGCATCCGTATTAAAAGCAGCTGATATGTCTGTACAAGAAGTGCAGCTCTTGCACCTGGCAGAAGAAACCAGAGATGAAGTACGTGATGGGGGTATGGCGTTATCTGAGGCCGCACACGCGTGGGACGCACGTATGCATCGAATTATCAATGTATTAGACCCTAAGAAACCCACAGATGCAGTTACCTTGCATTATATTACAGCCACTAAAACATCTTTGCTGAATGAGTTACAGACAAAAGGCACAGAACAGGTAACAACCATTACGCAAACAGGAAATACGTATGTGAACCGTTTAAACGCCCTCAAAAAGGCAGCAGAGACAGCTGCTACAACGGCGGAGGGGTCTAATAAACAAGCGGCCTCCCACAAGATGGCTTCTCAATCTTGGGCTATAGGTACAGTATCTCCAGATGGACAAGCAGATGCGGAGTCTCCAACAGGTAAAACGCAGTCCAGCCGTTCATGGGCTTTAATTGCAAAAGACCTGTGGTCTCAATGTGTCTCCGTGCTAAATGCGGTAAAAACCCACATGCAGACTACAATTAATAAGGCAAGAGAGGCGGCTACATCAGCCCAACAGGCAGAGACATTCCAAACAGCAGCGCAGCAACAAGCTACGGTAGCAACTACGCAAGCAGCACAAGCAACACAAGCTGCACAAGACGCAGCGCAAAGTGCACAAAAAGCTGCCACATGGGACCCCACTACCTATGATAATAGACAGGTTAGTGAACAAAAATATTTGAAAAAAACAGGTGGAGTAATGACAGGGGCTATTACAGCCACCACCCGTTCTTCCTTTGTTAATGGCAGAGATAGGGCGGCATTACAGATAACACGCCAGAAAAGTGCTGATTATTGCCCTGTAATGAGTGTTAAAACGCCTCAAGGTTCATGGGAGATAGGTGCATATGATGATGAAAAGCTCTTGTTTATATATGTTAAGGATAGTGATTATGCTGCACTCAATTATCAGGAAACCACACGCTTTTGCTTATCACCTAACGGACATATTGTGTTTCCAAACGGTGCCGAGATGTGGATAGAGTGAGGAATGTATGAGTAAATCAACACATGTACTCAATATAAAAAAAGAAAACACTGTATATAAGGTGGACATGTATACACAGAAAAAAGAGTGTAACACAGGAAACCGCTGGATAACTGCAAACGTGGAAAATCAAACAGTGTTTATGCCTCTTACATCCTATTTAGGAGAAAGAGCCACAGGAGGAAGCACACCTGTACGCATTCTAAAAAATAATACAGTATATCAACTGGTACAACATGGAGAGTTTTATTTAAAAATACAGCAAAGCCCTAATCAGACAATTACATTACATGCTGGGGGACAAAGCTGGACAGATGAGAATGAACATTGGTTTCCTTATGGAACACAATGGCACGCTACTGTTTCTGGGCATTCAGGATGGAACGCGGGAACTTTAAATGTAACTGATGGTACCTTGATAAACAGTGATATTGTTATTACTGCTTCCCCTGCGACACTGGCAATACCTTCTGGGTCTTTATTAATATCAGAGTACGCTACGTGGGTGTGCCCCCAATACATTAACTGCATAAAGACACGTGTAGGGGTGTTTGACTTCTATTATGATGTAACGGCAGGAAACTCATATACAATAAGATATGATGCTTCTCCAAAGAATAAGAAGTGGTATATAAATGGTGTGCCCTGGTTTTCCGCTACTATTTCTTCAATTACCATTGAGTGGGGACCACACATTAACAAATAAAACATGGAGGAACAAATGCGATATCACGATATGCTTACTTTTTGGTTTTTATTTTTATGCTTGCTTTTTGCATCCAGGTTGGTGGTGAAATTTTGAGAACAGAAACATTTAGAAATGATGTCATAAAGGTTACACCTTCTGCGGGTGTGACCTTTTCGACTTTTATGGGTTTTTCTTGGAATGAGTGGGTCTACATACTGACCTGCATTTATACAGTAATTCAAATAGGTTGGCTGCTATACAAGATGTATAAAGCCATTAAAGAAGAAAGGAGACATGCATGACACCTGATGAATTTATTAATTGGTTAGGGCCTAAAGCGGCCACAGTGGCACATAAATGGAACCTTCCTGCATCCGTATTGATTGCACAGGGGGCCCTTGAGAGCGGCTGGGGACGATATGTGATTGGTGATTACAACATCTTTGGCCGTAAGTGGAACGGAACAGGCCCGTATATTGTAACAGAGACACAGGAGTGGTCTGATACTTACGGCTACTATACGATTGAAGACCGCTTCCAGGACTACAATTCTTTGGAAGAGGCCTGTGAAGACTGGTGTATCTTGATGGCCGAAGAACCTGCATATGCGGAAGCATGGCAGATTTGGAGCAACACTTTTGATGTAGCATCCTTTGTCTATGCTATGGGTAGTGTCTATGCAACCGACCCTGACTATGCAAATAAAGTTTTGTCTATTATTGATGCAAATACACTGCAAGCTTACGATGATTATGGGGTGCATAACGCATGATAAAAATTGATGAAAAGCTGATAGACCAGATAGCAGAACTGGAAGTCACCGCACTGCTTGAAGGCTTGAAAGACAAAGAGCTAAGAAAGAACCCCGCTTTTCTGGATAAGGTACGTAAATTTTTGAAGGAAAACGATATGAAGACCACACCAGAAACTAAGGGAATGACAGAATTAAAGAAACAAGCAACCGAAGTAATTCCTATATTTAAAGACATGCGGTGATAAAGAATGTGGACAGAAGAACAGATAACAGAAGCAAGCAAAGATTTTCGTGTCTTTGTCTTCATGGTCTGGAAAAGTATTGGTCTTCCTGCCCCCACTGCCATTCAATATGACATAGCAAAATACTTAATGACCCCACCTGGAGACCGCTTTATCATTGAGGGTTTCCGTGGGGTTGCTAAGTCTTTCCTGACTTGTGCCTATACAGTATGGCGATTGTGGAAAGACCAACAGCTAAAGGTATTGGTTGTCTCCGCCTCCAAAGACAGAGCAGATGCAAACGCTGTATTCATTAAGCGCATTATCATGCTCTTGTCTTTTTTGGAACCTTTATTGCCACAAAGGGGGCAAAGAGATACACAAAATCTTTTTGATGTGGGGCTTGCTGTCCCTGATATTTCCCCGTCTGTTAAATCCGTGGGCATTACAGGACAGATAACGGGAAGCCGTGCAGACCTGCTAATCGCCGATGACGTCGAGGTCCCTAATAATTCGGGAACACAGATACAACGAGATAAACTATCAGAAGCCGTAAAAGAATTTGATGCTGTCTTAAAACCAGGAGGACAAATTATCTACCTGGGAACCCCACAGAATGAGATGTCTCTTTATAATGAATTGACAAAACGTGGATACAAAAAGATGGTATGGACAGTTACCTATCCAAAAGACCAAAAAGAACGTGAAAATTATGGAGACGAATTAGCCCCCTTTATTGCCCAGAAGTTCGATGAGAACCCTACAAGGTACAGCGGGCTGCCTACTGACCCCGATAGGTTTGATGAAGACGAGATAGCAAAACGTAAGCTATCCTATGGGCGCGCAGGTTTTGCCTTACAGTTTATGCTCAATACAAACCTGTCTGATGCCGAGAAATACCCATTGAAAGTAAAAGACCTCATTGTAGCCGATTTAGACCTTAATAGCTCCTCTATGAAATGGGCATGGTGCAGTGAGCCGTCTAAAAGGTTACATGATGTACCCTGTGTGGCACTTAAAGGTGATTACTTTTATGGGGCATTAAGCCGCTCTGAAGAGACAGAAAGTTATACAGGAACAGTAATGGCAATAGACCCATCTGGGCGCGGTAAATTTCATCCTTGCCCCGCCGTCTAAATAAACCCCTTGAATTGCTGGAAGCCGCTTAGGTAATCAGCAGCTAAGCCTTTATTATAAGGAAAGTTCAACGACTATCAGTACACTCAAGTTGAGTGGAAGCGGGGGGCATGCAAAAAGCATGAAGATATAGTCTGACCTTATAGGAAACTATAAGAGATGTAATAACGACACATCGTAACAAGAAAGGCATATATAAAATGACATATAAAGCAAAACATAGATTATACAAGGTATATCATATTCATTTAAAAGAAGACCGTGATATAAGACACGGCTATGTTGGAATAACACGCCATAACTTATCCTATCGACTGTCCCAGCACTTTTGCAGCATGCGACCTGTGGGAAGTATTTTACGGTCTTTAAATAAGAAAGATATCGTGATAGAAGAGTTAGCTATGTTACCTAAAGAAGACGCACTGACTTTAGAATATCAGCTACGCCCTAAAAGAAATATAGGGTGGAACTGCATGGCAGGTGGTAATAGAAGAACAGTAAGGTGCCCTAAATGTGGTAAATATTTACCAAAAAGAAAAACAGGGGCATTTTGTCAAGAGTGCAATGACACACGCTTTAAAAGAGGCCAAAGACCCTTTAATTATGGTTGTGGAGAACATTATGTCCTTACAGCCCCTGATGGAACAGTCTATTACCCAGAAGCTTTTACAGCATTTTGCAGAGAGCATCATTTAAACCCACAAAACCTAAGAAAAGTAGCCAAAGGAAAAAGACACCATTCACAAGGATGGACAGCAAGAAGATGTGAAGGATGAGTCCGCTTATGCTGTCATAAAATACCTAAATGGTTATTTATTTCTTATGGAAGTAGGGGGATACCGTAACGGTTATGCTCCTGAAACTCTTTCTGCTTTAGCTTTGAAGGCTAAATTTTATGGAGTTAATGAGGTTGTTATTGAGTCTAACTTTGGGGATGGTATGTTCTTACAGTTATTAAAACCCGTATTAAACAAAACACATCCTTGTGCTACTTCAGAAGTAAACAATAGGACACAAAAAGAACAACGCATTATAGACACCTTAGAACCTGTTATGATGCAACACAGGCTTATCATAAATACCGCAGTAATTATGGAAGATTATGGTGTCTATGAGGGCAACCCAGCGTACTCATTGTTTTACCAGATGACCCGTTTATGTAACGAAAGGGGCGCATTGGCACATGATGACCGCTTAGATGCTGTGTCTATGGCAGTAGCCCATTGGAAAGAAGTTTTGGATAGAGATGCTGATACGGGCATTGAAGAACACCTTGAAGAACAATTAGAAGCATGGTCTGACCCTGATAGGGGAATTACATATATTCCTGATATGGGTAAACAACAATTATCCACAGGACACTATCACCTTAAGAACCTTGCTCCATATCGTTCATAGATTGCAATGAAGGGGTCTATTTGCCCCTTGAAGGCACCTTAATGAGTCATATGTCATTCGAAAGAAATTGCACTAACTAATAAAAATAATTTACACAGAAATTTCTTGGATGATAAATTACTCATGAAAGATACAAGAGGGGCCTTCCTGACCAAAATAGACCACTTCCTGGTGCTTTTAGAGGGTATTAATAGTAGTGATTAGCAGACTGCTATTACTATCCTCTTTTCTTTTTACTTGTTGTCAACCTGCTCTTTTAAAAAAGTTTATTGTGACACATATACCAAAGTGCTAATTGTGACACGGCTTGA
>ULSV01016798.1_pt1 | contig 39146 bp, 40 predicted proteins | sample 1956991 | NCBI WGS metagenome assembly ULSV01 (sample SAMEA4835717, study PRJEB28245) | human gut metagenome | biome: gut microbiome; material: fecal sample | place: Denmark | collected 2008 | reverse complement strand
GTTTTCTTGTCGGGTTTTCTTGTCGGGTTTTCTTGTCGGGTTTCTTGTGGGGTTTTCTTGTGGGGTTTTCTTGTGGGGTTTTCTTGTCCCAACTGCATGGTCAGCACCACGTAGTCCGGTCGCGTTTCCTCTGTAACGGTAGGAAGCGGCCAGCCCAACGACTGCCATCCGTTTACGATTTTATCCACGCCGCTGCCGGCTTTCTCGGCACGTCCGAGCAGCATGAACATCTTTTGCAAGGTCGGATTGCGGCAGATACTACGCCCGCCCTCGAAATACTGTTGTCGGGAAACCAGCATCATGCCTTGATTCATGAATACGAGGCTGTCGTCGGTACGCTCCACGATAATATGCCCCTGCGCATTGACGTCTTGGTGGACGATGCAGTTGATAAGGGCCTCTCTTACGGCGTCATGGGCAGGCGTCTCTTCCTGACGCACTCCGTCTTTCATCATGAACGGACGTGGCAGCGACTGTATCAGGCGGTTATACACCCTTACATAGAACTGGTAGAGGTTGGCTTCCCACAAACCGTCCGGATAGATACGGTGCGTCCACCTTATATCGGGGTTGTCGGTCGCGACACGTTCCCGATAATCCACGAAATACATCGGGTCGCCCGAACGGTTGATAATGCTGTCGTACTTGCCGAACATCAATAGACCGGCCAGCGTGAATCCCTCTTTCCCGGTCTCATATTCCGTGGCGTATGCCCCGGTCTTTCTCAGGAAATCCATGTCGCTGATTCCAACCCATGGATGGGTGGGCTGCAGGCTGGCGAGTGTCTGACGGTACTGCTGCAAGGATTCCTTGTCTATGTCCCGCTCGAACTCAAAGCCCACGAGAATACGCCCGTCCTGCGGATGACGGTCGTGATCGGCGTCCGCGAACATACGCCTTACCTCCGCATCGTTACAAAGATAATCCCCCTCGTGATTCCGTCGGTAAGTATTCCCGAATGGGTTGGTGGTGATGTAAACGGGGCGAAGCTCGTAGCTCGCGCGGGGGATGTCGCATATCAGGATGTACGACTCCTCGATTTGCTCGATTCTTACATCCGATTCACGGGGCAGGCAAACGCTTACTTTACCTCTGTTATGGGCACAGTCCCAAAAATTCTTCTTGTAGCGGATAATGGTCTCTTCCGTCAGTCCGTCAAAGAAGAAACGGTTGTTCTTCTCCACCACACCAAGCACGATCGTGCCGCCGTCGGTGTTGGCGAAAGCCGAGTAGCTTTCCCAGAAACTGCCGGGAAATCCACCGCGTGCCGATTTGAACTCCACTTCCGAAGTCTCGCCACGGCTTATCAGGGCACGAAGTCTGCCCTCTATATCTGTTGTATGTTCTGTCATGATGAATATAGATTTTAAGGACGCAGCAGTTCTCTGCGGCTCACATTGAGTAATTCCGCTATACGGGAGATGGTGTGCAGGTCTGGCTGGCAGGTATTCGTACACCATTTCGATACCGTGGTCTGATTTACACCCAGTTGCTCGGCAAGCCACAGGTTTGTCTTTCCGGCTTCCGCCAATACGGCTTTTATTCTGTTTATTTCCTTAGTCATTTATAATAAATCTGTTTTGATTGCAAATATAGTGCTTTTGGGCGATAAAACCGCTGGAGATGATGACATTTATTCATATATCGGGTTCACGTTGCTCATTCTTATGTCCGAAAAACCGCCTGCAATAACATCATGATTATTGCAGGCGGTTCTCGCTTTTCCCTTGCCTTTCTATGCAGAGAAATGCCAGGATAAAAAACTTGTACGCAGCGTACAAGAAATTTATTTACTCTATTATCTTATCTCAACCTCGACCGCTATTTCGCGCCGCGCTTGTTCAGCACGTCCTTTATCATTTCTTTTACATCCTGTCCCACCTGAACGAAGTTCTTATACAGGATGCGCTCACGCTCATCCCTCGACTTGAAGGTGTAAAACTTCGGTAGCGGCACATAGCTCGCTTCCTCCTGCTTTATTTCCTCCATGTCGAAGTCTGTCTTGCAGAAGAACTTGGAGGTCTTGAACTCCTCCGATTCCTGAATGTTCATCGAACCGCCTGTGCCGGTCTTTGTCTTGGTGAAGTCCCTCGCCGTCTGGCCGCAAATCCATCCTGTCGCCATGTCGGAGATTTTAGAGGCAGGCACAAGGCTATCCATGTTTTCGTTGAGATTGATACTCGTTTTATCCCGGTCGATCGTCACACCCTTTTTGACCTGCACCACCTTGCCGTAGATGTCATTCGACAGCCATTCCAATGTCTCTTTCGCTCGGGCCGAACCGCTTACCACGTTACCTACCGTTGTGATGATTTTTTGCATCCCGACTTTTCCATAATCCGCCTCAAGCTGCGGAAGCTCCTGAAAACCGAGCGTTACGCTCACTTTGTTGCTTCGCGCCGTACCAATCAAACGATCGATTTTATGAAAATAAAGTGTGGGCAGCTCATCTACGATGATGCTCACCGGTATGTTCTTTCCCTGCCCGGTATTCACTCTCGTAACCAGTCGGTTCAGAATCAGTGCGTTCAACGCGCCTATGATACTCTCCATTTCCGGGTCATTGGCTATCAGCAGGTAGCTCGGGTTCTTCGGGTCAGACACTTTCAGGTCGAAGTCGTCACCGTCGCGGTGAAATACCCAATAACTCTCTTTCGTTGCCAGTCGTGAGGTATAGACGCGCAACGTACCAATCATACCTTCCAATTGTTCCATTGCCTTGTTCTTCAGAGCGGTTTGAAACGGGCCAAGCAACGGCGCGACCTCGTTGTCGGTCTCCAATACCTCAAAGATAGTCTGGTAACTCTCATTGAGGAACGACAGGATATGCGGCATATCCGAGTATTTCCCTAACCAGTAGGCTGGCTCCACGATGTTGCCCCCCTCGCGGTCACGCACCACGCCGGTCGGCTTCCAGAATTTTGTTTGCGGATCTTGCCGCTTCTCTGCATACAGCCGTTTGCCGTCGGCATCGTATGGCTCTTTCTCGTAGTTGACGAAATAATAGATACAGGCTGCAAGGAAGTTGACGGCTGATGTTTGAAAGAACTGGTCGCTACCGCCGCCTCCCTCTTTCTTCCCTTTCTGCAGGGATTCCAACAGCGTTTCCGCTGTCTCGCTCGCCGCAGCGAGGTTGTTGATGTACTTCGCCTGAATCGGGTTCACCCTTCGGCTATACTCTACGTCCACAAAGTTAATGACGTTGAACTTGCACCCTTTGGGCACTTTTCCGAGCTTCTGGTTCTTCTTGTAGTGGTAATAGAGTTTCGTCGCAAGTGTCGGAAATTTATAGTCGTATACTACCATCGAGAAGCCCTTGGCACTGTGCTGGCGTATGAACGGTTCGATAATCGAGAACGTCTTGCCGCTGCCCGGCGTTCCTACTACCCATGTGCCCCTGAAACAGTTGGTTATGTTCACCCATCCCTTGCGGAATTTCCCCTTGAAATAGTATCTCATCGGTATATTTACACTGTACTGGTTCTCCTGCAATTCCTCGCATTGCTCAAAACTTTCGTTTTCGAAGTTAAAGCGGTCTTTCCCCAGTCCCTCCTTGATGAACTTCGAGATATTGTCCAGTGCGATATGCACCAGTATCACGCCGGCAAGCGTGGCTGCCATATAGAATATGATATTCAGTGGCAACGTATAGAACCTCGTTTCCATAGGACGGTGGAACAGCCATACCGACAGCACGATAAGGAACAGTCCACTTATCAGCGGATATAGCACCTGCCTGCGTGCGTCAAATTCCAGATGCTTCTTGTTGCGCGTACCTATACAGGTAATGCAAATCAACAGGAAGGTGGCGACCTTGCTGTACACAAGGTTGCCGTCGTTGTATATCATCCACCGCTTGATGCGTCCGTGCAGGTCGCAGAGTATGCCGCCCCAGTGATCGAGCATGGCAGGGTCGATGGCGTACTCGAAGAACTCCATCAGAACGGAGACATAAATTACCGCACGGAATATCTTGTAGAACCCTTGTAGCTCCTTGCTTTCTTCCATTTTTTTGTCCTTTCCCTCTGTTCGTTACTATTGGTTCAATGTGATAATCGGCCTTACCCGGTGCGCCTGTGTCTTGGGCGTTTCCTGTATCGCTCCGCTCCCCAGCGAGTAGAGCCACGCTTTGGCGGTCTGCTGCCCCTTGACCTCCGTCGATGTCCAGTACCAGCAGTCTGCGTCAGACTCCGACGGCAACGGATCACCGCCGCATTTCGTCACGATGGGATTGACCGCCTCCCGGATGGCATACAGCAAGCGCATCTGCGCTACCGACGGTATATAGGCACTCTGTCCGTACCGCCACAGGTCGAAGACGGCTTCTGCCATAGGCGAAGCCGTCTCCTTTGTATCATACAGCGCAAAGGTGTTCGTGTTACCGTCGTAGGCCTCGATGTCGGCCGATGTTCCCTGTTCTATACCGAGACTGTCCGCAAACGCAGCCGGAGCAATCTCCCACAGGTAAACCGCATAGCCGTTCCCTTCCGTACCGTCACGCTGTCCGGTATCGAAGACAACCGCTATGGCACGCTTCCCCGATTGCTCATACTGTCCGTAGGGCAGGGTCGTACCGTCCTCACAGAGAATATGCCCCGGGCGTACAGCCGTGTCGGGCACGTCGATATGGGCGTCGCAGGCAGCGCACAGCACCGCCGCCACGGCCATTACTGTCAAATGTATCTTTCGTATCATCATCTTCATTGTTTTTTATTCCCTTATTTTATAGGTAGTTTCACGCCTAACACGACACCTGTCCGCAGCAGATCCGCGCCTTTTATCATCACATCCCCCTTTACCTGCCAGTACAGCGTCCATCCCGACCGCAGCACATAGTTGTGTTCATAACCTACATGAACTCCGCCGAGAAACTTATTCGTATCGCTCCCGGCCGAAGCTCCGATACGCAGGTTGCCGTAATGGTTACGTCCGCGCACAACGCAGGGCTTGTAAGCCACGCCGAAGCCGTAGCTGCGGTAGTTCCGCCAGAAGGATTCCGGACAGATATGGCCGCATGATCCGCACTCTGCCCATTTCACATAGCCGTTGGCGAAAAATTCCCATGCGTGTCGGTAGTTCATCTCATGTTCGTAGCCGAGCGTCACGTCCATACCGTTCTCATACAGTGCCCCCACACCGAGCGAGAGGCGGCCGCTGCCTTGCTGGGCGTTCGTGTTTATGGCAAGGCATACACACGCAATGATAAGGATTACAGTCTTTTTCATCATCATTCCTCCTCCAATAAAGTTACGTTGAACGAATCGGCGGACAGCACATCCTCATAGTCTATGTTCAGGCAGATATTCCGGCCGCTTATCTGCTGCTCCGTCATTTCTATGGTCAGGATTTTATCATTGGGGAAGGTCATCTTCTTCACCACAATCACATTGCGGTAGCCGTGCCTGAATGTCTTGCCGTGTTCCAGCACTAAGGCCGGCGTCAGTTCTATGCTCTGCGCATTGGTCGCCTTGGATAGCTTCTTGTCCGCGAGCTTCACCCTTATCTCGTCAATGTCGAACCGTATGTTCGTCCTGTTGTCTATCGAGAAGTCGATGAAGAAGTAGTCGCCCACGGCATAGATGTTGTTCAGGCGCATCACCATACGGTGCGCTTTGGTGGCGACATTCCTGATTTTAGCCGGAGAACTCCATACGCGTCTTGCGAAACGCACCATATCTGCGGTTGACATTGCCACTGCCGGATTGTTGTACGCATCCTGCTCTCGCAACAGCACTTCTTTATCCGTCACCGCTTCTTTCATCCGTGTGGTATAGATGAGAGCGTACTGTGTGCGGTATCGCTCCGTTACTATGGTCACGATAGCCAGCACTTCGCCGTCCTCGTGTCCTGTCTCCTTCGGTTTCAGTCGGATAATGTTGCCTATGGGCTGGTCGCCGGCCACCTTGTCGGTGGAGATATCCACCATGCGGATAGGCTCTGACGCCGTAATGACGGTCGTCACCTGTTCATTGACTGTCAGCCGCTCCATCTCCTCGTAGGTGCGCTGGGCCTGTGCATTATGGGCGGCAAACACTCCTGCCGTCAGAAGCAGTGCCGTCACAAATCCTTTTTTGCTCACATTAATAATATTCATATCACTGGTTTATTTGATTTTTCTGATTACTTTTTCTCTATTTCCCTTCTTTCGTTCCGTTTCCGCGTTCCAGTTCCTCCCTGATTCGCTGCCGGGCAATGTCGCAATACGCCGGATCAATGTCATATCCGATGTAATGCCGTCCGGTGCGTATGGCGGCAACGGCCGTCGTGCCCGAGCCTATGCAGTTGTCCAGTACCACATCCCCCTCGTTGGTGTATGTGCGTATCAGGTATTCCATCAACGCCACAGGTTTTTGCGTTGGATGATAAAATGCGCCTGTCTTGTGTTCTTTGGCTACGCTGATGACCGAAGTCGGATATTTGTCATCCGCCACACGCACCGGAACAAGTTTCATGTTACCGTAGCAACGGTTCTTGAAATCGTTGCCCGATTTGCGCCGTCCGTGATTCCGTTGTTCCGGAGGACAGGGTGTCATCTGCGGATGATACACCGGTTGCCGGTCATAGAACACGATGATGTCCTCATGCTGCCGCAACGGCATACGCTTGGCGTTCAGGTGTCCTGTCACACGGTCTTTCCGCCAGACAAGGTTATACCGCCACATTCGGGGCTGCGACAGCATGAGCCTTGCCGAGAAGATACCCTGTGCGAACAGGATGATGGGGCAGCCGGGCTTGGCAATGCGCCGGTACTGCTCCCACAGGGCATCAAGCGGTATCTGCCTGTCCCATCCGGCCGAACCGTTTTTGCGGTTCAGCACACCGTATGGCATATCCGCTATCACCGCATCTATACACTTGTCCGGAAGCTCTTTCATCCCTTCGAGACAATCCTTATTATATATGATGTCGACTTTCAGCATACCGTTTTACTGTTCTTTGTCAGATAATATCCGCACTTAAACCCTTTCCTCGGCGAAAAATCGGCGAAAGAGCAGGACTTGAATATCATCGGTTTGTTTACATATTGGGCGAGGTCTTTTTCATACTGGGTCGGAACCCTGGCATTATCAAAATCACGGTAAGGCATCACGAACGGCTTTATTCCCAGTTCACGAAGCCGCTCGATACGGTACATATCCTGCTCGATGGTCGAATCATAGCCGACAAGCACATAGCACATCAGTTTGTATGGCTTGATGTATTTTGTTACTTCCCTCAGTTTGTCCGTGAGGTCAATCTGCGGCAGATCCCATGCGATATGTATGCTCTTGTGCAACGGCAGTCTGTTGAGCCAGTACGCCTGTTCCTCATTCATAATCCTTATATCGACACCGTGCAGGTTGACTTTCTGCTTGGCGTTAAGCAGGTAATCCACGGCTTCCTTCCACGCAGGATTAGCAAAAAAATTATTGTCGAGGACTTCTATGTGCTTGCCGTTGGGATTGAGGTTGACCGGAGTAACCGATGCGATATATCCCTCTTTCTCACGGACGAGACAGAAAGGACATCTTCTGATACACCCCCTTGAGAAAAACTGGACGGAGAACGGATATTGCGGATATAGCGCATAATCCATACCTGCGGATTCCTCTATTTCCTTTGGCAGTCTGGTCCCCACGTCGTAGCCGGTTCCCCCTTTTAGCATAATACCTGCCTCTATGCCGGTATAGTCATAGTCGGGAGTAAATGTGAATATCTTGCTTGCAGCAACGACATCATATTTTTTCGACGGAACAGCCCGCTCCACATCATAGCCTTTGTTCTTGTAGTAGGCCGAGACACGCATCAGCGCGAAGTTCGGAAAGTTATGGCTGTCCACATCTATTATTCCTATATTCCTCTGCTTCATACTATCTGCCGTTGTTGGTTTCCCTGCCGTTTACTAAATACACGAACGTGCCGTATTTCAGCTTCACCTTGTTCTTCTTGATGGCCTTGCCGATGGCGTTGCTCGTTTTCTGATAGGCGTTGGTGGCGGCCTGCATTCCCCATTGGGCGAGGCTGCTGCCGGTTGTGCCTGTATTCATGTTCATATTTCCCGACACCGCTCCGCTCGCCACATCCTTGCTCGTCTCGCGGAAAGAGGAGTTTGGCACATACAGCCCCTCCATACCGTCCGTGTCATACAACGACAGGCTGACCTTCACCAGTTCGTCATTGACCAATATGCTGCTGATGTCTCCCTTCACGCGCCCCGACGAGAATCCGCTTACCGTGGCATACAGGTACGAGCCTCGTTTGATTACACACTCATTTATCTCCACATCGTCGAGCAGACGCAGCCTGACGCGCGAGCCGTCCACCGCCTTGATGTTTTCGTCAATGATGGCCTTGATGAGCTTCGGCTCGTATGAATCTTTCGCCAGTGTGTTGAAGTAGTCCGATGCGGTCTTTACCTTCCTCACGACCTCGCTGGGAGGCTCGTTTTCGGACGGGACTTTCACCGACCGGCTCTCTTCCTCTATCTTGCCCTGTATCTCTATGGTAGCCGCAGGAATCTGTGCCGATGTTGCCGTGTCCGTTTCTGCTGGCGTCATTACTCCGTTCTGTCCTCTCAGCCTCGCTTGTGCGAGGGCTTTTTCCAGTTCCGCGAGGGCTTCTTGTTCGCGTGTCTTGGCATCGGCAGTTTGCGTTGCCGCAGCCTTCTCTTGTTGTTGTTCGTCGAGCAGGGCGATGTCGTCCTGCGTGTATTGCGATTCATATTCTTCTTTTTCTTTATCGGGTTCGTCTCGTTCTATGTTGTCCACAGCGGAGTAGTCCTGTATCTTACCCCACGATTTTGCCATGTTCTCATACTTGCTGCCTATTCCGTCGCCACCCTTGATTTGGGCTTCCGGCAGGTCGGGGTTCAGGAACTCCGTCGTCTGCAGCGTCTTATCCTGTATCTCCACTGTCTCCGTATGGAACAGGTCGAAGATGAGATATGACGCACCGAGCAGCGGCAGGTAGAGAATGGCCGGAAGCATATACTTCGGTTCCCTGAAATTGATTTTATCCGTTATCTTCATTGTGCATCTTTAATTGAGTTGTACATATTTGCCTTCAATGGAGCAGTGCTTCACCACCTCCGCGTTGTACTCCCCGAAGGCTATCAGGATGCTGCCGCAGCCGGGAGAGTCGCCGCGCGTTCCGTCCGGACGGTAGAACCGTATGCGGTGGCGCAGGAACTTCATTCCGTTCGCTTTCTCGAAAATCACATCCCGAAACATCTTCGAGTCGCACCGGTTGAACAGCAGCGCGATACCGTTGCCATGCTCCGCCAGCTTCCTGACGAACTGTTCTATCAGAGGGCGTGAGTAGGGCGGATTCAGCCACACACGCCCTTCCCATTGCCGCGACAGTCCGTCTGCATTCCGGTCATACATGACCTTCGCGGTCGGCCATAGCGGACGGATGGGGGCGCAAGGGTCGAGGTCAAACTCGCCCAACGCTTCCAGCATCTCTTTGGGTGTGTACCATTCGTCCGACGAATGGACTGATTTTTCAAACCGTGTATTCATTCCCATAGCCTTACTGCGCTTCATCCGCCTTGTTTTTATTTTCCCTCATTTCTATCCCTTGCAGCCTTTTGTGCCGCTCCCTCAGTACCGAATCCTGCATCTCCGTCGCCGTGCGTGTCGTATGGCTGTACCGGTAGGCCGCCGTCAGGCGGTAGATGTTCCATACGAAACCGATGATGGCAAAGCCGAACACGATGGCTAAGAACAGTGCCCGGTGGGCGTTGGCAAAGCCCTGCACTTTGGCCGCCGCCTTGTCGATGCGTGTCACTTGGGCGAACTTGCGTCCGGCGGTCACTTCGCGCTCATAGCGTTCCTTGTACTGCGGATCATTCCTGTCCGGCATCTTCTCACCGAACAACATCCGCCTGAATCCCTTGATATTCATGCTCCCCGAGGTTTAATAGTTGGCTTTCGTTTTCTGTTCTATGTCCTTGTTCAGCAGCGTGCGCCAGTTCACGATGAGCAGTCCGTGCGGATTGTTCTCCGTCCGTGGCACACGCTTGAGCTGTCCGGCGGTGACAAGCTCGCGCATGAGGATGTTGCTCCGCCGCTCGATGCGCTGCCTGCCATAGAACGTGAACTCCATTTTCTCTTTGTCGAAGGCCACGCTGTCGCAGTAGATGGAGAATACCGAACTCGTACCCAATATGTTGGAGTAGAAGCCTCTCTCTTTGAGGGTGTTGTATTGTGCCAGTCCTGTTTCGTCCACCAGATACATCGCTTTCTCCATCGTGTGACGGATATATTTGTCGTCCGGCGGTAGCGTGAAGAAAAGACGGTGGAACATCTCTACATGGCTCTTGGCTTCCACGTCCAATGTCTCGTCCATTGTCGTGCGGTTCACGAGGATAGGCACGTTCCCGTCCAGCACATACACTTTCTGCTGTGCGTCTGTCACCATTGTCCGGGCCGTCCAGATGCTCGATAGGCTGATGATGACGCATCCCACGAGGAATGCGGTGCAGATGATACCCACCAGCCTGATTTTGTTTTCCAGATTCTTGATGACCATCCTTTACTCGCTTTTTCCGTTCAACGTCTGTATGTATTCCGTATGGAGCATAGGCAGGAAAGCCTCGCGCAGCTCTGCTAACAGCGGTTCGAAATCCGCAGCGAACACCTTTACATAATGTCCCTGCATCTCCACATGCACAAGCACCCACCAGATACCCCTTTTGCGCTTCCTTGCATTCCGTTGCACTACGGCAAGACGCAGCTTGTATGTCAGGTAGGCTACCAACGGGACGATATACTTGTCCTCATACTCAAACCCTTCGTCCAGTTTCTCATACTCCGGGTCGATACGGTGGCTATCCGTACTCTCGCACATCTCTTTTCTCACACGTTCCTGTACATAGTGCATGAAGTTCTCATCCTTGCACCAGCTCTCGATTTTCTTTTGCAATTTCATTGTTACTTTGATTATTAATTGGTTTATAATTTTGTCTGTCTGATTATCTCATCATCGACCCGATGCCGCCGGTTGCCGTCATCTTGGCCTGTTGCGCAACTCCCTCGCCGAAGTTTCGGGTCGAGAAGGCCGTGTCCCCCTCAGGTATCATCCATGCTGCCAAATCCGGAACGAGGTTCAGGCATTTCAGCGCGACGATGCTTGCCGCCATCAGATAGCCGGCCGAGAAGAACGAGTTTTGCAGGTAGGCGGCCATCGTCTGTTCGCTGGCGGTTATCGCCGTCAGGTTTTCTATTTGGATACACAGGACGATATCAAAAAGCAGCAGCACATAGAACCCTACGAAGTAGAGCATCGCACCGTAGAAATGCACCGTCAGGTAACGTGTCAGCCACTTCGCCCAAGCACCTTCCCATTTGGGCAGGATGCTGAACGCCCATTGTATCGGCCCGAATATCGTCAGCATACCCAATAGGATCTGCTGGCAGTAAATCGTCGCCCACCATCCGATGCGGAACACCACAAGGGCTATCAGCATGATAATTTTGTCTATCCCCACGACGACACCTGCCGTCAGCGACGTGAACCACAGCTTGGCCGCGTCCTTTTCCATACTGGTCACTTCGTCCACGCCGGTCTGTTCCATTGTCGCCTCTATGAGATTCGGGTCTGATGTGCCTGTATGGGCGACATCGGCCTGTGCCTGCAGGCTGTGATACATGGTGTCACGCACATGGATAAGTTGCTGCACCTCCTCGAACCTGTCCGAAATCTGAGAGGCTTCGGCCTCGTACAAGTCGTGCGTGTACGACCCGATGCAGTTCGGGATATAGGACAGGAAATCCAGGAAGCACCAACTGTTTCTGCTCCCTGCCATTCCGGTGTCCGCAGGCGGATACCACCAGCAGATGATAATCGACACGGCAAGCGGCCGAAACAGCTTCATCACGTCCAACGGCTCATGTTTAACCATCATTTTGTAGGCGATACCTGCCGCCATGACGATGGAGAACAGGGCCGCCAAAGCCATGCACATCTGCAATATCCACCAAAAAGGCCCTTGCGCGCCGGTGAAGGTCGCGTCCGTCAGAAACTCGTTGGTTTGAAAGATGACATCATCTATTTCCTCTTCCATGAGGTTGATGCCGAAATCCGAAAGTATATTTCCGTTTGCCATAGCCTCTGGTTTTTATTTCCCTCTGTTTACCGTCTCATCTCCGTCACCGCCGTTGCCGCCGCTTCCGTTGCTTCCGTTGCCGTCCGGTTGCGATCCTCGCACCGCAAGGCGCGATTCCTGCCACCGGCTCATGGCGTTGCCGACAATTCCCCCTTTGTTCAGGGTGCGGTTGTCGGTCGCGTTCAGCAGCGCGCTCGTTGCCGTGGCGTTCTGACGCTTGGCGAGAAATAGCACGAGCGTCTCATTCTGCCGCCTCACATCCTCATAGATGCGCAGATACTCTTTCTTCCGTTGGGCGTTAGGCATATAGGCGTTTTTCGTGGCATCTATGGCGCACTGATATACATGGTAATATTCCGTCCACCGCTCTTTGTCCGCCGGTGTGCCGCCGGAGAGCGGTATGCGGTCTATGTTGCGCCTGAAACGCTCCATCTGTCCGTTGAGCTTTTCCCCTTCGGCGAGCCACGCTATGTCCGCCTGACGGTCGGCGACGTTCAACGCCTCAATCTCCGCTCGCTTCACCAATGCGGAGTCTATGGCTTCCGCTTCGCCCACCTGATTGTACAGGTTGATACCGGCGAGCGTGCGGAACGACAGTTTGTTCTTGGCCGCCGCCGACTTCTTATACTTGTTGTGCAGCACCGAATAGTAGAGGTCGGGCGACAGTGCCCCCGTCCCGGTCTCCATCACTGTAATCTGATTCTGTTTCGACGAATCGTGATTGTAGGTCACCGACTGCGCCTTTGCTGCCGTCGTCGCAAACACCGCGACGGCGATGAGTAATAATTTTCTGTTCATATTCTTTTCCCTTTTATCGTTAATGATCCAATCTTCCGGCTCCGCGCCAACGCCCGAAGGCGTCATCGAGAATCTCCTGTTTGGTGCGCGAGCGATACACTTTGGCTTTCCAGTACCCGATGCGTACCTGTATGTATCTCCATGTCTCGAAGTAGGCGCGGTTCAGATGTCGCTCGATGTTGTCCAGCGACCGGTTAATGGCTTCCAGTACCGTCAGCAGGTCACTCGTCGAGCAGGCCGCTGCACCGGTGGCGTATAGCACAAGGTCGCTCACCGAACGGTAGAGCTGTTCCCCCTCACGCGCGATGGCTTGCAGCCCCCTCGCATTGATGGTGAGAATCAGCGTGTCGGCGGATTCAATCCGCCCCCGGCTCAGTATCTTTTTATTGAAATCCTCCAGCAGCTCCTTGTAGTCGCCTATGCGTTCGCCGACTGCCGTATAGGTGTTCTTGACATTCAGCACCGTGCGCAACGACTGGTACATCACGTCAATGACATCAAAGGCGCGCGTGTACCGGTCAAGGTCGAAGTTCAGCTCCTTGTAGTTCCCGACCTCCTTCCGGCTGTATTCGTGCAACAGTTTGTTGCTGTATTCCAATGTGCTGCGTGCGAGCAGCAGGCTGCGCTGCTTCTTGTGATCGTTGATATAGGCTTCTACCGAAACCACATCGAATGACCACTGCGCCTTGGCGATACCGGGCAGCAGGACACACAGCAGCAGGGCAACAATCAGGTTCCGTCTCATGGCCGTTCCTCCTTTCTGCCGTTACTGTTCCGGAGTGTCCGCGCACTCCCGACCCAGCGGTCATGGCATTCCTCCACAAGCGTGAGCCTGCGCCCTGTATCCGTATCCGGAGATGGCAGCACGTCCCTCATTACGTCAAGGATGCTCCGCTTGTAGTACATCATCTTTTCCAGCGACACAAGGTCGGCGTATATTCTCGTTATCCGGCTGTCCACCTCTCGCGCTATCTCAAGGCGGTCGCTCGACCATAGCAGATGGTACGCATCTCCGGTCGGTGTCGCTTCCGGCGGCACGCTTCGGGCATACTCCGTTGTAATCTTGCACGAGGGATATTCCCGGGCTATCTCCGCGATGCGGTCATTTACCTGTTTGGCTTTCTCCGCGTCGGGCAGGTTCGGGTCTAAGGTCAGCACATCGGCGACGTGCGTGTCGGTATATTCCGAGGTCAGTTCCCAACTAATCTGTATGATGGCGCGGTGTATCTTGATACCCAGAAAATATTTTGGCTTACGGGCTATCGAGACCGTAGCCTTGAATGTGATGATACCGTTGATGTTCGGCATCGTCGCCTTGCGTATGTACGAATAGCCGTTCCATGCGCCTCCGTCCTGCCATGTCAGGCTGTATGCGGCCTTGCAGTCCTGCATGATGGCCGGTATGCGGTAATAGTCGTCCGTCGCCACGCTGTTGTCGTCGGCGGCTTCCGATTTCGCCTGAGTGTAGTCGGACTGTTTCTTCTTCCATTCCGCCAGTTCGGTTTTCAGGCTGTCTATCTGCGTTTTGTTGGCGTTATACTGTTGCCGGTAGATGGCGGCATCCTCTATGCTTGCCGTACTTATCTTCTTTAACAGTACCGCGTTCTCGGCTTCCAGTGTCCTGATTTGCGCTTCAATCGAGGAGACTTTGCCGTTGGCTTCGCTCAACAGCCCATCCAGTTCCGAAAGGTCAAGGCTGTTTTCCGTGACCGATGTCTGCATGGCGCACTCTTTGGTATGGGCGTTCAGCGAACTGCCGCACTTCCGGCACTTGTATTGGGTCGTGCCTTGCCCGAGCGTCACACCGTCCGAACAGGTCACGCTGATAGTCACGCTCTCGCATCCTTTCAGTTTGGCGGCATCCGTCGCCTGATAATAGTTGCGCGCGCCGGAGGATATATAATAGGTATAGCCGTCCTCATTGTCGTTGAACTCCGACAGCCGGGCTTCGAGCTGGGCACGAAATGTATTCAAGTCCATCGAATAGGAATCGAATACATCTTCATAGATGATTTCCTCTCTGTTCCAGCTCTTGGTGACGTGTATCTCGTAGGCGTATGCTTTCTTCGTCTGCTTGCCGCCACGGCTGATGATATAGCCCTGCTGCCAGTAGTTGATGCTGTATGTGAAACCGTCGTTCTGGTTGTTCAATTGCTGCACGCGGCTCCGCGACCAGCCGGCGTGCCCCTCCGAGTTGGCAAGCACCTGCTCACGTTGCGCGGCACTGGGATAGAAGCCCGGATCACTTGTATTGAACCGTACCCATGCGCCGCCGTTCAGTATGCTGTTGTCATCCGTCGGTGGGTAATAGTCGCATAGCGATATGCTCCCTCTATCGCGCCTTGCGATATACCACCGCTGTGTGTAGTAGCTGCCGGCGGTCTCGCTCATATAGTCGCTTATCCATCCGGCAAGGTCATAGTCCCCGAAGCCGAACAGTCCGGCCACATTCTCCTTTCCGCCGATTTTGTCAAGCAGCATGGCTCCTATACCGTTCTCCGCCTGTTCAAGCAGGCTGCCGTAGTGATCGTACAGGGTGGCGACAGCACCGAGCTTGCCGCTCATCAGCTCATGGAACGCGCTCTTTGGCAACAGTGCGTCACCGAGGTTGGCGATACCTGCCGTCGCCAGTCCGACACCCATGTTATACAGGTTGTCAAGGTCGCCTCTCAGATGCTCTTTTGTAAAGTTGCCCGACACATGGGCGAGGTCGTCCATTATCCGCTGCCAGTCTATGTTCCCGGCCTCCGAGAGTTTCAGCAAGGGAGCGATGTCAGGATTGATTTCAAGAAACGCTATGTCCGAGAAGGTCAGCGTACTGTTCGTCACCACGCTTTCGAACTGCATACACAGGTTTTTCGTGTCGTCGCAGATCTTCATCAGGTAACTGCCCCAGTAGATGGCCGTTTGCGGAGAGTGAAGCATCTGCTTCGCCACTACCCATATCTTTGGCATGATTTTCTCCGCCACCATACGGTAGATGCGCCGGTAGTAGTAATTCTCCGTCCGGCTGTTCCATAGGCCGAGGTCGCTCAGGGCTTTATGCTCCAAGAACTTGGAAGCGAATATTCCGGCTGCTGCGACTTCCGCTGCCGTGTAGTGTTTCAGTATCTCATCGACCTGCTCCCGGTAGTAGCCCTCGGCGACGGCCTCCGTGCCGAAAGCGGCCACCATAGCCGCGACGGTACGCGTGTCGTAGTTTATGCTGTAATACTGGGCGTGTACCCTCTGGCATAATGCTGCCGATACAATTGTCAGAATAAGGAGTAGCCGTTTCATGTCAATATCGGTTATTTGGTTTCATCCACGGAGCGGAGGTTGAGTACGCGTCCGGCTCCGTTCACTTTCTGGGCGAAAGACAACGATTTGCCGATACCGCTGGCATCCCAGTCGCGGCAATACGCCTCGATAGCCTCCTGATGGCTGCACCCGAGTTCTTTCTGGTAAAGTTTCAGTGCCTCTTTCTCGGCACGTTCCGTCGTGTAGGTCATATAGCATTCGTGCGGTTCTTCCACGCCGTACACACCGCTGGCCGTACCGCGCCGTATGAACACCTCCCTGAAGAAGCTGCGCCCCTCCTTGTTTTCAAGGCGGTTTATCGTGAATATCTTTTTGCATTCCACATCCGTCAGCCCCAGTATCGCTTTGATGGTGTCAAACCTTTCGCGGAACTTGCTCTGGTCAAGCAGCATCACTATGTCCGAGTTGTTGATGATGGCCTCCTTGACGATCTCAGACCCGATAATGTCCTGAATTTCCTGTGTCACCACACCCACCGAAGCCCAGAATTTTCGGGCGGTTTTATACATGAATTTGATGTATTCCGCCATGAGCGGACTGGCGATGGCTTTCCATGCTTCCTCGATAACCAAGACCTTGCGCCCCTTTTTGATACGCATTTTCTGCAAGAATACATCCATGATAATCAGCGTGATAATCGGAAAAAGTTTCTTGTTCTCCTTTATTGCATCCACCTCAAAGACGATGAATGTCTCGTCAAAGAGCGTCGAGTCCACATCCTCGTTGAGAATCATATCATATGCGCCGCCTTTGTAAAACGGCTGGAGCATAGTCGAATAAGTGGAGTAACTGATAGTGGTGATGTCGTTCTCGGTGCATATCTGCTCCAAGCGGTCGAAGCTGTAATCGAAGAAACTGTTGAACGACAGTTCCGTTACCTTGAGTGCCGCGCGCCGGGCTTCCAGCACGTCGATTTGCTTGTGCACCATGTCGTCCACCTCTTTGGGCGGCATATTGGGATTCTTGCGGCTGGCCGAAGCGAACAGGTTTTTCAGGAGGACACCGCGCTGTTCGTCCGAATAACGGCTGAATCCGTTGAAGAAGGCATCGTAATAGTCAATGATTATCTGCTCCACGATGCGGAACTCGATTTCCGGAATCTTGGCGTCCGACCCTTTCCATATCATCAGGATAAGGCTTTTCAGGAAGTCAATCTTCTCTATGTTGTATTCGTTACGGCTGATTTTAAACGGATTCATCGTGATAGGCTTTTCCTCCGTATAGGCGATATACTTGCCGCCCAGATATTCGCACAACCCTTCGTATGAATTACCGGTATCCACCATCACCACATCCGTTCCCTGCTCGTGCAACTGGCGCACGACCGAGTTCATATGAAACGATTTGCCACTGCCCGAAGGCCCCAGGCAGAAGAAGTTGGAGTTGTCCGTCAGTTTGTTCTTTCCCTCTTTTCCCATGATGTCTATGGCGATGGGCACACCTTGACGGTCGGTATAGTACACTTTCAGAGGGGTATCTTCGCTGTGTGGCACACGTTCCTTATACATAAGGCACATTGCCGCGTCGCTGAGTGTCAGGAAGCGGTCGTAATCCTCGTTCAGCGAGTAACAGTTTCCCGGAAACGAGCCTACGAACAGTTCCAGTTGGTTATAGGCGTGTTTGCTGATATGTATGCCGATACGCCCGAATGCGTTTTCCAGATAGTTCGTGCATTTCTGCATATCCGCATCGGCCGACACGGCCACCACCATGTTGAAGTGGCTGTAAACAAGCTGCTTGCTCTCTCGCGCAATCACTTCCTGCACACGCTTGATGTCCTCTACGGCCATCTGGTTGTTCGGGTTGGGTATGCTCGCGTGGCGGTTCTTTTTCTTGTCGAGCAACGACAGCTCGCGCTTCTGGTTAGGCAGGAATATGACCTGATTGTAAACCACCGTCTCCGCATCCGGTATATTGTCCGTCACGGACACCAGATCCACCGGCATTTCCGTGTTGTTGACCTCTATGTTCGTATAAGGGCGTATCATGGACGGCAACGCGGCATAGTCAACATCCACAAGGCTGTACACCTTGCAACGCTTGTCGCCCATGGATACCGTCTCATCGTCCGCCTTGAAGTTCGTCATCGACACGATGCGGTCTTTGAAGTTCATGGCGAAATAGCGATCCACATACTCGCTCGCCTCGGCTTTGTTCAGGAACTTCGCCTGCACGCCGCTGTCATGCAACTGGTCGTGAACCTTGCGTATCTTTATCAGGAAGTCGCGCCACTTCTTGTTGTCGAACGAGAACAGGCGGCTTTTTTTCGCTTCCTGCGTGATTGTCAGGTAGCAAAGGCTGTCCGTGTAGCTGCGTCCCTCGAAATAGCGGAAATAGGACGATGAAAGAAATTCGTGCGTCCCATCCGTCTGATTCTCAAACTGCTTTCTGACGAAGATATCCTGTTTGTGCAGCGCATAGCCTTCCCCCAATGTCTGCGCAAGGGCGGTGAACAGGCGCGTGAACTCGTAGTAGCTGTCCGTGTCGGCCGAAAATTTCTGCACCGGATTTTCTATTTTCAGCACGGCTGAGTATTCGCCTGTTTTGGTGTACATTATCCCTACGCCGTCCGTTTCCTCTACCGAGAAGTAGATGTCCTGAAAGATGCGCTTGCGTTTGCCGCCGGTTCCGAACGTATAGACCGATATGGCTATCCCGGCGCAAAGGGCGACGAAGACCGTAATGATATATAGAGTCATTTCGATAGGTGTTTAATTAAAAATAGGGGCAGGTTCGTCTCCTCTGAAGACAAACCCGCCCGCGTTCAACAATCAATATAGCCATGCACATTGCCGTGATGGTTTCTCTTTCGTCAGTTCTTGCGCGAGTGGGCATAGACATACACACCCGGCGCGACCTTCTTGCTGTGCAGCCCTTTCCGCTGTTTAAGGAGGATGAGTACGATACCCGTCGATAAGGCTCCCGACAGTACGACAAGCCCGGTGACGAAACCTATCAGGCAGTAGGCCGCTACGAAGCCGACAATGGCTCCGCACACCGTCGCTGCCGCCCAATAGATGTATCGTCCCTGAATCCCCAAGAACTCAAGAGGCCGTTGCAGCCCCTTGAACAGCGGATAGTCCGGATAGCGTTCTTCCTTGCCTTTCATCCTCTGTGCGGTTTAGGCGGCAATACCGAAGAACAAAGGCAACGCCTTGGCTGCAGCTATCAGGAAGATGCAGGCTCCCACTACCATCATCATCTTTTTCTTCACGTCCTGTTCTTCGTTGTTCATCGCGATATAGACGCTGATGGCTCCAACGATGGCGACGACACCAGCTATCGCGTAGCATAGCTTGACCATGATGGGCACATACTTGGCGATTTCCTCCGCCACGGAGGACAGTGCGTTCGTGCCTGCGGAGTAGTCGCCGGCCGAATTTTGTGCCATAGCCACCGTGCCGGACAGCAGCATGAAGGCGAGCAGTTGCATCTTTTTAGGAAGGGCATAAAGCCTTTTCATCCCTCTTTTTACTTTCTGAAACATTCTCTTTTCTTTTTGGTGAATACTTTATTTTGCTTGCGACCGGCGTGCGGTCTCGGTTATATGCGGTAGCCGAAGAAGGCCGGGAATACGAAGAATGCGCCTATCAGGAACAGGCACGCGCCTACAAGCGTCACTATCGACTTGGTGATACCGTCCTCGCCGGTGTTCATCTTGACGTAAATCTGAAAACCGGACACGATGACCAATATTCCGGCTATGGAGCAGCAGATGAGCTGGACGTAGAGCATCATCGTTACCACGAAGTCGTGCATCGTTGCCAGCGCGTCCGCCCCCCAACTGTAATTCACGCTGCCGCTCTTGGCAAAGGCCGCGTAGGGGATCGACAGGAACAGCGCGCATAATATCTTCTTGTTTTTAGGCATCTCACAGTCGGTCTTGAATCGGTTTCCACATCATTTCCGGACGGTTCTCAATCCGTCCTCTCGAAATCATTGCCTTGTACATCTCATCCGCAGTGCGCGCGTCCGACAGATAAGGTGCGGTCTCTTCCATACGTTCCTCCGCCTTGGCTTTCAGCCGCTCGAACTTCTCTTGCGTCGTGTCGGGTGTTTCCGCCTCGCCGCCCGGTGTTTCGGGCGACGCCGTTGCCGTGCCCTCCGTTTCGTATTTCTCCTCACCGATGCTGAAGCCGGTTTCGCTGTCCGATACGGCTATGCTTTCTTCTTCCTCCGGCTCGCCGAGGTCAAAGACTTCCTCGCTCGTTTTGCACATCTTCTTTTTTCCGTAAAGGTCATGCGCGACGACTACGGCGTAATAAATAAGGTAGGCTACCGTCAGCACAATGGCGAATATTGAATATGAATTCATAACTTTATAGTATGATATTTGAATTTGATTTCAGTATGATTTTGCAAAGAAAGATGTTATCTGTGAGATAATGAAATTATTGATTGCTAAACAGGTGTTTTCTTAATAAGATTTATGCAAATTCCAAAAATCATACTCTGAAATCATACTCTAACGCGGTTTTAAGACCGTGAAAGCGGAAATTTCAGGGAAATAAAAAAGCCCTCCGTATGGAGAGCTTTTCAGCTTGTGGCACACCGGCTGCCGCGTCAGCGTCTTTTGCCGCGCAGACAGTCGTTCAGGTCTTTGTAGTCAATGTAACGGATAGCCTCGTTTACCACCCGTATGCCGTATAGTCCGGCTATGGTTTCTGTTGTCTTTTCTCCGGCAAGGTCATTGTCCAGATAACAATGTATGTATTTGTAGTCCCCCAGCACTTCCAATGTCTTTTTCAGATTGCTTACCGAGTTCATGATGATGTGGTCGCACATACCCTGTACGCATACAATGGCGTTGTTCTGTTTTAAAAGGGTTTGATAGGATAGAAAATCCGTGAACCCCTCGAATATGCAGACGTGTTCCTGCTTGCCGCCTGCCGCATATTCTATGATGGAGATGTCCTTTTTCCGGATACATCCTTTATAATATGGATTGCGCATCTCATATCCGCCGGACACGTTCTCAAAAGCGATGGCGAAATAGTGCCGCCTGTATAAATCGTAATGTATCTCCTTGCAATATCTTTGCGCTATGCCTGTGTCTATGCTCCGTGAGTGCAGATAGGACAGTAGCGCGTAATGGTTCAGAGGCGATACCGTTATATTCTTCATGGTATCTTCTATGCGTCCGGGCAGGGGGCAGAATGGACGGCTGCGGCTGCTCGGAATGCCGTCGGCGTGTGCCGATACATGGCGCAACACATCGTTTATATTGGAGGTCTGATAGAGAAGCATGGCAAGCTCTATGATACCTCCGCCTTCCGCTATGCCGAAGTCGTACCATTCGTTTGTCGGGTCATTGACTTTGAAAGACGGCGTGTTCTCTGTTCTCAGTGGGGACAGATACCAGTATTGTCCGCACCGTATCTTCACGGGCCTGTGTCCGAGGGACTGCAGAAAGTCCGTTATCCGTATTTGCTTTACTTCCGATATATTCATGGGCAAGGTGTTTAGTATAGTTTTTCTATATATATCCGCAAACTAAACCGACCGGATTTACAGGTGGAATTGGCTGTTGTATGTATAGCCCCGGCCCTCCTTGACGATGGCGTTGTGCTGTATGAGGAATTTGCACAGGTTGACCAGCGTGTTACGACCCCTGCAATAGCCTATGCTGTCATAGCCTTTCTTGATGGCGTCTATCAACATCTGATACCCCATGACCTCGTTTTGCGAGAATGCTTCTTCCAGTGCGGTTCGGTGCTGTTCCTCGCTCATGTCCATATAGGACGACAGCCGGTCTTTTTTACTCATCTTGAAGTGATGATCCCTCACCAGATGGGGCAGCGAGTCCTCGCCGATTTCAAACGCAAAAGGGGTGAACTCCTTATCCCTGATGTGCATGGCTCTGACTTCGCTGATTTTTCCGTTTTCCATATTCTTGGAAATTTGCAGGATGGTTTCTGCCTTGTTGTTCAGCTCCGTTCCGATGTGTCCTCGGGTGTTGTCGTCCCCTTTGTTCAGGTGCAGCACCGTATGGATGTGCAGCTCGTAATAGCTCGACCACCTCATTAGCTCGTTGATGATGTCCAGTGATTCGCTCGGACTGTTGATGTCGTGAATCAGGTCACGGATACCGTCGATTATCACCAGTCCGATATTCTGCTCCTCTTGGAGCGCACACCTTATTATATCTCGCCGCTGATCCGGAGTGTATTCGCGCAGGACAAAGAACACGATATTCTCATTCTCCTTGTCGGTAGGCAGTCCGGCAAGCGTGAGTATCCTGTGCAGGACTTTGTGGCAGTGGCATTTGCTCTGTTCCGTGTCGATATACAGGACTCGGTTCTTGCATGACGGCAGGTCGGCTTTGTATTTCAGAACCTCTTTGCCCGAAAGGGCCGACGCTACAATGGCCGATACGTTGAACGTCTTTTTGCTCTTGGGCTTTCCGGTGGAAGCACTGAAGTTACCCAGTGTCGCGACGGTCACGCCGTCTATCTGTACAATCTCCTGTGGGAAATCATATTTCTCCGTGACATTCAGCCGGATGTATTTCAGGAGTGCCTTGTATTTTTCTTCATCTATCCGATGATTGTTGGGCTGTATCATTTCATCTCTCATGGGTGGCTCTATTTTTGCTTCTTTTGTGTGTTGTCTTGTTTTAGCTTGTAGGCGATAAGGTTTGCATGCTGTTCGATGCCTCTGTTGGATAGGTACGGATTGCGCTTTATCCAGTCGTTCAGGTCGTCACGCAGTATGAAGATGGTTTTTCCGTTAGGCTTGTAAACCGTAAACTCTTTCAGGGAGGTCAGTTTATAGACATAGCTTTTGGAGACCTGCAGGTAGTCGGCCACTTCGTCTATGTTCAGGAAGTCTTTTGCTACATAGGCTATCCTTTCCACTCTTTCAAGATGGGACAGCAGCTCGTCCAGGGAGCCAAACCGTTTCAGGTAGCTTTCTACTTTCAGTATCTCCTTCTGGAACTCTTCTAACGAACGGTTCTCAAGAAATGCTTTCAGCCCTTCGATGCGCGAGAGCAACAGGTCGTATTCTTTTCTGTTCATAGTGTTTCACTGTCAATGGGGTCGTTAGTCCCGGTTGTTTCTATCTGATTTCTCATAGCCCATTCGCATAGCTCCTTTCTGTTGAAATACACCAACTTGCCGTTAGGCTTGTAGTGGGGTATCTGTTTCGTGGATGTGAGTTTGTAGATGTAGCTTTCCGACAGTCCCAGATAGGCTGATGCTTCGGCGGTAGTCAGTACCTCCTTGATATCCCATATCTGTTCCTTCATCTGTCTTATATGCGTATGGATATCCGTGATTCTGTTCTCTAATGAAAGGATGCGCTCAAGAGGCTTTTCCGACACCATCATCGAAAGCACCTTTTCCATCTGGTTCGAGATGGCTGATGTTCTTTTCTTTCCCATTGCTTTATACTGTTAAATTTGACAATAGAGGTTTTGTCCTCCGCAGTAACCGGTTACGGAGGACAAAGGTAGGTCGGGCTGTCATGTTGATTGCGTTGATATTGTTGAGTCTCGACAGGACTATCAACACAACTCTCAACAGAATGAGCTTCTTTTGTTACATTTCTTTGCTCTTGATTCGCGCGATGTATTTGTCGATCATAGCAAAAAACATTTTCTCCTGTACGCCGGGCGATGTGTCTTTTATCCGGTTCAGGGTGGACGACATATCGTGCTGGTCAAGGTATTTCTTCCCCGAAGAACTGATGACAAGCATCTTCTTCGCTATTACCGACTGCCATGTGTAGGAGATGATGCCGTTCGAGGCCAGTCTGTCCAATAGCAACACCAGCCGGGTGTTGTTTACAGATGTGACCGGCTGCAAGGTGTTTGATGCGAAACGTGATATCACATCCTCCGGCTGCAGTTCCTCCTTAAATAAATTGGCCTCATTGGCAAGTCGCACAATGAGGCCGAGTGTGTTGCTATCAAGTATATACTCAATAGTGTTTTTCGATGTGGGTGAATCCTGTCTGGTCTGGCTTTCCGGGGCTGTTTCAGGTGGGATGGGAGGCAGGTCAAAAGAATAAAATTCGTCAAGCAAATCCGAAATTCCGTTCCTGTCGAGTGTTTCTCCTGCAAAATACTTGCGTACCAGATTTTCGTGTTCGGTCAGCAGATCCGCTATCGTGCAGTGGTTCTTCTGATGTTCATTCCGGCTCCATGCGTCCGTCGCATCATGGTACTGTGTCGAATGGATGAAGTCGAGCGCGTAACGCCGGTAGTTCTTTTGTCGGGTTGAGACTTCTGCTTTGTACAACTTTTGGGCTTGCTCAACCAACCGGTATAGCCCTTGTTTCCCGGTCTGTGCCGGTGTCTGCTGGGACTCTCGCTTCGCCTTTTTCAAAAAGAGAGAAGCTCAAAGATAGATTCTTTGTCATAGACGTTGTGTTTTAATTATTATAATTGCCCTCCGATTCTCGTATGGAGGATTCTCTTCTTATATAGGTCGTTATTATAAACATAACTATCGGCTATGTTTTTTAGTTCCGTGTCGTAGGTATCTAATATACCTTTTTGAATGAAATTCCTAAAATTGCAATGCAGGCTTTCGCGGTTCGGCTTTTTTCCGTTGGCCATACAGAAGCAATACACACTCTTTACCCATATATCGAAAGGGTTGTCGTTCTTAAAGGCTAAATAGACAAAATACATAAGCTGTGCCTGTTTTTTTATCCATTTCACTGGAGTGCTGAACTCCGTTTCATCAAAAATACCCTTAAATATAGCAAAAGTTGTGTCAGCGGCAATGTATTCTCCCTGAATAAGTGCCGAATACATGGCAAATTTCTTCTTTTCATCGGCTGTACTGTGGAACACGAGCTTGCTGGTATGTATCAGCCTTTGGGTTTCTGAGGTGGTGGGCGAGGCTTCCGGGGTGTCGATATGATTGAATCTGTCGCAGATTGATTTTAGCCTCACGTCATACGCATCCAGCAATCCGTCACGCTTGATTTGGCTGTAACCCGATACAAAGCAAGCCCTGTGGGGGACTCTGCCGTTGATGCGGAAACAGCATTCCCCCTTTATCCATAGGTTCTGTTTGTTGTATGTGCTGAATGCCGTGTAAAGCAGAAACGCCAGTTGCCGTTGATTCTTTATCCATTCTATCGGTTGCTTGAATCTCTTTTTGTTGAAGATACCATAGAATGCTTCAAGAGGCGTGTCCGGTGCGATATATCCGTACTTCACCAGTTCCATATACAGGTTCTCGATGTCCTGTTCGCTTTGTGGAGTATATAAGGTGTCGATTTCATGCGCCACCTCAAAATTGGAGAAGTCCACTTCGGGATAAAGGGCTTTCGTACTGTCATAATAGCTGGTGTCACGTTTTGGAAGCCGACTTGTGCTGAAACGGTTGCCCTTCTCCTTGTGCCATTGCTTTTCGAAATGGGAGTATGGATGTGACAGCTTGCAAAGGGTCGATACGGCATAAGCGATGATTTTCAGGTTCACCGATTTGGCTTTTGGGGTAGGCTGGTAGTGGCTGTCAAGCAATCCGGCATCGACGGCCCTGTCTAATAACGTGGCGACCTCTTTGTTGGCCAATGTCTCTGTCAGGTCGGTGTACTTGCCTTTCTGTTCGGTGCGCCGGCTATCGCAAAGCCGCGTCAATGCGTGCATCCCTTTCACATACTTCTCAAGCAGATCTGCGGATGGCGCGTCAATATTCTCGGCATGACTTGACAGGTAGTCCTCGATTATATCCGTGAATCCGATATTCTCTACGAGGCGGTACAATACAGGAGACGGCTCTTCCTCGATATACTGGTGTATTTCCTTTATCCATTCTGCAATGTGTGCAAAATCGGGGTCGAGAGCGGCAAATTCGATTTTGCCGCCCAAATCCATCTCATATTTCAGTTCCCCGATGATACGGGAGATCTTCGATACTTTTATAACAACTTCCTGTCTGGTCATAGTCTCCTGCTTTATTAAATTTCCGGAATCAGCGATACCGCATTTTGCTTACTCTTATCCAGCACTTTGGCGTATATCTGTGTGGTCGCCAGTTCTTTGTGGCCAAGCAATTTTGACAGGGTGTAGATGTCCGCCCCCAAATAAAGCATCAGAACGGCAAATGTATGGCGTCCGCAGTGAAAGGTCAACCTCTTGTTGATTCCGGCTTCCATGCTCCAACGCTGTAGCTCAAGGGATGTCCATGAGCCATAAGAGAACCCGGTGGTAAATACATAATCGTCCGGATTGCCCCTTTCGCCAAGATATTTCTCGGCTTGCGGAGTAATGTCAAGGTATTCCTGACCTCCGGTTTTCTTCTGTTTGAACACGATTCGCATATAATCTCCGAATTTTTGCACTTCGCCCCAAGTCAGTTTTAGAATGTCGCTTTTTCGGAGGCCGGTCAGGCATGAGAAAAGAAACGTGCGTTTCAGGACTGGATATCGGCAAGGGGTGGCCGCTAATTTTCTTATCTCTTCCAATGTAAGATAATCGCGTTTCACTTCCGCTTCCTTGAATCCTTCAATCCCACGGAGAGGGTTGTAGGGTATGATTCTTTCATCATACGCATGGTTGATACAGGCTCGCAGTTTATTGAAGTAAGACACTTTGGAATTTTGCGACAAGCCTTGAAAGGTGTCCCTTTCTCTACGAGGGCCGGTACGTTTGTGCGTGTCTTTCTCCACATTGTTCAGAAACTCCTTGAATCCTAATACAAACTCAGGAGTGACATCTTTGAATGTGGTTTTTTCATCACAGTATATCTCAAGGTAGCGCAGGCAGCTTCTCCAGTTTCCCCAATTCCCTTTCGAATCCGGATTATTACGTCTTTCCTCTACCATTTTGCGGTAATACTCCAAAAACGGAGTATTCTCATTGAACTGTCGGGTGAACGAATACTCTCCGTTCTGAAGCTCGATGAGCCGCTTTGACTTTATCGCTTGCGCCGTTGCCAACGTTTGGCGGTTCTGCTCCCTTTCAAAAGGAGTGGTCGCGTTTATCAGATAAAGTTTCAGATACTCCTTATGCCTTTTACCGTTACGGTAGATGTCCAGAAATAAGCTGATGTTCCCATTCGACAACTTCTTCTCTCGAAGTTTGACGGGTTCTTTTTGATTCGTTGTTTTCTTTGCCATAGCCTGCTTCCTATTTTTATTGTGGGGTTGATAAAGTTGTCTATTTCGTGATTCCCGGGGGACAGAATTTTGTCCCTCATAAATTTTCGGGGCACAATCTGGGGACAAAAATACAATAAAAATATGAAAACAGACAGAAAAAACGGAGAAAAAGAGAAAATATAAATCTTTCAAAAATCGCTGATTTTGCGTGTTTTACGGACTTATATTTTCTCTTTCTTAGCTTTTCTTTTCAGTACATCATTTTCCGATGCAAAAGTGTTCAAATATATTTCTCAACACCATGTCATTCGTCACCTCTCCCGCAATGTCATTTAAATGAAAAATGCACTCCCTGATGTCCTGAGACACGAAATCCCCGGATAGATTGCTTCTTAATCCCTCTTGTACACGCTTTATCGCTTCCAAAGCATGCGTAAGAGCCTCGTAATGACGAACGTTTGTAACGATTACGTCGTTCTGTGTCACCGATGGAAGATTGGCGGAACTTACCAATATTTGTTGTAATTCATCAATGTTTGTCCTCCGTTTGGCAGATAGAGCAATAGATTGCACATTGTCCGGAAAACCGGCAGGGACGACGCTTGAAGCATCGGTCATTAAATCTGCCTTATTGAATACAAGAATCAAGTGTTTCCCTTCGCAACGCGGAAGTATCTGTTTGGACAATTGGTTGATTTGCGAAGCGGCATCCGTTGCATCTACCATCCAGAGCACAATTTCAGCTTGTTCCAACTTCTGGAACGTGCGTTCTATGCCCAGACTTTCAATGGTGTCATTCGTCTCCCGGATGCCCGCCGTGTCAATAAAACGAAACGTGACTCCACCCATGTTTACGGTGTCCTCAATGACATCTCGCGTGGTGCCGTGAATGTCGCTCACAATGGCCTTGTCTTCGTTCAACAACGCATTGAGCAGGGTAGATTTCCCGGCGTTTGTCTCACCGATAATGGCTACGGGAACTCCATTCTTGATTGCATTTCCTACGCTGAACGAGTGTACAAGGCGGGAGATGACCGCCTCAATGTTATCCGCCAATTGGCAAAGCTCGGTCCTGTCGGCAAACTCCAACTCTTCATGGTCGCTGAAGTCCAGCTCCAACTCAATAAGCGATGTGAAGTGGAGTAACTGGTTGCGCAAGTCTGCCAACTCTTTGCTGAACCCTCCACGCATCTGGCTCATGGCAAGGCGGTGGGTGGCCACGGACGACGAGGCTATCAGGTCCGCCACGGCCTCCGCCTGACTCAGGTCCATCTTCCCGTTCAGGAAGGCGCGCTGGGTGTATTCGCCCGGCTGGGCCATGCGGCAACCCTGATGGATGAGTAGTTGCATCACCCGTTGCAAGATATAGCTGGACCCGTGGCAGGTGATTTCCGTGCAATCTTCTCCCGTATAAGAGTGCGGGGAGCGAAAGAGGCTGACAAGTACTTCGTCGATAATTTCCCCGCCATCATATATCCGTCCGAAAGTCAGTGTGTAAGGTTTGCTTTCAGTCAGGGTCTTACCCGATTTTGCCGGAGTAAAGATGCGGCTGGTTATGCTGATGGCATCCGGTCCTGAGACACGTATGCTCCCGATTGCTCCCCCTTGAGCCGTGGCTATAGCACAGATAGTATCCTGGTTCATCATATATTTTCGTTATTTGGATTGCAAAGATAGACTTTTCGGGGTAAACTTAAATTCTGTCCAGTACGATTTTTATCAATGTGTCAATCGTATTCTTGTAGCCCGTATTAGCCTCTTTTATCAAGCGGTTGGCAATCACCATGCATACCGTGGTCGCTTTGTGTCCCATCAGGCGGCTCAAACCTGCCAGTGCGGAGCTTTCCATCTCGAAATTGGTGATACGATAACCGTTATACTCGAAGTTCTCGATTTTCTCATTCTGTTTCGGGTCGGCCAGCGGAATGCGCAACTCGCGCCCTTGCGGACCAAAGAAACCACCGGCGGCAATGGTTACGCCACGCACCATGTCATCGGCGGCAATGCGTTCAATCAATTCGGCATTGGCGTCAATCACGTAAGGAGCGGGGGCGCACATGTTTCCCGACCATCCCATGTGGTTGAGGAAGGCGCGTTCAAATTGCAGGTCGCACACTTCATTGCGTCCCGAATAGAAGTTCAGCAAGCCATCAAAACCGATGGATTTTTGCGAGCAGATAAATGTACCTACAGGGGTATTGGGTTGAAGACCGCCACAAGTGCCGATACGCACCAGTTCCAGTTGGCGGAGTTGGGGCTTCTCTTCCCGCGTGTTGAAATCAATGTTTGCCAGAGCGTCCAACTCATTCATCACGATGTCGATGTTATCGCAACCGATGCCCGTGGAAACCACCGTGATTCGCTTGCCTTTATAGGTACCGGTAATGGTTTTGAACTCGCGGCTTTCCACTTCACACTCTTTGTTCTCAAGGTGCGAGCCTACTAATGCCACCCGTCCCGGGTCGCCCACCAAGATTACTTTGTCTGCCAGCCATTCCGGCTTTACGTGTAGGTGGAATACGGAACCATCATCATTGATGATGAGTTCGGAAGATGCAAAATACTTTTTCATATGCTGGATTTTATGGGTTAATATGTTCGTAAAAAAGAAAACGCCGGAACGGGATTACTGTTCACCGGTTCCGACGTTTTCGGGAATAATATTTTTACCGGATTATTTACTCAATGGCTGGTTTGAGTTATTACCTGTAGGTTTGGCTATGTTTTCGCGCATGGAAGTATCGGCTTCGATGTTCTTCATCCGATAATAATCCATGATACCCAAATTACCGCTACGGAATGCTTCTGCCATAGCCTTAGGCACTTCTGCTTCTGCCTCAATCACCTTTGCACGGGCTTCCTGAGCTTTCGCCTTCATTTCCTGCTCGCTGGCCACGGCCATTGCGCGACGTTCCTCGGCCTTGGCTTGGGCAATGTTCTTATCCGCATTTGCCTGGTCAATCTGCAATGCCGCACCGATGTTCTTACCTATGTCGATATCAGCAATATCAATGGACAAGATTTCGAAAGCCGTACCGGCATCCAACCCCTTGCGGAGCACCAATTTAGAGATTGAATCCGGGTTTTCCAATACCGACTTATGATTCTCGGACGAACCGATGGAAGATACGATACCTTCGCCCACACGTGCCAGAATAGTGTCTTCACCGGCACCACCCACCAATTGGCGGATATTGGCGCGCACCGTCACACGAGCCTTTGCTATCAACTGGATACCATCCTTAGCCACGGCCGTCACGGGAGGAGTGTCAATCACCTTCGGGTTTACCGACATCTGAACCGCTTCGAACACGTCACGTCCGGCAAGGTCGATGGCGGTGGCCATCTGGAAGGACAATTCGATGTTCGCTTTGGAGGCGGAAACCAATGCATGAACCACTCTTTCCACGTGTCCGCCGGCAAGGTAGTGAGCCTCCAGCTCGTCGCGGGTGATGTTGCTCAGTCCGGCTTTGTGCGCTTCAATCATGCCCGGCACAATGATGTAGGGGGGCACGTTACGGATACGCATTAGAAACAATTGCACCAATGAAATCCTGACTCCCGAAACTTTGGCGGACAACCATAGGAAGAAAGGAACATAGTGGAAGAACAGTACGATGAAGATAATGCCTCCTATCACAAGAAAGGCAGTTAAGTACATAGAGTCTACGTTCATGATTTATACGATATTTAAGTGTGAATACTAATCTTTTATCTTTTCTACCATAATCACACCGTCTGTGATGCGGCTTACGATGATAGGGGTCTTTTCGTTCAGAAAACCGTCCATGGATTTCACTTCCACAATGTTGCCGTTAAATTCAGCGTTTCCAATCAATGCCAGACGTGTGAAAGCTACTCCCGTGTCACCGACTTTCACTTGGTCTTCGGCCGTACGGTCTACTTTGGATGTGATGTTCTTTTTTAGCGCAATCTTGTCCAGCGTTTTGGAGCGCATGAACAGGACCAGCGAACCTATGCAGGCTATTGCCGATATGCCGAGCGTGATGAACCCGCCTGTGGTGCCCAGATAGGTGAAAGCGTAGTAGTTGGCAAAGATGATGCAACCACCTGCCAGGAATCCGGCTACGCTGATGCCCGGGATGACGAACAGTTCTACCAGGAACAGGATGACCGCCGCAATGATGAGTACGATGATGATGAGTATGTCCATAATTATTAGGGTTTTAAAGTTTGTTTTTCGGTGTTGCGCACTTTGATGGCGGCGCGTTCCACTTCGTCCGACAATTGTCGCATCTGCTTTTCCAGATCAAGTATGGCAGGGGCCAGCTTAGCTTTATCGCTTTCATTGGCTCGGGAGTACAACGTGCGTTGCTCTTCCAGTTTATTCAGTTGTTGCCTGTAACTTTTTTCCAGTTGGCGGTATTTGCTGAATAGATTCTTGGCTTGAGGTGATTTGAAATCACTCCATTGATAATACGTGGTATGGTCGTCAATGACAAATTCGAAGTCGTGTGCCCGTTCGGCTTGTGGCTTTTCATTTATTGCGGCTTGTAGGCGGCGTTTCGCATCGGATACGACATTTTGATCTACCCAAGAATCCTTCAGTGAATGAATTTGGGCAAGTCGGACGGCCTTTTTCTTGTCCATTCCTTCGTAATTGTACACTCGTTTGGAAGAGTTGGGGATGAATACATAGATGCAGACTTTGCCTTCCGGTTGATAACGGTCGGAAGCAAACCATCCGAGGTTGTTGAATTCGTCAATAACGAACATATAGTCGTTGTAGGGGGAGTTGAACGGCATTCCTACGTTTTCCGGGGTCAGATAGGTATTGGTATTCGTATTGTAGCGGGTAACGAATATGTCGTATCCTCCGATTGAGTTTTCGCCATCGGCCGCATAATAGATGGTTGCGCCGTCGGTCAGCACATACGGGTAATTGGCATTGATGGAATCGTTGATGCTGCTGGGTAGCAAACTACCTTTTCCCCATTCGCCTTGCATCTTGTTGCGGGAAAGGATGCTAAGTTTACCGTCGGATTGACGTTCACCGTAATAAATCTTGGTGCCAAGTTCTGTTTCATATACGGTGGCTTCCATTTCTTCCTTATTTTGGAAAAAGTCGTTATATGTGAATAGTTTACCTGACTCGGGACTAATCTTATAAGCTTCCAGAAAACGTTCTTTGTCTACTACGGTACTATCAATAATACAAACTTCTTCGATACCTTTCAGCATGCGGAAATTTGCTTTACTTTTTTCCAGAAGTTTTTCAGCTTCTGCGGTCGGTCTTTTTCTTTTGCTCAGGTCACTGATATACTCCTCATAGCATTTGATGGCATCTTCGAAGCGGTATAAGTCATTATAGGTGCGCGCCAGATATAACTGGCCGCTCGGAATACGTTTTTTTACGGCCGTCTCCAGATATTTTACGGCCACATCAGGCTCTCTTGTTTCCAGGCAACACACACCATACCACAAGTTATAGTTTCCGTTTGCAGGTTGTGTTTTGACGAATTTCTTGAAAACGGGTTTGGCTTTCTCATATTGCCCTTTTTTGTAGAAGGCTTTTGCTTGTTCTAATGTCTGTGCTGATGCACCGGCTAATACAAGGCAAAATAGAAGGAATGAAATATATCTCTTTTTCATGCTAGTTATCCAACTTACAAATTCTAATGTTCAAAAATACAAATTAATCGGGAATAATGCTGAATTCCGTTATTCAATTTTGTTAATTCTTCCTTAAATCGTTCTTTTCTCTTACTTTTGCACCGCAAAAAGCTACGAGTAACAAGGAGTACAAGCAACAAAAGCTAAAATCATCATGGCGCAATTTACCGAAGAAGAGAAAACCATTCGCCGCATTGAAAAGCGGTTTAGCAAAGGACTGGTGGAATATGGTCTGATAGAGGACGGTGACAAGATTCTTATCGGACTTTCCGGCGGCAAAGATTCTTTGGCGTTGGTAGAGTTGTTGGCGAGACGTGCTCGCATCTATAAGCCCGGTTTTTCGGTAGTTGCCGTGCATGTGGTTATGAAGAATATCCCTTATCAGAGTGATTTGGCATATCTGCGTGAATATGTAGAGTCGTGGGGGGTACCTTTTGTGTTGTATGAGACGGAATTCGATGCAAGTACAGATACCCGTAAGTCTCCTTGTTTCCTCTGTTCATGGAATCGGCGGAAGGCATTATTCACGGTAGCCAAAGAACAAGGATGTAATAAAATAGCATTAGGGCATCACATGGATGATATATTGGAGACTTTATTGATGAATATCACTTTTCAGGGAGCATTCAGCTCCATGCCTCCCCGCTTGGTTATGAAGAAATTTGATATGACGATTATCCGTCCGATGTGTCTGGTACATGAGGCTGATTTAGTGGAACTGGCGCAAATCAGGGGATATCGCAAACAAGTGAAGAATTGTCCGTATGAAGCGCAATCTCATCGTAGCGACATGAAAGAGGTTTTGCATCAATTGGAAGAGATGAACCCAGAAGCCCGTTATAGTCTTTGGGGGAGTATGACTAATGTTCAGGAAGAACTTTTGCCTAAGAAAATGATGATTTAGCGGGCATCCGCCCGCTAAATCATCATTTATAGAACACAAAATACACCGCCAGCACCAAGCAAACAAATGCCGCAAAGTGGTTCCAATGCAAGCTTTCACCTTTAAAAAGGATAGTAGTAAAAACGGTGAAAATGATAAGCGTAATCACCTCCTGAATAATCTTTAGTTGTATCAGTGAGAAAGGTCCGCCATTACCAATAAAACCAATGCGATTGGCGGGAACCAGGCAAAAATATTCCGCAAGAGCGATACTCCATGAAAAGAGGATTATGGCATAAAGCGGCCAGTTTGTGATCACTTTCATATCTTGTAACTTCAGATGGCCGTACCATGCGAAAGTCATAAAGATATTAGAGACAATTAAAAGCAAAATAGTATAGAGCCCTTTCATTTCAACGGTGTTTTTATAAAGTGATTATTAGTCTAAATTATCATTTTCTTTCTATAAACCTTTCCATCCCCTTCGTATAATAGATTTGGAGTTCTCCTTTCTCATCTGTATAGATGAAGCAAGCATCAATGTCCGGGTGTGCATTGGCAAAGCGTTCCGCTTCTTTCAGCCCCATTACCATGAATGCGGTGGCATAAGCGTCGGCACTCATGCAATCTTTGGCCACTACGGTAGCGGATAAGATGTTGTGTTGCACAGGATACCCCGTTCTCGGGTCTATGGTGTGTGCATATTTCTTTCCGTCCTTGTAATAGAAATTACGATAATTGCCCGAAGTGGCAATGCCCACATCGCTCACATTCAGCACCGTTTGCAATTCCTGATTGATGGATAATGAGTCATCTACGGGCTTATTGATACCAATTCTCCACGAGCTTTTCTTCGGGTTCTCTCCACGTGCCACAATCTCTCCGCCTATGTCCACCATGAAGTTCTTAATGCCCTTCTTTGCAAGGAATTGTGCGATGACATCCACCGCATACCCTTTGGCGACGGCACTACACGAAAGCATCATACGAGCGTCTTGTTTCACTACTTTCCCTTCTTCGGATAAAGCTACTTTGGTATATCCGGTGATTTCCAACAAGCTATCTATCATGGCCGAGTCGGGGAATGCCCCTTTCTTGAAGCCGAAACCCCAGGCATTTGCTAACGGAGCAACCGTAATATCGAATGCACCATCCGTCTCTTTGGAAATCTCCATACTACGGTTGAATACATTGGTGAAGAACGTGTCCGGCACTATGTCTTCGTTGCGATTAATCCGGGTGATGGTGGCCGTGTCATTGAAAGGAGACAACGAACCGTCAAAACGCTTCAACTCGTCGTCTATCTCAGCTTTCAGGTCGCCATCATATTGATAAGTGATTTTATAAACCGTACCGAATATCAGTCCGTTCACGGTGGTGTAAGGTTCTGTACGGTTGTGGCGTGCAAGTATCCAGATTGTTCCCAGCACGAGCAGGGCAATCCATAAGAAGTTTCTCTGTACTTTTTTTTCCATAAGGTGGGGTTTAACTGAAAAACAAATGTTCTATTAATATTTTGGTTCCGATAATAATCAGGATGATACCTCCCCAAAGCTCTGCGCGTAGTTTACGTGCGATACCGCAACCGAAACGAATACCAAACATCAATCCTATAAGGGACATAGCGAAAGATACGAATCCAATGATAGAAACGGGCGATAGTATCTCCGAAAAATCCCGTATACCCAGGAATGCGAATGATACTCCAATGGCCAATGCGTCAATACTGGTTGCTATGGCCAGTGCCAATACTACTTTCAGGCTTTTCGGGTCGTATTCTTTTTTACAATCTTCATCTTTGAAAGATTCCCTGACCATGCGTCCGCCTAAGAAGGCGAGGATAGCGAAAGCAATCCAGTGGTCCAGACTCTCTATTAGGTGACTGAACGTGCTGGCACCTATCCACCCGAGAAGTGGCATGATAGCTTGAAACAATCCAAAGAAAAACGCCATGGTCAGCATGGGCCGCCATAGCGTACGTTTTAGAAGGATACCACTGGCAATGGATATGGCAAAGCAATCCATTGCGAGGCCCAGGGCAAGAAGCCAAATCTCTAATCCGGTCATAAGTTTTTAGAATGGTAGTTTATAAGTGATTGTATAAGTTACGCCCATCGTGTTTGAGCCATATTTGCCGAATCCCGGTACATACCACGGGTCGCCATATTCTCCCGTAGATGAACTGGTGCGGAATTTAAAACGTAATCCCCAACCCATATAGAATTGCTTCCAGATATGTGCACGGATACCCACGCAGAATTCAAACCATTGCATCGACCCTTTCAACTTATGATTGAAAGGAACGCTACCGCCCCAGATGTCATCCATTTGGTTGGGATTCCCGATAGCTCCACCATAAACGGGGTCGTCTACGGAAAGGGCCTCAACGTCATACTTGAAACTACTCATAGCGTAGCGCAAACCGACAAACAGAAAATTATCGAATTTCTTTTTATAAAGAGCATTGTAATTCACTCCGATGCGAAAATAAGGCGCACTGCTTTTGTAGTGTGTGCCATTGTCATTCCATGCGTCGGTTCCACCATATCCGAGTTCCACTATCGGGAAGAAGCGGTTCTTTAGATTAACATCGACGGCCACTTCCGAACTGAGAAAATCCCCTCCGAGAACTTTGCTTCCAATACCCCATAAGTCTACACTGACGGTTACACCGTTGTATAGCGGGAAAGCCTCTGCATCCGTATCCTTCTTTTGCTCCTTTGGCGGATTGGAAGCGGGGGGCTGGTTGCTATTCTGCGCTTGTGCCGGAAGTCCCGTCAGCAAATAAAGCACCAGGCTAATTGCGATAAAAGAGCTTAAGATTTTCCGTTCCATTGATGCTTGCTTCTTTTGATTGAATGTATATGGAGTCAAGAATGTGGCGGCTATATTCTCTGCCTGTGATACTCTGCTTCATTTGATAGCCGCAATCCATCGAAAGGAAATAGGGGGTGTTTTTCTGACGGATGATGATTGTATCTTTTTTAATCTTGGGATCTTTGCTATAATGGAATACTAGTACGGTAGAGTCGGCCGTATAGCGCAACGGCAATGACAATCCATGCACTCTTTTCTCGTTATTAAGAATAATGGAGTCTGTTTCCAGAGCCGTAATGGTCAGCGAATCGAGCGTATCATTCAGCACCCTATTGTTGTTTTCCCTATCTATGATATAGAGATAGCATTGCATCATCGGGCGTGCATTCATAGAGCAATCTTCTTCTTCCGAACACGAAGAGACGATGCTGGCAATGGGATAAGCAATCAGACAAAGCAATACCAGTTTTACTAATTTTCTCATGGCCTTATATTGTTTTTTCTATTTGATATTTGTTTCGTTCGGGAGCGTTGCGCGAGATTAGTTCGCCGAGAAAGCCTGCAAGGAACAATTGTGTTCCGATAATCATGGCGGTCAGCGACAAGTAGAAGTAGGGGGAGTCCGTAACCAGGCGGTAGGGCATTCCGTTGTGCATATGATACAGCTTCATAACTCCCACAATGACTACCGAGATAAAACCAAAGACAAACATCAATGAACCCAAGAGCCCGAAGAAGTGCATCGGTTTCACTCCGAAAGCTGACAGGAACCAAAGTGAAATCAAGTCCAGATATCCATTGAAGAAACGATTCAGTCCACCGAATTTCGTCTTCCCGAATTTACGTGCCTGATGTTGGACTACTTTTTCTCCGATTTTATTGAAACCTGCATTCTTGGCGAGGTAGGGGATATAGCGGTGCATTTCACCATATACTTCGATGTTCTTTACCACGTCTTTTCTGTAGGCTTTCAGTCCGCAATTGAAATCGTGCAGGTTCTTTATTCCGGATACCTTCCGGGCGGTTGCATTGAATAATTTCGTAGGAATGGTTTTCGAAATCGGGTCATATCGCTTCATTTTCCAACCGGACACCAGGTCGTAACCATCTTCTGTAATCATTCGGTATAGTTCGGGGATTTCGTCAGGACTGTCCTGCAAATCTGCATCCATTGTGATGACTACATCTCCCTGTGCCTTTTCAAAACCACAAAATAATGCCGGTGACTTCCCATAGTTGCGACGGAACTTGATGCCATGCACTGTATCCGACTTCCGGCTTAGTTCTTCGATAATCTGCCAGGAACGGTCGGTACTGCCGTCATTCACGAAGATTACTTCGTATGAAAAACCGTTAGCTTTCATCACCCGTTCAATCCATGCATACAGTTCCGGAAGAGACTCTTCTTCATTATACAAAGGAACGACAACTGAAATATCCATCTTTCTTATTTACGATTTATTCCCTATGGTCATGACATATTACTTAATCTTTATCGCATAGGTACGTTAACGATTTACGATTGAAATTACTTTTAATCACCATTTTATCATTTTACCACTCTATTACCTTATCTTCCGCCTATGTGGTCAACCGGTGGCCGCTTCATGGCAAACAAAGCAGTAGGAATGGCAAGCAACGATCCGTAGAAAACATTCTGGGACATCAATTGCATAGTGATTTCTATCGGAGACAATGAACGCATCACGCTCAAAGCATCTTTCAACTGTTCGATATATATTTCCATTCCCGGCAGGATGTTTGCTTCAAAGTTATTCAGTAAACTTTCGTATGTGTTCAGTATGAAACCTTGATCTATGAAACGGAAATAAATGTAATGTGCCACGGACGTGAGCAATGCGGCAAACATATACATGAATACGGTGAAAATCCACGCGTGGAGGAAACTGATAGTACCGCCACATACATGGTTGCGATACATGCGTACATAATAGTATGCCATGAAAGGCACGCATAGGGTCAGCCCTCCGAAAAGGAAAAGTAAGAATGGTACAGTTAACCCCAAAGGGAACAGAATGAACTTCAAAATCCAAAATCCCCCCAGGTAAGTGCCGAATAGCATGGCATATCGTTGTAAGTAACCTCTGTTTTCTGTCATCTTTCATTAGGAATATGGGCGCAAAGGTATAAATAATATTGTTTGTAACCTTTGTATTCTTGTTAAAGTTGAAAAAAGTTTGGGCAAACTATTGCAAGTTTAATAAAAATGCCTACCTTTGCACCCGCAAACGAAAATACGGGTAAGTCCTATACGGCCAGCTCCCTTCAAATCCTCCAGGGCTTGATCGCAGCAAAGGTAGTTGGTTGTAGCGGCGCGATATAGTAAGCTTCCCCCCCCGCCTCTTTAGCTCAGCTGGCCAGAGCACGTGATTTGTAATCTCGGGGTCGTTGGTTCGAATCCGACAAGAGGCTCAAGAAAGGAGATATGTTCTGACAAAGAATGTATCTCTTTTTTTATTGCTTTTTACGAAAAAAGTAATAGCTTTGTTTCTTAAAATCTAAGGTGACTATATACGAGTTTACAGAAGAAAAGAAAACGGGTCC
>ULSV01004869.1_pt1 | contig 40551 bp, 23 predicted proteins | sample 1956991 | NCBI WGS metagenome assembly ULSV01 (sample SAMEA4835717, study PRJEB28245) | human gut metagenome | biome: gut microbiome; material: fecal sample | place: Denmark | collected 2008 | reverse complement strand
ATCCATCTCTTAGGAAGAGATGTACCCTAAAACGGCAGTTTGAAGAGTTTAACTGTTAAAAATGTAGAACGATTGAACGCTATTGGGAATTGCGATTATATTAATAACAATGAGTAGTGATTTCAGTAATATCTATGTTTATTCTGAGTACTTATCATTGTTCACTACCGGCGGTATATAGGCCGGACATACAGTAATTTGGTTTGATCTCTTTTAAGAGATTTTATTGGTAGATTGATAAATCTTTCTCCACAATGTGCCGGAGAAATATATATTTGATATTAATAAATCTTATTATATGGGAAAGATGACTTTAAAACTTTATGTGATTTTGTTTTTAGGTCTTTTCAGCATGGGAGCCAGATGTCAGGAAGTGGCTCTGAAAAGTAATTTGCTATATGATGCTTTCGCCACGTTGAACGCGGGGGTGGAGGTAGGTCTTGCGGACAGATGGACGTTGGACGTGTCTGCCAATTATAATGGCTGGACCTTCTCTCACGACCGGAAGTGGAAACACTGGCTTCTGCAACCCGAGGCACGCTACTGGTTCTGCGACCGGTGGGCAGGTCATTTTGTGGGTGCGCATGCCCTTGGTGGGCAATACAATGTGGGAAATCTGGATAATAACCTTTCTTTTCTCGGAACCGACTTCTCCGGAATCTCCGACAACCGCTATCAGGGTTGGTTCGGAGGGCTCGGATTGGTATATGGCCATTCGTGGATACTTAATAAACATTGGAATTTAGAGGCTTTGCTGGGTTTCGGGTGGGTTTATACCCGCTACGATGTCTATCCTTGTGCCCATTGCGGGACAAAAGTAGCCGAAGACAAATCACACAACTATGTAGGCCCCACAAAGGCGGCAATCAACCTGGTATATACATTTTAAATTTTACGGTTATGGATGCAAGATACAGAATTGCTAAGATACTGATTTGCGCCCTGCTGCCCTTGTGTGTAGCACCGGTGCTGAAAGCCCAGTCATTGATGGACGGGCAGATGGAAGTGCGAAACCTGGCAGTGTCCAGACAAGAAGATAAATTGTTTGTCTCTCTGGATCTTGACGTTTCGGCACTCAAGGTTGGCACCAACCGCGAAGTGGTGTTTGCCCCCACACTCAGCAAAGGCGAGCACTTGATAGAGTTGCCGGCAGTGATGGTGGCGGGAAGGAATCGCTACTATCACCATCTGCGCAATAAGTCTGCCGTGAGCCTCGACAGACTCTACCGTAGCGGTGAACAGGATGTGATAGAATACCGTTTGGTAGTGCCTTACGAGAAATGGATGACTAAAGCTGCCCTGAACGTTTCCAATACCACCAACGGATGTTGCGGTACTCCCATCCTGAACGATGTTGCTCTGTTGGAGAACGTACTTCCGGAAAAGAATGCGATGGCTTTCTTTCCCGAATACGTCTACATACGCCCGAAGGCTGAACAGAAAATCAACCAGATAGAAGGATCGGCCTATATAGATTTTCCTGTAAACCGCACGGAACTGTATCCCGAATACCGCCGTAACCCGCAAGAGCTGAAGAAGATACTCGCCACAATAGATGCCGTGAGAGAAGATGCCGATGCTCGCATCCTCGGTATCAGCATCAAGGGATACGCTTCGCCCGAAGGCTCGTACACCAACAATGTGCGCTTGGCCAAGGGGCGTACGGCAACGCTGAAAGAATACGTGCGCGGACAATACCACTTCCCCGACTCGCTGTTCACTACCAGCTACGAACCGGAAGACTGGGAAGGCCTGAGGCGCTTTGTGGAAGGTTCGGGCCTGACTTATCGTGACGAGATTCTGCGCCTGATAGACAGTGACATGGAGCCGGATGCCAAAGACCGTAAGATTAAGGTGACTTATCGCAACGATTACGCCTATCTGCTGCGCGAAGTCTATCCCGGATTGCGCCACTCCGACTATATGGTGCGTTATGAAGTGCGTGCCTACACTGATCCGGAAGAAATAAAGCGTCTGCTGCGGACGCAACCGCAGAAGTTGAGTTTGCAGGAAATGTACCTCGTGGCACAAGACATGGAGCCGGGCAGCGAAGAGTATAACGAAACTTTCGAGATAGCCGTACGCATGTTTCCCGGAGATGCCACTGCAAACCTGAATGCTGCCAATACCGCTATGCGCTTAGGCAACTTGCCTTTGGCAGAAAAATATTTGGAAAAAGCCGGTGATACGTCCGAGGCGGTTTATGCCCGGGGAATCCACGCCGCTCTTTCCGGCAATTACGAGGCGGCCGAGACATTGCTGAAAGAGGCCGACCGGAAAGGACAGGAGAAAGCTAAAGAGATGCTGAAACGCTTGGAAGAGGTAAGAAAGAGTTTAGAATAAGGTAAGAAAACAGAAGAATCAATCGGTATAGAATAAACTTAATTATAAAACATTTAATTTGATTACGCTATGAAAAAGAAATTTTGGAGCAATTTTTTCATGGGAATCTTGGCAATGGGATTCATTGCCGGATGTAGCAGCGATGAATGGGAAGAGGGCGGAAATACCCCGAATCCTGATTTGGAGGATGCTGTGTATATGAACGTGCAGGTGCAGTTGCCGGTGGCAGGGGCAGGAACACGCAGTAATACTAAACCGGAGGGCGGAAGTTCTGATGGAACTGAAGTCGGAAAGCCAGATGAGAACAAGGTAAAACGGGTTTTGTTGGTAATGGCCAATAAGGATAATAATAAGATCGTTTGTTATGGTGCCAACAATATTGAAGATGGTAAGTCTGAATCTTCTATTATCGGATCAATTCATAAAATCAATAAAACGGTATTGGCCAAATATTATGAGGATAATGGCACAAATGGAACATTGTCGGAAAGGACGGTGAAGGTGTATGTTTTTTGTAATCCTACAACAACTCTGGAAAAAATAGTTGCTGATGATGTAGACGGAACATGGATAAATGCAACTGCAGAGATACACGAAACATATAATGAGCAAAATCAGTCTGGTATCACAGGAGCAGATGGTGCCGCCATTTGGGGGGGAAGTGATCATAAGAATGGCTTCTTGATGTCCAATGCAGGGGCGACTGAAAAGGATATCCCTGGAAATATCAAAGATTGGGATGTGTACCAATCTGCTGATAAAGCATTCAATTTGTCAGGTCCCAACAATGCTAATACTGAAAACGAAATAAACAATTCCGGGTCGATTAAAGTAGAACGTTCTGTGGCTCGTTTTGACTTCAGAGATGGAAGTCCTGTGGGTAATTTTACTTATACTTTGATAGAGGAAACTGAAGCTGAAGGTGGTAAAAAGCCTATTATCCAGATTCAATTGAAACGCATGGGATTGGTCAACATGAGTAAACACTTCTATTACTTGCGTCGTGTATCCAATGATGGGAAGAATGACGGTTCATTTGTTGGTGGCACAGAAACAAATGAGAATTATGTAGTAGATACTGATGCGGATGAAAAGTCTGCTGCTAATTTGGATAATTTTCAATTTGGAGACTATTTTAATTTCTGCCTTGGTTCCGGAGTAGGTAAGGATTGGACTATTAACGCTGATGCACGTAACGGCTGGTATAATAGTTTGATGTCAGACGTTGTCAAAGGTGATGAAGATGACTGGGAAAATCCAGAAAAGAATAAATATCATATTTGGCGTTATGTAACTGAAAATACGATTCCTGCAGCTGGTGATGGACAGATTTATCAGAAGAATGGGGTTTCTACGGGTATTGTATTTAAAGGTAAAATAGTAGTACCGGAGAATACAACATCAGAAAAACATCAAACATTGATTGATGCAATAAAGAATGCAACAGGTGATTCTGATAAAGATCCTATTTTATACGCATATGGCAGCAACTTGTTTGTTTCATGGACTGAAGTACGTGCGTATGCTATTGCCAATAAAGAGGCTGATAAAGTTTTCTACGAAACTGTGTTCGGCACTAATTTTACAAAAACACCTGTTGCAGCGCAAGAGGCAAAAGGTGATACACCTGCTGTGGAGGCCGTTTATAGCGATGACACAAATAGCCCTGATTACGCTTGGAATGCATGGCACAATACAAAAGAAACTAATCCTGAAACAGTTAAATCACTTCTTTTAGCCTTTAAGAAAAAAGCGACAGGTGCTCTGTTCACCCTTTATCAATCCAGCATAGATGGTGAGGATGCAGGTTATTATTGCTACTATTATTACTGGAACCGTCATAACGATAACCAGGATCTTAGCGTGATGGGACCGATGGAATTTGCCGTAGTACGTAACAACGTTTATAAATTAGCCGTAACGAATATCAAACAACTCGGTCACCCGCGCATACCGGAAAATGATCCGGATCCCAAAGATCCCGATGATCCGGATGAAAGTAGTGACATTTACATTACCCTTTCTGTTGAAGTGCTCCCCTGGACCGTACGCGTAAACAATATCGAATTCTAAGAAAACCGACCGACATGCAAAGCAGAAAGCGGAATATAATTTCACAGTTTGTCAGCGTGGTGCTTGGCGCCATGCTGGCTACTGTTGCCTTGTCCTCGTGCGAGCGGATATTCGAAGACCTCGATCCATGTCCGCACGGTGTATCGTTGCGTTTCGTCTATGACTACAACATGGAGTTCGCCAACGCGTTCCCCAGGCAAGTGGACTGCCTGACGCTTTACATCTACGATGACAAGGACAATTACGTAGATACAAAGATAGTGACAGGAGCGGAATTGCAGGACGAAGATTACCGGATGACACTGGATCTTGAAAAGGGAAATTATCATTTCGTGGCATACGGCGGATTGGCCTGCGACAAAAGCTCTTTCTCGCTGCTGCAAGCACCTGCGGCGGGCAGCAAACGGACAGACTTGCGCGCCGCCATGGATGCCGACTGCCTCACCGTGCCCGAGCGCCGTAACCTGCATGATATGTTTTGGGGACAACTCACCCTCGCCACTGCCGACCTCTACAGTGAAGGAACAGTGAAGATGATGAAGAATACCAACAGCATACGCATCGTGTTGCAGCATGTGGACGGAACACCGGTCAAAGCCGATGACTTCGACTTCGAAATCATCGATGACAACACGCTCTTCAACTATGACAACGACCTATTGCCCAACAGCGACGTCACCTACATTCCCTGGGCTAAAGGACAAGCGCAGACAGGCGTCTCCATCGTAGGTCCCGACCAGGTAGTGCCCCAGCCTGTCGAAGTGGCTTATGCCGAGCTCAGCACCTCGCGGTTGATGACCAAGAATTCTCCGCGTCTGCTGGTGAAGCGGCACGAAGACGGAGAAACAGTGATTGACTTCCCGCTCAACAACTACTTGTTGCTGATGCGAAGCGACCGTTACAGCAAGATGGGCGACCAGGAGTATCTGGACCGTGAAAGCCGCTGGACGCTCTACTTCTTCCTGCAAGCGGGCCTTTGGTTGCAGACGCGTATCGTAGTGAACGACTGGGTGGTGAGGATCAACGACATCGAAATGTAAAGAAGAGAATAAGAACAAAGAGTAAGAGAACGGAAGCTAAAAACAAGTTTTTCAATCAGGAAAAAAGCGTTTCAAATGAAATTGCAGTATCGACATATCATCGGACTTTGCCTCTTGTGCGTTTTTTTGCTGGGGTTCGCTTCGTGCGTCAACGAATCTTTCGACCTGCCCCATGAAGAGGAGGAAGAGAACAGCATATACCTCACTTTCCACACTGCCGTGGCAGGGGTTTCTACCCGTGCGGACGAAATACCCGATGATGCCCGTATCAACCAACTGCTTGTGGTGATTGTCTCGGAAAATGATGTCCCGGAAGAGGAAAACACTCCGGAAGGAGGAGATGCCTCGGAAGGGGAAGCCGGCAATACCAACGATGCAGGCAAGAGATGGGTGGTGGAGCACAGTCGCTTGGTAAAAGGTGCTTCCAGCATCGGGTTGCCGTTGACTGACGAATATACTTTCAAAGTGCGGGCCGGTTGCCGGAAAAGAATCTACTTGTTGGCAAATTGCGCCGAGCTGAAGGACAGCCGGGGAGAAAAAATCAACTTTAGCAACAGTTCTTTTATTCCGGAAACTTCCTCTGGCACTTCCGCCAAGGAAACCGGTAAAGCCCCGATAGATGACTTTGTGTTCAGCGTAGGCGATGTCTACCGATACGATCCCGTCTCGGGCATTCCCATGACGGCCATGTACGAGATTGAGATACCCGATAGAAAGGACATCGGGAAGGATGAATTTTCTCTTCCGACTTCTCTTTATGTGATACGCGCAGCCACTAAGTTTTCTTTCGAATTCACCAACCGTTCTTCAAGGCGAGAGATCACGGTGACCGGATTTTCCCTCACCAAAGCCGTTGGTGACCGGATGTACCTGATGCCGCATGTAAACAAGAATAAGGACGGCAGGTATTGGGTAGTGAATTCGGAACGTAATGGCGTCATATCTTTGCCTGAAACCGATGCACCGGCGGGCCATAAGGTGACGGAATGGGACTGGATAAGCTGGATGGCAGCGGAAGCGAAGAAAACCGGAAAAGGCGACAATATAGACCAATATCAATGGCTGACCGACTATGATATACCGGACGCTTCGGAAGGAGGATCCGGAGAAAGCTCCCGTGTCAGGGTAGATTTTAAAAAATCGGTGATACTTCGTGCCCTATCGGATGCCGGACCTAAACCTGTTCTGTCGGAATCCGCTTATCTGCCCGAAAGCCGAACGCTGAAAACTACCGGCACCGAAGAGGGCGGCGCGGCGGGAAGCGGTGCGGTCGGCTCCGGTTTGAAATTGCAGGAATATGAACTGACCGTATATACCGAAGAGAATTTCTGGGATGAATGGCCGGAAGACGGCACCACGTGGAGAAAGGTGGAAAGAGAATATACCGCCCGCCTGGAGCATCTTGCCTCCCTTTTCCGCAACACGCACGTGAAGGTGAATATCGTTTTCAAAGATTACACGTTTGGCTGGGAAGTGGATGTGGAACCTTATTGGGAAGTGGAGCTGGATCCCGTATTCGGACTGGATGAGACGCCCTCCACGAACGAACCGGTTAATCCGGCGGAATAAGAAAATGCTGAAGAATCAACCGTTCCTTTAGTATAGAAACATACTCGAAAAAAGACAGAAGATATGAAACGCAACTTTTTGACATACATATTTTTATGCATATTGCTTTTGGGCGCCGCTTCCTGCAAGGACGACTTGCTGTATGGCGGCGGAATCATAGGTGAGGGGGAAAGCGTCATCAGCGGAACCGTGAAGTTCAAGCCTCTTACGCCTGCGCTGAACGGAACCACGCGTACACCCGGAAATGCGATAAAGAGTATTAACAGCCTTTGTGTGCTGTTGTATGATGTGGAAGGAAAGTTGGTGAAGAAATATCCGTTAAAACGGGCAAGTACCGGAACTCCCAATGAGAGGGAATACGTGCTTTCGGAAGAAGAGCGCACAGACCACAAAACCGAATCAATAGGTGATGAGGACAAGGATTTCCCCCCCGCCGAATCCAAGACTCCCCATGCTGAATTCAAGCTGACAGTCCCTTTCGGGCGTTATTATATCTATGCGGTGGCAAACATGGACGACCTCTCCGGGTATGAGGAGGCTATACAGACAAAAGAGGGATTGAAAAGCATTTCCCTTACATGGAATACAGAAAATATCGCTGCCAATAACCAAATGTTCGGATTCTTTAGCGAAGCTTCTACGGAGGCCGACGCACCCTTACTGACCATCAACAAAGGAACAACATCATTGCATGCTTGGATACGGCGGGCGGCATCAAAGATAACGATTGCGTACGATGGATCAAAACTTGAGGAAGGGATATTCGTCTACCTTAAATCCGTAACGATTAGAGATATTCCATCAGTCTGTCTGTTAGGAGCTGAAAACAAGATAGAAAGAAAAGAAGATCTTTTGGAGAAAGGAGAGTTTATTGATTATTCGGAAGAAGGTGTGACAGAGTATAATGAACTCTGGAAGGCCCGTATCACCAAAGGCAGGCCTTATTATTATACCGGTTGTGATGCTGCTTTGACCGAAGACGAGTACAAGGAAAAAGGTGGTAAAAAAGCAGCCCATGCTGAAGATTTAACGTCGCTTTTCTTTTACGAAAACATGCAAGGTAAGGGGAAAGATAAACAGCAGGACAAGGAGGGGGACGGAGTGCTTGATGCTCCCGGTTTTGAAGGCGACGAAAAGTATTGTTTGAAAGATGGCAAGCCCTATGGTACCTATATCGAGGTGGAAGGCTACTACCACTCTATTCATCCGGAGAGACCCGGAAGTGGAAAAATCAAATATCGTTTCATGCTTGGCAAAAATGTCACTACCGACTATAATGCCGAACGAAATCATCACTACAAATTGACGTTGGTGTTCAACCGTTTTGCCAATGATGCTGATTGGCATATTGAGTACAAAGAAGAGGTGCCTAGTATTCAAGCGCCTGTGCCTTACTATATTTCATATCTTTATAATCATTCGGCAACAATGCCTGTAAAGGTTAATGTGCGGGAGGGGTACCGGTTGAAATCATTTGAGGCGGAGATTGACTCGAATGCCTGGGCGCCTTATAAACCGAATCCGGGTTTGGAGTATTTTAAGCAAATGGATCCGGATGCGACTCCTGATGCTCCTTTGAATCAGTGGAATGGCTTTCTTTCTTTACGGAAGACTAAAGCGACTGTGATAAAAGAGAAAGATGAGAATGGTAAAACGTGGACTAATGAAACTTATTATAAAGAACATAAACGTGGTAACAGGACTTATTATAATAATGGAGAGCTGAATAAAGAGGATAATATTGACAACGATGGTACATATACAATGAAATATGACCCGGATAAAAATGAGTATATTTTCAATTTGCCCATATATACACGTGCCAAGCAGATGCTACCTAGTACCGGATATACCGGGAATAATCCGTATGTGGCTTACCAGCGTAAGGCTGTGATTAAATTTACAGCAGTAATGGAGAAAATGGATGATCCTGGTACAACAGAAACAGTAGTGGGTAGATCCACAGTCATACAGGTGCGCCGTGTAGTAAATCCTAAAGGTGTATGGCGCGAATATAACTCAACTACGCCTTTTCATGTTGTCTTAAAACGTCTTCCTAAGGAATCCAGCAACTCCTTTGAAACCTTTACTTCAGAAGGGGCGTGGAAAGCTTATGTGGTGAGAGGACCTAAGAATTTCGTTACTCTTAATGGAAGTAGTGACACAATAAGGGGAAATACGGGTAGTCCTATTGATTTTACAATTGGATTCCAAGGTGAAATTCCGAAGACAGAGTCGCGTTGCGCTATTGTTCGGGTGGAATACCATAATTACAGTTGTGTTCATCTGATATTTGTCCGCCAAGGTAAAGCTCCTATGGCTTTAATTGAAGGCGGAAGAAAATGGCATGCTTGTAATATGAGAACTAAAACGGAAGAGGGACAATGTCCGTTGGATGAAGGTTCATTGTTTAGATTCGGCAATTGGGACGAACCGCTTGATGCGGTAAATAATTCTTTTAATAATTTTAATAACGAGGGCTGGAAAGAATATGTAATTGCAGGAGATATTAATAAAAAGAAATGGGAAAACATAGCGGCTGCCGATTATAAGGGAAGTTTTACACCTACTGAGGTGAGTGGAAAACAAGTTCACGTAGCTTCTTATAATGATTATGAAGCATTGTGGCAGGCCGATGATATTGAACAAGGTTATGGAGTACTTTATGGAAATGATGCAACAGAGACACTTTCGGCAATCGATGAAGTATATGGATATAGGTATGACAAGCACACATCTGCAGGCGATAGAGGGGCCGGTTATGGTATGCGCGGAACCTTTGTGTATAACACATCAGAAGGTGAATATGGTGGTAGAAATTTATTTTTCCCTATAGGAGTGGCTGGTCATGGACATCGTAAACATAGGGATGAGAACGGTGGTTGGCAATCTGCTGTATTAAGATATTCTGCAGGCCGAACTGAAGTAATGCCTTTCGATGTCGCAAAAGACAAACCTTTGCTTTATGACCTTTATCGGCGTTTCGGTGCAATTTATTGGCTTGCATCAAATCAATCAAAAGCAAACCGGGATGGTTATGAAAATATTCTAGCATGGGATTTTAATTATTTTACATTGGATTTTAATCTCATGCCTGCCAATAATATATTTAAAAAAGAAGCAGATGGAGTGTATGGTGAAGAAGGTGCTAAGGGGAAGATAAATCACAGTGATGCCTGCTTCATCCGTTGTGTAGAGGAGCCTTGATTTCTCTTTTTTGATGAAAATAAGTAGTAAGATATTTCTGTTGCCATGCCTCATGTTTGCCGTTGTCAGCGGCAGCATGAGCGCACAGCGACCACCTTGGTTGAAGCAGCAGTCATCCACGGTAGCAAACACTGCCACTGACACTGTTTCTTTAGATTTGCCCTTACCTGCCATTCCGTCTGCCTTGCGCACTCCCCACGAACGTGCCGCCTACCTTTTGACACACTTTTGGGACAGTATGGATTTTGCGGATACCCTGCGCAGCCGGCATCCTGCCTTTATGGAGCAGAACCTTGTCAATTTTCTATCCCTCTTCCCCCATGCTCAGGCCGAAGCCCGCACCGGAGCTGTAAAAGTCCTGATGCAACGTGCCGAATCTGATAAAACCCTTTATCTGCTGCTGGCCGAACTGGCGGAAAAATATCTCTATACCAACAGTTCGCCCATGCAGAACGAAGAACACTTCATTCCCTTTTTGGAAGAAATTGTAGGTACCTCCCTACTGAACGAAACAGAAAAGTCGCGTTTTCGTTTTCTGCTTTCCGCTGCCTTGAAGAACCGTCCCGGCACAATGGCAACCGACTTTACTTATCTCACACCTAACGGTGAACTGCAAACCTTATACACCGTCCCTGTTACCTGTAGGTTATTGCTACTATTCTACGATCCTGATTGTTTGCATTGTCGGGAAACCATAAACGCTCTGCGCACCGCTTCCCGCCTGCAACAACAGATAGATAGCGGGCAACTTACCGTGCTTGCCATCTGCATAGGAGAAGATCGGGACTTATGGAAAAGTTCCTTGAAAGATCTGCCCACCCAGTGGTTTACAGGTTTCGATATGGGTTGTATACGCCAGGAAGAACGCTATTTATTACCTGATATGCCGATGATGTATTTACTTGATGGAGAGAAACGGGTGGTGAAGAAAGAAGTATCGTTGCATCAACTGCTACTGGAACTTCAAGAGTAATGCTGTGGTAGACCCATTGAAAAATATACAGAAAAGGGCACCATAAGTGCCCTTTCTCAATCATTCTATGTTGTTTAGAACATAAATCCTAAAGAAATCATCAGGTTTCGATTCTTGGTTCCTGCATCTGAAGTTTCTGTTAAACCGAAATCGTAACCAATGGAAATCTGGTATTTTTTACTGAACTCCATACCGGCTTTTAACCCCAGACCAAGGTCAAAACGTTTGAAACCGTCATCACCGAAAATATTTTCAGATGAAGTACCAATACTGGATTCAAGTTCATTCTTAATTTCGCCTGTTGTTTTTAACTTCCCGAATAATCCGATTCCAATATAAGGACCTGCATTAGCAAATAAAGTGAAATTATCACTTACAGCATACTTGTAACCGATATGGACAGGAATCTCTAAATAACAAGGGTTCAGTTTGATACTGCCGAAAGCACCGCCATCTACTTTAGCTCCTTTTAAAGAAAGTAATGCGCCGAAATCCATATAAGCTCCTTCTGTTACTTGTGGTAATCCAAGCTCTGCCTTAACGCCGGCGTGGAAACCTACCCGGCTATCAAAGCCGCTAACTTTGATATTGCTTACATTCATACCTGCCGTGACACCCCATCTGAGGTTCTCTTGTGCGTTGACACTCCCAAAACCTATCGCCAGTATGGCGATTAATGCTAAAATCTTTTTCATGTTAGTTAAGTAATTGCGTTGATATTTAAAAAACTATCGGGTGCAAATATATACATATATTTGTATTTCTTTGGAAAAACGAACAGAAATGTAGGGCAACCACTCTTTTCTAGAGCCGGATAGTACTAATATTGCGGAAGTATATACTAAATATTTAATTCTCAATATAGAAATAGTTTCAAATGAAACCACTACCTTTGTGCCGAATTTACCAATATATGAATAATATGACTTATCATCATTTATCTGTCCTCGTACATCGGCGGGCAGAGAAGTATGGCGACAAGGTGGCTCTGAAATACAGGGATTACGAAACGTCGCAGTGGATCCCCATCACTTGGAATCAATTCTCACAAACAGTCCGACAAGTTGCGAATGCACTCGTAGAGTTAGGAGTGCAGGAGGAAGAAAACATAGGAATCTTTTCTCAGAACAAGCCCGAATGCCTTTATGTGGATTTCGGGGCATTTGCTAACCGTGCGGTGACCATACCTCTGTATGCTACCAGTTCACCGGCACAGGCGCAGTACATTATCAATGATGCTCAGATACGTTATATATTTGTAGGCGAGCAATTCCAGTATGATGCGGCTTTCAGTGTATTTGGCTTTTGCCAATCGTTGCAGCAATTGATCATTTTCGACCGTGCTGTAGTACGCGACCCTCGTGACATGACTTCCATTTATTTCGACGAGTTCCTGGAAACAGGAAAAGGTTTGCCGAACAACGATATGGTGGAAGAACGTACTTCCCGTGCATCGGATGATGACCTTGCCAACATTCTTTATACATCCGGTACAACTGGCGAACCGAAGGGGGTAATGTTGCATCATTCTAACTATATGGAAGCTTTCCGTATCCATGATATCCGTCTGGTAGATATGACCGACCGGGATATTTCCATGAATTTCCTCCCTCTGACGCATGTCTTTGAGAAAGCATGGACATATCTTTGTATCCATAAAGGTGTGCAGATTTGTATCAACCTGCGTCCGGTGGATATTCAGACTACTATTAAAGAAATTCGTCCGACATTGATGTGCAGCGTTCCCCGTTTCTGGGAAAAAGTGTATGCCGGTGTGCAGGAGAAGATTGCCCAGGAAACAGGCTTGAAGAAGGCTATGATGCTGGATGCCATTAAAGTTGGCAAAATACATAATATTGATTATCTCCGTAAGGGCAAGACCCCGCCGTTGATGCTTCATCTGAAGTATAAATTCTACGAGAAGACGGTTTATGCTTTGCTGAAGAAAACTATCGGTATTGAAAACGGTAACTTCTTCCCTACCGCCGGAGCTGCCGTGCCTGATGAAATCTGTGAATTTGTCCATTCGGTAGGTATCAATATGTTGGTTGGCTATGGTCTGACTGAATCGACGGCTACTGTTTCTTGCTTCCTTAACCAAGGTTACGAAATTGGTTCCGTGGGCACCGTGATGCCTGATGTAGAAGTGAAGATTGGTGACGAGAATGAAATACTTCTGCGTGGAAAGACTATCACGAAAGGATATTATAAGAAAGCTGAAGCTACTGCTGCAGCCATTGATAAGGACGGTTGGTTCCATACCGGTGATGCCGGTTATCTGAAGGATGGCCAGCTTTATCTGACTGAGCGTATCAAGGACTTATTCAAGACTTCCAATGGTAAGTATATCAGCCCGCAAGCTTTAGAAACGAAACTGGCTATTGACCGTTACATCGATCAGATTGCCATTATTGCCGACCAGCGTAAATTTGTGTCTGCCCTTATTGTACCGGTCTACGGTTTTGTGAAGGATTATGCCAAGGAAAAAGGCATCGGATATAAGGATATGAACGAGCTTCTGCAACATCCCAAGATTATGGGATTGTTCCGTGCCCGCATAGACACCTTGCAGCAACAGTTCGCACACTACGAACAAGTGAAACGTTTTACTCTTTTGCCGGAACCGTTCAGCATGGAGCGTGGTGAACTGACTAATACCTTGAAGTTGAAGCGTCCTGTGGTTGCAAAGAACTACAAGGAGGTGATAGATAGAATGTACGAAGAATAAAGATATACCTATTTACTGAAAATGAAAAACTCCCGGTTAAAAGCCAGAACTTTTAATCGGGAGCTTTTTATATATCCGTGTGCCTAAAAAGTACACGTATATTACCGGTTTGTCCCCTCCTGGCTGTCCTGTACCGCATATATTTGCATCATCACTTTATATTAACTTGTGTAAGATGTATAACTTATCTATTACTACAGGAAAAATAGCGGACGGCATTTCCGCATTGTTAATGCTTTGTTGCATACTAATGGTACAGTCATGCATTGTTACCGTACAAACTACAGCTTCTTTGTCGTCTGACAATGGAGACGGTACTTATACCAATCCGGTGATTAATGCCGATTATCCCGATCCTGACATTATACGGGTAGGTGAAGACTTTTATATGGTCAGTTCCTCATTCGTTGCTATGCCGGGTATTCCTATCTGCCATTCCAGGGACCTTATAAATTGGCGTATTATAGGGCATGCCTACGACAGCATCACTTTCCGTCCTCAATATAGAATGGAGAATGAACAGACAGCGTATAGTCGTTTGTGTTGGGCTCCTTCCATTAAATATCATGACGGTACCTATTATATAGGAGTTAATATTGCCGATGATGGTTTTGTAATGTTTAAGAGTAATAAACCGGAAGGACCGTATTCAATGCATAAGTTTGACAAGCGTTTGTATGATCCGGGATTTTTCATTGATGATGATGGGAAGAAATATGTCACACATGGAAAAACGAAAATATACCTGACACGTTTGAAAGATGATGGAACCGGGGTACTGAATCCTGATGATGAGGATACCTTGATTATAACAGCTCCCAAAGGATATGAATATCTTTTTGAAGGATGTCACACTTATAAAAGGAATGGCTGGTATTATATATTCAATCCGGCGTTGGGATACAATGGGGTACAGATGATCAGTCGTTCCCGTAATCTTTACGGTCCATATGAAACTAAGGTACTGATTGATGATGATATCAACTATGCCGGTGCTGGTGTACATCAGGGCGGATATGTAGAGACACTTGAAGGCGAGTCGTGGGCCTATACTTTCCAGGACAGGGATTACATGGGTAGATGTGTGATGCTGTATCCGATGAAATGGGAAGAGGACTGGCCGGTGGTAGGTCCGGAAGGCAAACCGGGAAAAGGAGTGGTAACTTATAGAAAACCGGCAGTCAAGGCTGAGCAGGAGATTACATTTCCCCAACATTCGGATGATTTCAGTTCTTCGGAACTGGCTCATGCTTGGGAATTCAATCATGTACCCCGGAAAGATAAATGGAGCCTGACGGATCGTCCCGGTTATTTTAGGATATATGCGCAGTATGCAAAGGGATTTGAATGGGCACGCAATTCTCTGACACAGAAAGTCTCCGGACCTTATAGTTCGGGAACTGTTTCGTTGGATCTGTCCGGACTCCGTGAGGGTGATTTTGCCGGAAATGGCATTATGGGGAGGGTCATGTACCAACTGGGAGTACGGAAGAAGGCGGATGGACTTTGGCTTGAAATGAGGCAGGGAGGAAGAGAAGGAGAGGTAGTTGTCGATAGTCTTCCTGTCAAAACTGATAAGATATACTTGCGCACTGAAGTGACAAAGCAGGGATCTTTGCTGTTTTATTATAGTCTGGATAATCTTGAATATAACCGTTTGGGTCCGGAAGGAGTTTCCAATTTCTGGGGATTTCTGGGTATCCGTCATGCTTTATGCTGCTATAATCTGGATAAAGGAGCTATTGGCGGCTATGCCGATTTTGACTATTTTGAATTAGAAAGTAATCGCAGGGGAAATCACTATGATGCATTTACCGGGATAGACTTTTCTCAGTATGATGATCGTGAAGGTATGAAATTAGTACGTCCGGTAGCAAAACGACCTATGCAGTTTATTTCCGGGGTACGAGATGGAAACTGGCTCGTATTCAATAATATGTGCTTTAAGCGGAACCCTCAAAAAGTAACTATCGAACTTCAGGCGGAGACTCCCGGAACAGTGATCGAGATAAGGGAGGGAAGTATCGATGGAAAGCTGATAGCCGTTTGTCCGGTAAATCAGAACCAGACCCCGGGAGAGTGGGAGAAACAAACCTTTGAGGTCAGTGAAACAGTAAAAGATAAGTCCCAAATTTACTTCCTGTTCCGTGGACAAAGCCAGGGACTTGCTATAAAGAGCTTTATCTTTTACTGATCCGGATTATCCTCCTTGTTATTAATGGAGTTTTTATACTCACTTGGAGTAACTCCCATGTGTTTTTTGAAGCATCTGCTGAAATACTTCGGATCGCTGAAGCCAGTCATATAAGCTATTTGAGAGAAGTTGTACACATCACTTCTGATCAGCTGGGCGGCTCTCTTTACGCGAATTTCCCTGATAAAATCTACCGGAGGCATCCCTACAATGGACTTAAGCTTCCGGTAGAAAATACTCCGGCTCAGCAGTAACTTGTTGGCGAAATCGTCGATCACCAGATCCGGATTATCCATCTGTTCTTCCAGGAAATCCATCACTTCTTTCATGAATAACTTATCGTGCGGCATAACTTCAGGTTCCGAAGGAGTCCAGTCCTTGGGATTGTCGGTTTCGTTGTTTGCTGATAACTGCTTCATGAATATTTCCTGTAACTGCTTACGCTTGGTAAACAGAGAAGCAATACGGGCTTTGAGGTACGAAGAACTGAACGGTTTCGTAATGTAATCATCGATACCTTGTTCCAAAGCGGTGATACGGTCATCCAGTGATGCTTTTGCTGATAGAAGAATGATCGGTACATAGCAGATATCTTTGTTTTCCTTGATACGTTTAATCATTTCCAATCCATCCATGACAGGCATCATCACATCACTGATTATCATATCGGGTATAGCTTCCGATGCAAGTTTCAAACCTTCTTCTCCATTTGCTGCTTCCAGAACAGTGTATTTCTTTGATAGTATATTTCTGAGCAGGTTTCTCAGTTCACGATTATCTTCTACGATTAAAATGGATAAAAAATCCTCTTCCGAGCTGTTTTCAGATTCAGTTATACCGTTACCTGCAACTGTAGCAATATCTTCTGTATTGTCCGAACTGTCAGTAAGGATTAATTCTGCTTGGGTATCTTTCTCAAAAACTTCACGTTCCAAAGGTAAAGTCACACTGAATTCGCTGCCTGTTCCCGGCTGGCTCTTAACCTCTATATTTCCGTGGTGCATATCCACCAACTCTTTGACGAGTGATAAACCAATGCCTGATGAAGGTTGCAGAATATTGTTGTTCTTACTTAGTGTCTCAAAGCGTTTGAAAAGAGAACCTATCTTATCAGGAGCAATGCCAATCCCTTCATCAATAATGGAAATGCGGATATGCTGATCCGATCTCTGTACTGTAATTTTTACCGTTTTCCCGGGTAGAGTATATTTGAATGCATTGGATAGCAGGTTGAATACTATTTTTTCCACTTTGTCCCTGTCTATCCATATATATACTTCTTCTTGATCAGTTTTGAATGTGAAGTCTATTTGTTTCTTTTCAGCAATCAGGCGGAAGTTTTCTGTGATTTTCATCAGGAAAGCAATCAATTCTGTTTGCTCGACCATTACTTTCATTTTCTTGTTCTGTATCTTCCGGAAATCGAGTATCTGATTGACAAGACGCAACATGCGTTCCGTATTCTTATGTACAACGGTCAGATGTTCCCGTACGGAAGGAGAAATGGTCTGGTCCTCCAGAACTTCACTGACCGGACTGGAGATAAGTGTCAATGGTGTACGTAGCTCATGTGAAATATCGGTGAAGAATTTCAGTTTGATATTTGATAATTGTTGTTCCATATCCACTTGGTGACGCAGACGATAAATGTAGGAGAAGATATACAGAATTAACCCGGTGAGAAGAATGAATGCTGCAAGGTATGCCAGAAAGGCCCAAGGAGTCTCCCAGAAAGTAGGAATGACTTTGATGGAGAGTGTACGTATATTGTTTACCCATACTTCATCACTGTTTGTTGATTTCACCTGAAGACGATATTCGCCTGCGGGCAGATTGATGTAACTTGCCGATTTGTTTTTATCGCTATAATTCCATTCTTTTTCAAGACCTTCCAGGCGATAGGCATAGCGTATGTCATCCGGTCTTGTGAAGTCTAAGGCTGAAAACTGTACATTAATATTTCGTTCCGAAGGATGTAAGGCTATCTCTTTCAGATCATCGGTGGAGACAATTGATTTCTTTCCGTTGACTTTCAAATCTGTAAAGACGATGGGAGGTACATAATCACTCTTCTTCATTTGTTCCGGAACAATTTCCAAAAAGCCCATATCTGTGCCGAAAATCAATTGTTTCCGGGCGTTTAAGGTGGGTATCGCTTCGCTAAAGTTCATTTTTTGTCTGAGAAATCCTGTACTATAGTTCTCGAAAGCCTCTGTTTCCGGATTAAATTTGGATAAAGCGTTTTCGGATGCTATCCACAGATTCTTTTGGGAATCTTCTATCATGGCCAGGACCATATCGGAACCTAATCCTTCCTGCTCGGTATAATACTGAAATTCAATATTTTCGCTAAGAAGGGTTCTGGATGTGATTTTGTTGACTCCTCCGGTGAATGTCAATACATAGATATCTTTATGGCTATTTTCATATATATGCATAATGTCGTTTCCTGTCAGACTGGAAGGTTTGTTCCTGTTTTGTATATTTCTGTAGAACTTGATTTCTTCCGGTTGTGCAAAGTCATTCGAGAATGTCACTAAACCAAAGGTGGTTCCTACCAATAGGATACCATTTTCCGTTCCTGTGATATAGCGGATATTATGGCAGGTACTGAACGGATAGTTTTGTAGTTTATTTCTGTGGTTGATAAAGTACACTTTTCCCTCAGGGGTTTGTTGCAACAGATTTAATCCACCACCGTAGCATCCTACCCAGATGTTATCATGATTATCGGAATATATGGTAAATATGTCATTGTAACTCAAACTATATACGTCTTCGGAGTCGTACACATAGTTTTGTATGTTGTAATTCCCATCGGCTTTCTTTGTGAGTTGGAATAGTCCGTTTCCTTTGGTTCCTATCCAGATTGTTCCGTCCTTTCCTTCGCAGATGCTGTAAACACTGGCATTGAATGATACTTTATCTCTATCTATCTTTCCCTGTGAAGACAAGTAACCGGCCAGGCTGCCATCAGGGTGGTATATCCTGACATATTCGCTTTTGGAAGCTACCCACAATCGTTGTGAACTATCCAAAAGGAAAGCACGGATTTCGAATCCTCTGTCTATCCCTTTCAGATCATAAATTTGTGGATAGAAAGACATTTTCTTTATTCCTCTGGCGCTGACTAGCCAGTAGTTTCCTTGTCTGTCTTGATAATGATAGCGAACAAGCGGAGCAAATAGTGATTGGGGGTTGTCCGGATCTGTATAAAAAGCTTTCAATTCTTTATTTTTCCTGTCATAATAACAGAAGTTCCCATTATGGGGAATCAGCCATAAAGTACCTTGTTTATCTTCAAATATGATATTTTTGTTCTCTCTGCCATAATTCACGACCTCTTTTTCGGGTGTAAAGAGGTATTGCTTTTCACCTGTTGCCGGATTAAAGCGTATCACTCCGGGAGTAGTGGGGAATATCCATAGCTCTCCCTCTTTATCTTCATAAATGGAGATAGCTTCATTGGAGGATTGCATGGGAGTGCGGATATCAATTAGCTGAGAAGTCTTATTTCCCGGATTGAACAGGATGACGCCATTATCAGTGGCTATGGTGAGTAGCCCATGGTTGGTTATGTCTAAAGAGCTTATTTTGTTGATGGGGTAAGGAAGCTCTATGAATTTTATGCTTTCAGTTTGTTGGTTATAATAGGCTATCTTTTCAGAAGCGGAAGCAAGGTAAATTGTACCGTTGTATTCCTGAATAAACCGGAAAGGAAAATCGCTGTCGATTTTCTTGCTTCCTATAATGGATATACCTTTGTCTGTCAATATCCACTCATCCTTATCGGAATCCTGGAAGATAGTGTGGATGTGTTCACCTTTTAAAAAGCCATTGAATGTGCTATAGAGTGTAATTCCGTCTTTTTCTTTATATCTCTTTTCATCGATTCTGTAACAATAACCTTTGTCGCATGTCACCCAGGCTATGCCTTCTTTTAGGGGAAATATTTTCTGAACAAAGTTTCTTCTTTGCATATCTTTATCTACTGTTTGCAGGACATCGTAGAAGATTTCAAGATGCGTGTCGAATATATAAGCCTTGCTGTCATATGTCTGGCACCAGATATCGCCATATGCGGTTTCTGAAATGGAGGTTATCCGATTGTTGGATAGTGTATATTCTTTATGTGGCGCGGATTTGTAGTTCTTGAATGTATATCCGTCGAACTTATTGAGTCCGTTACGGGTACAGATCCAGATAAAGCCTTTCTGATCTTGTAAAACTGCTGATGCTATATCTTGGGGTAGTCCGTTCTCTGCTGTAAAATCAGTAATCTGGCAGATGGGCTGTGCCGATGAAAACATCGGTATCATTAGGTATAAAAAGTAGATAATCAGTCGTCTCATAGTACTGTTTTGAATAGTGCAGAACAAATGTATAGAAAAAAGGGAATAAATGAAAAGTATAGGACCTGTTTGACCGAAAAAGCCGATATTTCGCCCGAATAGTCCACCTTCTTTTTTGTTCCATTTTGAAAAAGTGCACTCTTGTTACCTGATTTTATTCCGTTGCTATGATACAGGTTGGCTATTTTTGCAGAGTGAATTATTTTAATCATTAACTATTAAAAACACATTAACTTATGAATTTTGAAAGACTTGTTCAAAGGACAGCTGCTACTCTCTTGATGAGTATGATCTGCCTTATCTCTCTTGCACAGAGTCGTACTGTTTCAGGTGTTGTGCTCGATAGCAGAGGTGATCCTGTTATTGGTGCTAATATCAGAGTAGTAAGTGACGCTTCTATCGGTACAATTACAGACCTGGATGGTAAATTCTCCCTTGCCGTGCCGGGTACAGCCAAACAATTGGAAATAAGTTTTATCGGAATGCAGACGCAAACTGTATCCATTGTTGCAGGGCAGCCGGTTCATGTGACATTGGCTGAAGATGCTGAGATTCTGGATGAAGTTGTAGTGATCGGTTATCAGACGGTGAAACGAAAGGACCTTACCGGATCGGTAGCCTCTGTTTCGGGTGAGCAAATTGCAGCTATGCCTGTTGCCAATGCAGCCCAGGCTTTGCAGGGTAAGCTGGCCGGTGTAAATGTAACAACGCAGGATGGACGTCCCGATGCCGCTGTTTCTATTCGTGTACGTGGTGGAGGTTCTATCTCACAGAGTAATGACCCGCTGGTGTTGATTGATGGAGTCAGTGGTTCGTTAAGTGATATTCCGGGCGATCAGATTGAGTCGATTGACGTTTTGAAAGATGCCTCATCAACAGCTATTTATGGTGCCCGTGGTGCTAATGGTGTAATTCTTGTCACCACAAAGGGGGCTAAAGAAGGACGTGTTGTTGTCAGCTACAATGGTTATGCGAAGTTCAATACACCGACTAAGTATATGGATGCGCTCAATCCTTATGACTACCTGGCATATAGCTGGGCAAGTGCAGCTTCGGTTGGTGGTAACAGCTATATGGAACCATTGGAGAAACTGTATGGAATAGGACGTTATACGACTACCAACCCTGGCGGCATAGAAAGTTATCGCAATGTGAAGGCGGATAATATCCAGAAGAAGATTTATGGAGATTCTTTCTCTCATAATCATGACCTTTCAGTTACAGGTGGTACTGAAAAGACCAAAGTGCTGTTTGGGGTAAACTACATGGACGAGGATGGTATGAAACTCGCTTCTTATTACAGACGTGCCAATGTGTCGTTAAAAGTGAACCAGAAGATTGCCAAAAACCTTGATTTGAGTCTTGATACCCGTTATACCAATATTAAAAAGATGGGTGATGAGGGTGTTACAAATGGTAGCGGATCAGTTCTGTCATCTTCTTATCGTTTCCGTCCAATTGCAACAGATGATATTTTGGGTGATTTGTCTGCAATGAATGAAGGTATGATTGAGAACTATGCCAAACAGAGCCAGTGGGACAGATATAATCCGGTAAACCGCATCAATGACAAGTATGCGCCGAATGCCCAGCAGTCATTGCGTGGAATTCTCTCGCTGAACTGGGGAATTGTAAAAGGATTGACCTATCATACTGACCTGTCTCTCAGTCAGACCTGGAATCAGAATAAAGAATGGACGGGAGCCATCATAAATAACTATCTGGATGATAATACCGGTGAAGTTCTATATGCAGGTAATGCGAATCTGGAGAAAAAGAATAGCTGGGGACTTCGTTGGACAAATACCTTGAGTTATGACTTTACTTTAGGTAAGATACATCGGGTGAATATCCTGGCCGGCCATGAAGTTTCCGATTCGGGCGGTGACGGACTGAAAGCCTCAGGAACTTATTTCCCTGCCAACTTTACGAAGGAAAATGCATTTGCTATGATCAATCAATATGACAGCACTAAAGGAGTGGGGGATTTCTCTTCAAGTGTTTCTACGCCGAGCCGTATCCTTTCGTTCTTTGGTCGTTTGAATTATAACCTTATGGAACGTTATCTGCTGACGGTTACGTTCCGTGCGGATGGTTCATCTAAATTTGCTCCCAGTAACCGTTGGGGATATTTCCCGGCAGCAGCTTTGGGCTGGCGTATGTCTGAAGAAGCATTCCTGAATGATGTGAACTGGTTGGATAACCTTAAACTCCGTGTTTCCTACGGTGAGGTAGGTAACGATGGTATAAATTCCAGTCTGTGGTCACAGAATTGGGAGGCTACCAGTGACAAGAGATATCAGGGAGCTGTGAATGGTGCCTTCTTACCTTCTTATTCACTTGGTGCAGATATGGCGAACAAGGATCTGAAGTGGGAAACTACGATTACCCGCAACATTGGTGTTGATTTCGGTTTCTTTAATAGCCGCCTGACCGGTACGATTGATGCCTATTGGAATACTACCAAGGATTTGCTGATGAAAACTGCCATACCGGGTATTACGGGTTTTACTACAACCTATGCCAATGTAGGCCAGACCAGCAATAAAGGTGTTGAAATTGCTCTTCAGGGTGTACTTGTGAAAACGAGGGACTGGAATGTAACGGCTGGTTTCAATATTAACTTCAATCGCGGTAAAGTGGACAAGCTGGCTGATAATGTTACCGGACTTTATGGTACGGAATGGGCTACTTCATCTACTTTCCCGAAATCGGATTATGTCTTGAAAGAAGGACGCCCTGTTGGCTTGGTACGTGGTTTGACTGCCGATGGATTCTATACTACCGATGATTTCACTTATGAAAATGGAGTGTATACCCTGAAAAAAGGAGTTGCGGATGTTTCTTCTGCTGTATTCCCCAACTATCACTTGCACAATGGTATAAACGAACGCCCTGCAGGACAGTTGGCTTATCCGGGTATGGCAAAGTTCAAAGACCTGAACGATGACGGTATTATCAATGATGATGACGTGGATGTTATCGGTGATATGACACCTGTCCATACCGGTGGTTTTAATATTAATGCTACCTATAAGAATTTCGATTTAGGTTTGTATTTTAACTGGAGCTATGGCAATGAAATCTATAATGTAAATAAGCTGGCAGCACTTTATGGTTATAAAGAAGGTGCCGTTTACGAGAATAAGCTCTCTATAGTAAAGGATTGCTATAAAATCTATGATGTAGTGAATGGAGAATTAGTCGCATTGACCACTCCTGAACAACTGAATGCTGCCAATGCGAATGCTAAGTTACCACTGGCATACAGTGAGAATGGTTATGTATCTACATTAGGTATTGAAGACGGCTCTTATCTGCGTTTGAATACACTGACTTTGGGGTATACTTTACCGAAGAGCATTCTTCAGAAGGCGGGCATCAGCAATCTGCGTGTTTACGGAAGTATCTATAATGTCTTTACGATTACAGGATATTCCGGAATTGATGCTGAAGTAAGTACATCCACTTCTACAAAGACCTATCCTCAATTGGGTATGGACTGGGGTACTTATCCGCGTGCACGTTCCTTCGTACTGGGTGTAAATCTTAGCTTCTAACCATTTAATAAAAGATGAAATTATGAATAAGTATATAAAAATGGCATTTGCGTCAGCCTGCTGTGTCTTGTTTGCACAGTGCAGTGACTTTCTGGAAACTTCTTCTCCTTCTAATACAGATGACGAGTTTGTAACTTCCAGTCCCGCAGAAACTTTAAAGACTTTGTCAAGAGCTTATGCTCTTTATCGTGAGTCGTGTAATGGGGCATACGATTGGAACGACCATTACCGTTCGGATATCGAATATTTCCCCGAGAATAATACTTCCAATAATATCAATGCAAAGCTGGTTCCCGAACAGATTCCTTGTGACCACATGAAGGGTAGCTTCAATGCTTTGTACAATGTGATCTCCTATGCCGGAAAGACAGCTGATCTGATCGCTGCCAAAGCAGTTTATCAGGATGATATCGCAGCAGGCAGAACTTCCGACTGGACACACCTGAAAGGTGAAGCCGAAGCATTGCGTGCATTATGCTATTTTGACTTGATTAAACATTGTGGCGATGTACCATATGGCTATGAGAATAACTATGTAGATGATTACGGGCTGACTTCACGTTTTGATATTTATGATGCACTGATTGAAAAATTGAAAGCTGCGGAACCGTATATGTATAAAGTAGGGGAAGGCGGTTTGAACGGTGAGCGTATTACGCGGACATTTGTTGATGGATTGATTGGTAAAATGGCTCTTTATGCCGGAGGCTATCAAACTATCCGTACGGATATGCCGGAGCTTTATGGAAGTGTACAGTTCGAAACTCTCAGTACGGATGCTAAACGTAAATGCGCTTATGCCCGTCGTTCTGATTACAAGAACTATTACATTATAGCTGAAGACTATTTGCAGAAAGCTCTTTCAACCAATGCAGGAACTACCAAACTGGTTACTACGGATGAGCGTAGCTATGCAAACAATCCTTTCCAACGTCATTTCCAATATGGAATGGATCTTCTGATGAGTCCTGAAGCCATCTTTGAAATAGGTTGTGTACAGAATCAGGCTACAAGCCGTATGTATTGCTATGATTTCGGTCGTGGTTCTAACGGTGGTAACAATACTGCCCCGAATAAAGTATTTGCCGGTATACGTATGGTGCCGAGTTTCTATTACGGTGGTTATGACAACGCGGATAAACGTCGTGATGTCAGTGCAGTGGTTACCGGACTGGATGGTAAAGGTAATGAGTTGGCATTTACTTTTAAGGCAGGTGCTAAGGTTGACGGAGGTATTTGCTTGAATAAATGGGATATTTGCCGCCAAAATCCTTACTTTGTCGGTCCCCAGATGGGTGCAGGCTTCAATATGCCGATTATGCGTGTAGCTGATGTTATTCTGATGTTGGCGGAAGTGAAAGCAGGATTGGATGCAGATACGGAAGCTATAGGCTTGGTTAATCAGATTCGTGAAAGAGCTTTTGGTGATGATCTGCATAATATTTCCGGTTTGTCCGGTGAAGCTCTGAAAGAAGCTATTCTGCTGGAACGTAAGTTTGAACTTTTCGGTGAAGGGCATACCGGTTACGACCTGGTGCGGAGTGGTAAATTCTCACAAAAAGCAATGGAAGTACGTAATGAGATGTCAACCCTTGCTGAGAATCTGAAGACTAAAGGTTATCATGAATTTGAGAATGGCAACATATTACCCGCTTACATCTGGACAAAGCAGGTTGCAGGAGCCAAACTGACTTATGATTGTACGGATGAAAACGATCCTGTACTTTTCCCGGGATGGCGTGGTGTATTGGATTTTGCTCAGTTAGGGTTGTCTGTTAATGGAACTAACCATAATACCGCTATCAAAGGGTTATTTGAATATATTGCTCCGGATAGTGAGACTGCTGCGGAATTAGAAGCGGAAGGATATGTAAAGACAGAGTGGGGAAGCACTCTTGCCGCCAATATTGATATTTATCTGAGTAATATCCTTCCGGGCATTACATCGGAAGAGAGTGTTCCGTGTTATTACTGGCCTATTCCTTATGAAACAATTAGTCAATCCAAAGGAAAAGTGACAAATGGCTATGGACTGCCACAGCAATAATAGGTATTTAACATAGAACTTTGAAAAAACTGCAGGATTTCATCTCCAACGGATTTAAAATCTTGCAGTTTTTGTCGTACTATTTCATTTGATATATTAATTTTGTGAAATTATAGAATAGACAATGATGAAAGGAAAACTTTTTTACTTACTGCCTTTCCTTGCTTTGGCGGGTTGTGGAGAACCATCCTACAAGGATGCTTCTTTATCCCCTGAAAGGCGGGCGGAACTTCTGGTGAAGGAACTTACGCTGGAAGAGAAAGCGCATCTTATGATGGATGGTTCTCGTCCCGTGGAACGATTGGGTATAAAACCGTATAACTGGTGGAATGAGGCGCTGCACGGTGTTGCCAGGGCAGGCTTGGCTACGGTCTTCCCCCAGCCGATAGGTATGGCGGCATCGTTCGACCCTGAAATGGTGTATGAAGTGTTCAATGCCGTGTCGGACGAGGCACGCGCGAAGAATACCTACTACGCATCCCAGGATAGCCGTGAACGCTATCAGGGCTTGACCATGTGGACTCCCACTGTGAACATCTATCGTGACCCGCGTTGGGGCAGGGGCATCGAGACATACGGTGAAGACCCTTATCTGACAAGCCGGATGGGAGTGATGGTAGTAAAAGGTTTGCAAGGGCCTGCCGATGGAAAGTATGACAAACTGCATGCCTGTGCCAAGCACTTTGCCGTACATTCGGGGCCGGAGTGGAACCGTCACTCTTTTAATGCGGAGAATATAAAGCCGCGTGATTTGTATGAAACTTACCTGCCGCCTTTCGAAGCGTTGGTGAAAGAAGGGAAAGTGGAAGAAGTGATGTGCGCTTACAACCGTTTTGAAGGTGATCCCTGCTGTGGAAGCGACCGTCTGTTGATGCAGATATTGCGTGGAGAATGGGGATTTGACGGCATTGTCGTATCTGATTGCGGTGCAATAGCCGATTTCTATAACGACCGGGGACATCACACTCACCCCGATGCGGAATCAGCCTCTGCCGCCGCAGTGGTCAGTGGAACAGATTTGGAATGCGGTTCCAGCTACAAGGCTTTGATAGAGAGCGTGAACAAAGGATTAATTTCGGAAGAGACAGTGGATACGTCTGTCAAACGACTGATGAAAGCCCGTTTCGCATTGGGCGAAATGGATGAGCCGGAGAAAGTGTCTTGGACAAAGATTCCCTTCTCGGTAGTGGCATCGGCTGCTCACGATTCTCTGGCATTGAATATGGCTCGCGAGTCCATGACATTGCTGATTAATAAGGATAACTTCCTGCCGCTGAAACGTGGCGGACTGACGGTAGCCGTTATGGGGCCGAATGCGAATGACTCCGTGATGCAATGGGGAAATTATAACGGAATGCCGCCACACACAGTTACCATTCTTGATGGAGTGCGGAATATGCTGGGTGCTGATGATAAACTGATCTATGAGCAAGGTTGCCCGTGGGTGGAAAGAACTCTGATTCAGAGTGCATTCAGCCAGTGTAAGTCCGACAAGGGCCCCGGCTTCACGGCCCGTTACTGGAATAACCTGGAGCGTGAGGGCGAACCGGTAACCACTGCACAGGTCACCACTCCTTTCCGCTTCTGCACTTCGGGTGCTACGGTGTTTGCTCCGGGAGTGAATCTGACGGATTTCTCCGCAACTTATAACAGCGTATTTACTCCAAAAGAATCAGGAGAAATCGTCCTTGAGGTTTATTGCTATGGCAGTGGAAGACTTCGCGTGAACGGAGAAGAGGTGAAAGGGTTCTCCAACAAGCATGGCGCAAGAAAATCTACCCATGCGATGAAGGTGCAGGCAGGTAAATCGTATGATCTGGAACTTGATTTTGAATATCTGAGAAGTGATGCCCAGTTGAACTTCGATCTTGGATTTAAGAAAGAGGTGGATATCAGGAAGTCAGTGGAACGTGTGAAGGATGCGGATATCGTTGTTTTTGCGAGCGGTATATCTCCCAGCCTTGAAGGGGAGGAGATGGGAGTAAATCTTCCCGGTTTCAAGAAAGGTGACCGTACGGATATTGAATTGCCCGCCGTTCAGCGTGAATTGATTGAAGCCCTGTATCGTGCGGGTAAGAAGATTATTCTGGTCAACTGTTCGGGATCGCCTATCGGTCTGGAGCCTGAGACTCAGAAGTGCGAAGCTATCCTGCAAGCATGGTATCCCGGTCAGCAAGGCGGTACGGCTGTTGCCGAGGTGCTGTTCGGTGATTATAATCCGGCCGGGAAATTACCGGTTACGTTCTATCGCAATGTATCTCAACTTCCCGATTTTGAAGATTATAACATGACCGGAAGAACTTACAGATATATGCAGGATGCGCCTTTGTTCCCATTCGGTTACGGACTTAGCTATACCACTTTCGGCTATGGCAAAACCGCACTTGACAAGAGTGAGCTTACAGCCGGACAGCCATTGAGACTCACCGTACCTGTCACGAATACGGGTAAGCGTGACGGAGAAGAAGTGGTGCAGGTTTATCTCAGAAAACAAGGGGATGCGGAAGGACCGGTGAAGACACTGCGTGCTTTCAAACGTGTGCGTATCCCGGCAGGAAAGACCGTCAATGTAGAGTTCGATCTGAAAGATAAAGAACTGGAGTGGTGGGACGATCAGTCCAATACGGTGAGAGTGTGTCCGGGTAACTATGATATTATGGTAGGGGGAAGCTCCAAAGAGGAAGATTTGCAGCGGACGACAATTGCTATAAAATAGTTGTTGGAAAGCGAAAAAAAATCCCGAACACTTGACATCGCCTTTCCGATGTCGTATATTTGTATCCGTAAATCCATTTAAGATTCAATTTTAAATTAGCACGAACGGAGAGGCATTGCTTCTCCGTTCTTTTTTTATCCCTATGGTTCGTCTTTTCAAATGCCACATGTTTGCTCCCCGAATGCCACAGCTTAGTGACCCGAATGCCACACCTCAATAGCCTAAAGCCCATTCGTTTCACTTGCTGAAGTGTGGCATTCCAGTGATTCACCCCTGCGAAACGGATGATGCATCTGAGGCAAACGGATGATGCGTTCGGGGCAAACAGATCATGTGGTCCAGATAGACAGACGGTCTGTTCCGAAAGCAAAAACGGGAGGTCTATGCCTCCCGTTTGTTAATCTTATGTAAATCTGCTCTTGACAAAGAATCTGTTGCTACTTAGGTGCTCTCGGTTCAATATCTTAGTTTCTTACTATCTGTGTCGAGTCGCAATGGATAATCGTCACTTTCTCCACATCCTTCTCTATATTTACCACAGGCTGTCCGTCTACCGGTTGCTTCGACCGTACATCATTCAGGAATACCTCCTTGCACTGCCTGAAGTTGAGTGAAGGTCCTTCCTGCACCGTAAAACTCACGTTATTGAACCGTAGGTCGGTAGCGGTCTCTGCCTGAAAACCCTTTTTTGCCACCATATTCATATTGGAGAAAGAAAGCTCCGATACCGGCATTTCCTCAATACCTTTTATATAGCCTATCCGCTTGATATCATTTCCCGTAACATTGCTCAGATGGATATTCCGGAAAACCGGTGTACGTTCGCTTACCGGTTCCACTTTTGACAGGCGGTCATAAAACAGGTCGAAAATGAAAGCATCACCCTGGATATTCTTCATCACAATATTATCTACCCGGATATCTTCTACCACGCCGCCACGTCCGCGGGACGCTTTCAGCCGGATACCGGCATTGGTTCCGTCGAACACGCAATTGGATATGGCTACCCTGCGCACTCCTCCTGACATTTCGCTGCCGATTACCACTCCGCCATGGCCGGAGAGCATGATACAGTTCGTAATCGTGATGTTTTCGCAAGCCTTTCCGTATTTGCGCCCGTCGGCGTCGCGTCCGGATTTGATGGTGATGCAGTCATCCCCTACGCTGATGAAGCAGTCCGAAATGCGCACATTCCGGCAGGAACTGGGATTGATGCCGTCCGTATTCGGTCCTTTGGGGTTGCTTGACGGGTTGTTGATGGTAACTCCATGAATCGTCACATTATCACAAAAGGCGGGATTCACTGTCCAGAAAGGTGAATTTATGATTTTCACATTCTCAATAAGAATATTGCTGCACTCGTAGAACTGGATAAAAGGCGGACGGAACATCCGGCGTTCCAGTGAAGGCTTGTAATAGTCGGATATCTCCAGGTCTTTATTGGCATCCATCCACATTTGTTGCAACTTGTTCAGTGAAGGCAGTTTGCCTCCATTCTCTTTTATCACTTTGCGGGTGTCAAACTCCCATAACCACCATTTGAGGCCGTTGCCATCCAGTGTTCCCCGTCCGGTAATGGTCAGATTCTCTGCCGAGTGTGCATATATCAGTGGGGAGAGGGTCTGCATGACGGTTCCTTCCCAACGGGCGGTTACAAAAGGCAGGTAATCCTCAAACTTGTCGGAGAAGCGCAATACGGCACCCGATTCCAGATGCAACGTTATATTGCTTTTCATGTGGATGGTGGCAGTCAGATAAGTTCCGGCAGGGAAATAGATGGTTCCTCCACCCTCTGAGGCTGCTTTCTCGATGGTCCGGTTGATAAGTTCCGTACACGGCTTGATGCCTTTGGCATCAGCTCCCAATTTTCTCATGTCGAATGTGCGGGACATGGCTACCACAGCCACCATTACTCCCACAATGAAGATAGATAAACGTTTCATGGTTTGTATAATGTTCTTTGATAGTGATACAAAGTGAATGCGGGGCAAAGATAGGCAATGGCAGTATGCCGAAGGGGGAATTTTTGTGTAATAAGGAGTATTTATAGACTGGGACAAAACGAACGGTTATAAAAAGAAAAAGGGCCGCACTTCACAGTGCAACCCTTACATAATGATTAAGATTAATCAATCGATAAAGACTGATCAATATCCGAATATATCTTCCTGTTTCAGTTCAATCACCGGACCTACTTTCTTCAAGGCATTCATGTCCAGTTCTTTTTTATCACCGAGGATGGCATACGTATAAGTACGTCCCTTGATCCATTTGTTCTGGTAGTCGATGACATCTTTCAACGTCATATTCTGCACGTCGTTATACAGTTGGATGCGACTGTCGACGTTCTGTCCCAGATATTGGGCGCTGATATAATCCCAGATAACGTCCATCTTGATGGTGCGGTCGGTGCGCATACGGGCAATCATGCCATCCTTAGCCAGCTTGAAGGCAGCTTCAGATTCCGGCATATTGTTGATGATGTCGTTGAATGTATTGATGGCATCTACCATCTTGTCATTCTGCGTGGCAATCTGGGTGCGGAGCGTATAAGGATCGGTCAGATAAGTCGGTTTCATCATACCTGCCCATGCAGAGTAAGCCAAGCCGCGGCTTTCGCGCATTTCCTGGAATACGATGGAGTTCATGCCACCGCCGAAATACTCGTTGTACAACTGGCGTCCCGATTCGGTGGCAGGGTCGAATTTTTCTCCCTTGTTGGAAATCTGCGACATATAGATTTGTTTGGCTTCGTACGGAGCGATGAAAATCTTTGTTTCCGGTGTGAGTAGCGGTTCAAAGTTGTTTCCTTCCGGAATCTCTTTCAATGTTTCCGGTGCCTGGTGCTCTTTGTTGATGATAGCGAGCAAATCGTCCTGGCTGCTCGGACCATAGTAAAGAATGCGGTGCTTGAAGCTGTTCAGGTCTTTCACGCGGTCAATCAGTTCCTGCGGATTCATGGAGGTCAGTTCGGCCTCGGTCAGCATGTTGGTGGCAGGGGATTTCGGGCCATAAGTGGCATAACTCAACAGGCGTGAGAAGTTCTGCATCTGATTCAGTTTGGCATCCTTGCGTGATTTCAGAATATCTTTTGCCATATTGGTGTAAGCCTCTTTGTTGACCTGGGCGTTTGCCATCAGTTTCTCGAAGAGGGCCATAGCGGCAGGCATATTCTCGTTGAGGCCGGAGAGCACGACGTATGTGCGCTTGCTGCCCGGTGATACGAAGAATGAGCAGGCGAGCCGGTAGAATTCGCTCTTCACCTCTTCGGGAGTCATGTCGGCGGTGCCGAGGTATTCGAGGTATTGGGCGGCGGTGCCGAGTGCACGGTCGTTGTTGTTACCCATATCGAAGAGATAAATCAACTGGAAGAGGTCGTTCGTAGTGTTCTGTTTGTAGAGCACGGGGATGTCCGATTTGGCTTTCAGTTGCGCGAGGTCTTTGGAGTAATCCAGGAATACCGGTTCGATGGGTTGCACGGTGCTTGCCTGTATTTCTTTCAGGAAAGCACTGACTGTGTCGCGGTTCATCACGATAGGGGTGATTTCCGGTTTTGACATCTTCTTTTCGTTCGGGTCTTTACCTTGTTTCTTGTAGATGATGGCGTAATTGTCATCTTTCAGGTATTTGTTGGCAAAGGCTACGATGTCATTCTTGGTCAGTCGGGACATACGGTCGAGGGCGGTTACTTCGTCTGCCCAGTCGCTGCCGTTTACGAATGACTGTACGAACATGTCGGCACGTGCGTCATTGTTCTCCAACTGCTGCATCTGATACAGTTTGAAGTTGTTGATATTGGCTTCCAGCATCTTTTCGTCGAAGTCGCCGTCGCGGAGTTTCTTCAGTTCACCCAGCATGAGGTCTTTCACTTCGTCCAGGGTCTGTCCTTGTTTGGGGCGTCCCTGCATCAACAGTGCGCTGTAATCGCTCATGGTCATAGGATAGCAATAAGAACTTAACGTCTTTTGTTGCTGTGTCAGGTCAAGGTCGAACAGGCCGGCTTGACCGTTATAGAGTATTTGGGAAACCACTTGCAATGTTTCCACATCTTTGCTGGCAGCTCCGGGGAAACGCCAGGCCAGGGCAACGCTTTCTGCGTCCGGGCCGAAGACTTCGCGCACAACCGGTGCGGTGATATCTGTTTCCTTCGGCAGATTCAGCTTCGGCAGGTCGGGATTAGGTTTCAGGCCACCGAAATATTTGTCGATGGTGGCAATCATCTGGTCGGGATCGAAATCGCCCGAAAGACAGATGGCCATGTTGTTGGGTACATACCATTTCTTATAATATTCCTTGATATTCTTGATGGAAGGATTCTTCAGGTCTTCCTGCGTACCGAGCACGGTTTGGGTGCCGTAAGGATGGTGGGGGAAGAGAGAGGAGAGAACGGCTTCGTATACCTTGCGCGGGTCGCGGGTCAGTGACATGTTCTTTTCTTCGTAAACCGTCTCCAATTCTGTGTGGAAACCACGGATTACGCAGTTCTCAAAACGTTCTGCCTGAATCTTCGCCCAGTTGTCAATCTGATTGCTGGGGATGTCTTCGGTGTAGCAGGTCACGTCGAAACTGGTGTAGGCGTTTGTTCCGTTGGCGCCGATGGCTGCCATCAGCTTGTCATATTCGTTGGGGATGGCATATTTGGAAGCTTCGTAAGAGATGCTGTCTATTCTTGCGTAAATGGCTTTGCGCTCAAGACTGTCCGTCGTCTTGCGGTAGATTTCAAATTGTTCCTCGATCTGGTCGAGCATAGGCTTTTCAATTTCGTAGTTTTGAGTGCCGAAATTGTTGGTACCTTTAAACATCAGGTGTTCAAAGTAGTGGGCCAACCCGGTGGTTTCTGCGGGGTCGTTCTTACCGCCTACGCGTACGGCAATGTACGTCTGTATGCGCGGAGTTTCCTTGTTGACGGTCATGTAAACTTTCAGACCGTTGTCCAGAGTGTAGATGCGCGCTTTCAGCGGATCGTTGGGCACTGTTTCGTAACTGTACTTCGAAGTACAACTTCCTAAGCTTATCGCTACCAGCAGGATAAGCGTTAAACCAATTTGTCGGAATAGTTTGTTCATAAGCTGACTTATTAGATTGATAACTGCAAAAGTATGCGTTTTTTTCATACCTTTGCACTCAAAAAGTAAATATTTTCATAATTTAGATACTAATTTCAATCGTAAATAGTAAATCGTTAAATCGTAAATAGAACTTATGATTACCATAGAACAACTGAAAGACATTAAAGAGCGCACGGAAGCACTCTATCGCTATTTGGATATAGAAGGGAAGAAAATCCAGGTGGAAGAAGAACAGTTGCGCACCCAGGCTCCGGGCTTCTGGGACGACCAGAAAGCTGCCGAGGCACAGATGAAAAAAGTGAAAGGTTTGCAACAATGGATATCCGGCTATAATGAAATAAAGACATTGTCGGAAGAATTGCAGCTGGCCTTCGATTTCTATAAGGACGAGCTTGTGACCGAGGAAGAAGTGGATGAGGCTTATGCGAAAGCGTCTGAAGCTGTCGAGGCCTTCGAGCTGAAGAATATGCTTCGTGATGAAGCCGACCAAATGGATTGTGTACTGAAAATCAATTCCGGTGCGGGTGGCACGGAGAGCCAGGATTGGGCCAGCATGCTGATGCGTATGTATCTGCGCTATGCCGAGACTAACGGTTACAAGGCTGTGATTTCCAATTTGCAGGAAGGTGACGAGGCGGGTATCAAAACCTGTACCATCGAGATTTCGGGTGACTATGCCTATGGTTACCTGAAAGGGGAGAATGGGGTGCATCGTCTGGTGCGTGTGTCTCCTTACAATGCGCAGGGCAAGCGTATGACGTCTTTTGCTTCTGTTTTCGTAACTCCGTTGGTGGACGATACGATTGAGGTGAACATCAATGTGGCCAATATTTCCTGGGATACTTTCCGTTCCAGCGGTGCGGGCGGTCAGAATGTGAACAAGGTGGAGTCCGGTGTCCGTCTGCGCTATCAGTTCAAGGACCCGTATACCGGTGAAGAGGAAGAAATCCTGATTGAAAATACCGAAACACGCGACCAACCCAAGAATCGTGAGAATGCGATGCGTCAGTTGCGCTCTATCTTATATGATAAGGAACTTCAGCACCGCATGGCGGAACAGGCCAAAGTGGAAGCCGGCAAGAAGAAAATCGAATGGGGGTCGCAGATACGAAGCTATGTATTCGACGACCGCCGCGTGAAAGACCACAGAACCAATTACCAGACTTCGGACGTGAACGGAGTGATGGACGGAAAGCTGGAAGGGTTCATTAAGGCGTATCTGATGGAATTTGCGGGGCAGGAGGGGTGATTTTCCTCTGAATGCAGTCAAAAAAATGGTATGCACGTGACCGGCATTGGTCATATGTATACCATATTTTGTTTTTTATCTTGCAGTTCTTTCAGCCCTCGTCAACCATCCTGTTCATCGGCCTTACGGCTGAAAGAATCTTCTGAAGGAATGAAGCTTCCGCTTTCAGTCAATACTTCCTATATATCCGACGTTTCCCATCTATATATCCAGCGTCTCCCATCTATATATCCAACGCCTCCCATCTATATATCCGATGTCTCCCATCTATATATCCAACACGCACGGGCTATATATCCAACATCACGAAAATACATGCGCTTTCTAATTGAGATGTACTTGCCCGCCTGAGAAGCGTATGTTGTGCGGCTACAAATAAATTTCCCTCTTTTATTTTGGAAACTTCCTAAATTTCCTGTTACTTTGTTATCAGTTGAACTTTAATACTAAAAGACACCATGGGAAAGAACAAGAAAAAGGTTACACATAGCCAAAAAGAGGAACAACAAGCCAAGAAAGTGTTATTGATTATCGGTGTATCTGCATTGATATTGGTGCTGGTTATGCTGATAGGATACTCGTTCTTGGGAAAATAACGGATAAATGTCGCAAGAAATAGAACGGAAATTCCTCGTGAAGGGGGAGTATAAATCGAAGGCGTATGAACAAAGCCGTATTGTGCAAGGTTATATCAGTAGTGCGAGAGGGCGGACTGTGCGGGTACGTATCCGTGACGGAAAGGGCTACCTTACGATAAAAGGCGCTTCCAATGTCTCGGGAACCAGTCGCTATGAGTGGGAAAAGAAACTGCCGCTCAGTGAGGCTGAAGAGTTGATGAAACTCTGTGAACCGGGAGTTATTGATAAAACCCGTTATCTGGTGCGCAGCGGACGACATACGTTTGAAGTCGATGAGTTCTATGGTGAAAACGAAGGACTGGTTGTGGCCGAAGTGGAACTGGCTTCGGAAGACGAGGCTTTCGAAAAGCCGGACTTTATCGGCCGGGAAGTGACAGGCGATGTCCGCTATTATAATTCACAACTGATGAAGCGTCCATATACGACTTGGTGAGACTGTCTTGACTTCCTGTCGACAAGAAGTTAAGAGTTTGTCAGCAAGAAGTTAACTTCTTGCCGACAGGAAGTTAACTCCTTGCAAATGGTTGCTAATCAAGTATATTCGGAGGACGAAATGGAGAAACTTTATGAATATCTGCCGAGGGAATTGGTCACCTTTGTATTGGTGACCTTATTCTCTTTATTAATAGGGCTTTCACAGCGGAAAATCAGCTTGAAGCGTGAAGGTGAAACGACGTTGTTCGGTACGGACCGCACGTTCACTTTCATAGGTATTCTGGGGTATTTGCTTTATATTCTTGACCCGGTGGAATACCGCCTGTTCATGGGTGGTGGTGCCATACTGGGGTTGTTGCTCGGTTTGAACTACTACGTCAAGCAATCTCAGTTTCATGTGTTCGGGGTCACTACCATTATCATTGCTCTCATCACCTATTGTATCGCTCCTATTGTCGACACGCAGCCTTCCTGGTTCTATGTGATGGTAGTGGTTACGGTTCTGCTTTTCACGGAGTTGAAGCATACTTTCACGGAACTGGCGCAACGCATGAAGAATGATGAAATGATTACTCTTGCCAAGTTCTTGGCTATCAGTGGTATCATTCTTCCGATGCTTCCGAATGAAAATCTGATTCCGGACATTAATCTGACACCTTATACAATTTGGTTGGCTACGGTAGTGGTATCCGGTATTTCCTACCTCTCTTATTTATTGAGGCGGTATGTATTCCAGGAATCGGGTATTTTGGTATCCGGTATTATCGGTGGCTTGTACAGTAGTACGGCTACCATTTCCGTATTGGCACGTAAGAGTCGCAAAGCGCCCGCACAGGAGGCACCGGAGTATGCGGCGGCGATGTTGTTGGCGGTCAGCATGATGTTTCTGCGTTTCCTTATATTAATAGGAATATTCAGTAAAGCGATTCTTGCGGCGATTTATCCATATCTGCTCATTATGTCTTTGGTTACGGCAGGGGTAGCCTGGTTTCTGCACCGGAAACGCCAGCCGGTTTCTTTGACTGAAGGAGTAGCAGAGGAAGAGGACAGCAGTAATCCGCTGGAATTTAAGGTCGCATTGATTTTCGCCGTCTTGTTTGTGATATTTACAATTGTGACGCACTATACGCTGCTTTATACCGGTACGGGTGGTTTGAATGTCTTATCTTTTATTGCCGGTTTGAGCGACATTACTCCGTTTATCTTAAACCTGTTGCAAGGTTCGGGCGTTGCCGTGTTGGTGGTAACGGCTTGTTGCATGCAGGCCATTGTGAGCAATATTGCGGTGAATATGTGTTATGCACTGTTCTTTGCAGGTGGGCGGAGTCCGTTGCGGCGGTGGGTGCTGCGCGGGTTTGGCTGTGTGATTGCGGTTAACGTTTGCCTGTTGATATTCTTCTATTTGTTATAAATATCCTGAAGATACTTACAATTATTATCTATTTTCATCTTTTCTTTGTGCTTTTTTAACTCCGAAATTCTCGTAGCTAGAGAAAAACAGCCTATTTTTGTCACTTTCATTGTGACAAAATTGGTACAAGTTACGTCTAATACAAAAACAGTCAACTAATATTCATCAAACAAACAAAAACAGAAATGAAAATTAAATGCTCTTTGCTGCTCATTATGTTGGTGGTATCCTCGTTAGTAGCGGCACAGAATGCGGCACCTCTATTCCAGATTAAGGGAGTTCTGCTGGACTCGCTGACGCAGGAGGGGGAACCTTACGCCACAATCAAAATCGTAAAAAAAGAAGCACCGGCTCATGCGTTGAAGATGCTGGTGACAGACATGAAAGGTAAGTTTCAGGAGAAAGTTCCCGGGACGGGTAATTTTGTGATGACTATTTCTTCTATTGGCAGAAACACCATTGTGAAGGATTTCACCGTGAAGGCAGGAGAAAAGGTTGTCGATTTTGGGACACTGTATATTACGGATGCTTCCAATGAACTGGGATAAGTAGAAGTGGTAGCCCAAAAACCACTGGTAAAGGCAGATATTGACAAGATAGAATATAATGTGCAGGATGACCCTGACTCGAAATCAAACTCTGTATTGGAAATGCTTCGCAAAGTGCCTTTGGTAACCGTAGACGGCGAAGATAATATTAAGGTGAACGGCAGCAGCAGCTTTAAGGTGTATGTGAACGGTAAACCTAACAATATGATGAGTAACAATCCGACGGAAGTGCTGAAAAGTATGCCCGCCAATTCCATTAAGCATATCGAGGTGATTACTAATCCGGGCCCTAAGTATGATGCTGAGGGTGTGGGTGGTATCTTGAATATCGTTACCGTAGGTAGCGGACTGGAAGGTTACACGGCTACGTTTAGCGGAAACGTCAGTAACATGGGTGCCGGCGGTGGTCTGTTCGGTACGATTAAGAGCGGTAAGCTGACGGTGAGTGCCCGTTACAATTATAATTATAGTGATCGTCCGCGCAGCTATTCCGGTGGTACCCGCCGTACAGTAGGCGCCATAACCGACGGCTCTTCGGATTTGGATTACAGTGGTGACAGCAAAGGACATGGCAACTTCCAGTCCGGTAGCATGGAAGCCAGTTATGAGATTGACACGTTACGTTTGATAACCATGTCGTTCGGACTTTGGGGAGGCGGAAATAACAGTAATGGCTTGAGCAATACTTTTGCAACGATGCCCGGTACCGGTGATGATCTGTATCAATATGTATCAAACAATAGAAGCAAAAGTTCCTGGTATTCTATTGACGGTGGCATTGACTACCAACGTATGTTCCACGTAAAAGACCGTATGTTGACCTTCTCTTACAAGATCAATACCCGGCCGGAAAGTTCGGATTCATATTCCACTTATGATTATGATATGGAGGATGTAGCTCCGGATTGGCAGGATTTTATGAAACGTATGAAGAACCAGCATAATGATGGTTCCCAGAATACTACTGAACATACTTTCCAGGCTGACTATACGACACCTATCGGCAAGATACATACGCTTGAAGCCGGTGCGAAATATATTCTCCGTGATAACTCTTCGGAGGATGACCGCTATGAACAGGCGACAGCGACTCAGGCGGATTATGAGTTTGATAATGACCACAGTTCGCATTATAAACACCAGAATGATATTTTGGCTGCATATCTCGGATACGGACTGAAAGTAAAGAAGATTTCCGGAAGACTTGGTATGCGTTATGAGCATACGAAGCAGGAAGTGAAATATCTGCTGGGCAAGGGAGATAACTTTGATAAGAACTTTGACGATTTGGTTCCTTCTGCAAGTATCGGCTATAAGCTGACGGATATGTCTAATCTTCGTTTGGGATATAATATGCGTATTTACCGTCCGGGCATTTGGTACTTGAATCCTTATCTGGATGATAGTAATCCTACGAATATAAGCCAGGGTAATTCGCACCTCGATAGTGAGAAGAGCCACTCGTTTAATTTGAGTTATAGCAACTTCACGCAGAAGTTCAATATCAATCTTTCAGCACGTTATAGTTTTACCAATAATAGTATTGAACGCGTGACGGAGCAAAAGAAGGATACGGATATTCCCGGCTTACAGAATCCTACCGGTAAGGAAGTGCTTTATTCTACTTACCAGAACATTGGTAAGAGCAAGAACGCCAGCTTGAGTGCTTATGTCAACTGGAATGCAACTTCCAACACTCGTATTTATGCGAATCTTTATGGGAATTATACGTATATGGAAGGTGCCAATGGCTTGAAGAATGATGGTTGGAATCTTTTTGCTTACGGTGGTGCACAGCAATCTTTGCCTCATGATTGGCGCATTAGTTTGAATATTTATGGTCAGACTCCATGGATTATGTTGCAGGGGAAAGGCAGTAGTTTCTTCGACTACGGGTTGAGCGTGAATAAGTCATTCCTGAAGAAACGCCTGACATTATCGGCATTTGCCAGCAATTTCTTCAAGAAGTATATGCATCCTACTTCAAGCATAGAAGGTGTTGGCTTTATACAGGATAGCTGGAATAGATATACCCGCCAACGTTTCGGCATGAGTATCAGCTATCGCATTGGTGAGCTGAGAGCCAGCGTGAAAAAAGCTGCCCGCACCATCAGTAATGATGATGTGAAGAGTGGCGGTGGCGAAGGCGGTGGTGGCGGAGAATAATCCGATGCCAGGAGATTAAGAGGAGAGGGAGCTTTTGATAGGCTTCCTCTTTTTCGTTATATAAAACTTTATTGTATAAAGAAGATACATTGTAGATAACAACTATTATAAAATAGGAGTATTTCTGTAGAGGAATTATTGTTTTTTGTGGAAATACCAGATGATTTTTGAAAGGAAAACAAACTTACCAAGTTCAAGAAGAACTTGGCGTTTTTTGTTTTCTTTTTTATATT
>ULSV01018466.1_pt1 | contig 41943 bp, 36 predicted proteins | sample 1956991 | NCBI WGS metagenome assembly ULSV01 (sample SAMEA4835717, study PRJEB28245) | human gut metagenome | biome: gut microbiome; material: fecal sample | place: Denmark | collected 2008 | reverse complement strand
ACGGCTGCCAGCAGGTTTACGGCGACTGCCAGTCAAAGTGCGAGGTAGCCTATCCGGACAACTGTCATAACCGAACCGCGGCAATCGCCTCCTGTCCGGCAAACGCGACCTACTCTTATTTTGCCGACTGTGCTGCCAAAATCCAATCCTGGAACTGTAATTCAGGTTACAAACAGTCGGGAAATAGCTGTGTCGTCGAATATAACTGTTCGCAACAATACAGCTACTACAAAAACATCAACGACAAAATGCAATTCGCATTATTAAGAAACAGTTGTAAAGGCAATTACACTACCTGGAGTACAATTGCCCCGATTAAAATGGGTGAAACATGTTCACAATTCGGAATGCGGATGCATTCGGAAATCACTGCCCATAATAATAAATGCCCTTCCAACCGAATCTCTCCGATTCGCAGCCCCATGTGTAGCAGCTGCTGTGACGGCGGAAGAAACGGAATTGGCGCTCTTTATATGTGTAGAGAGGATGATATGGGAATGGGAGGAATTCGCTGACATTCATCCAAAGAAAAAGGTTTTCATCCGAAAACCTTTTTCTTGATTAATTATTTTTCCAGTTCCTTTGCCGGTTTGATATTCCAGCCGATACAGCGCCAGGGTGCTCCCTCTTCCTTTTCAAAAAGGCAAACGCTGCCGGTACCGACTTTTATGTCATGCTCTTTGGCAAAAGTTTCAAAATCGCCGGTAATATACGGAGCAAAGCGAATAACGCCGTTGCTGGAAACAATCATAACCGTCTTGTCCTTATACGCCGAAGCAACCTTCTCTGCCCAGCTTTCCCAGGTATGAATCAAAGCCGGAACGTCAACTTTCCAGCCATCGGGAACAATCGCCTTTTCATTCCAAAGTTTAATGGCGTCTTCTCCCACTCTGGCAATAACCTCTTCCTCCGGCTTGTTTTCATCCGGGCCGTAATCCACCTCGCGAAAACAGTCCTCCGCCTGCACTTCCAGCGGCAGCCTCATCTCCGCCACGGCCAGACGGGCGGTTTCCATCGTCCGTTTCAGCGGTGCGGCAAAAACGACATCAGGCAGCATATCCTTCAATTTCAGATATTTGCCGATATTTCGGCCGCGCTCACTCTCAACCAGCGGCAAATCCGTCCGACCGCCCACGCGGGTCGGTGTCTGGTCTTTGGTAAAAGTATTCCCGTGCCGGGCAATAATCAGTCTTGTTGTCATTGCTTCCTCTTAATCAAAAAATGTCTGATACAAAAATTTTACAAACCGTATTCGGCAAGAACAGCCTCTACCCGGGCGACATCCTCCGGCGAATCAACCCCGGACAGCGAAGCCATTTTGCCGTAATTCCGATAATCGACTTTCACGCAGCGAACTTTAATCCCGTTTTCAATCCAGCGCAGCTGCTCCAAGCCTTCCAGTTTCTCATAAACGCCTTCCGGCAGCTTGGCTATTTTACGCAGCACATCCAGCCGATAACCGTACAAGCCCACCTGGCGGTAAACCGGTGAAGTTTCCATTCCCGCCCGAACTTTCTCCTCCTTGCGGATTGCCGGAATAATATTTTTGGAAAAATAGAATGCGTCCCCTTCCATATTAAAAACGGCCGTTGTACCGCTGAATGGCGTTTCTTTTTTATGTTCGCGCAGTTTGTCAAGCTCCTCCCACGACAGATTAACCACCGGCGTTACCGTTTCAACCCGGTCATTTTTGTAATATTCGTTAATAACCGCCTCAACAAACCAAGTTGGACAAATCGGATTGTCTCCTTGCAGATTGACCACGAACTCCGGCATTTCCCGCATTTTTTCCGCCGCTTCGATGACCCGGTCGGTTCCCGTCGGACAGTTGACGGAAGTCATTACCGCGTCAATGCCGCGGCTGCGGCAAAAATCCATAATCCGCTCATCATCGGTCGCAACCACGGCCTGACAGCCCTCAAATTTGGAAGCCGCTTTCTGGGCATTTTCCCAAACCCGCAGCAGCATTTCCTTGCCGGCAATTTTAGCCAGCGGTTTGCCGGGAAAGCGGGTTGAGCCGTAGCGGGCCGGAATTACTATTAAAGTCTTCATCGTCTTAATGTCCTTGCTTTAGTTAATCAATACCGGAAGTTTACACAAAGGGTACCGCCTTTGCAACCAAATTAAGGCAATTATTTGCTGGATTTTTTCAAAATTTCGGTTACAATTCGGCCGGAGGACAGAATGGCAGAATACACCAACGACTATTTGCTGAACCGGCAGGTTAAAATTTTTCAGCCCGTTGACGGCTATCGAGCTTCGACGGACGCGGTTATTTTGTCCTCACTGGTTCAAAAAGTTAAAAAAAACGACAAAATTCTTGATGTCGGCTCGGGAACCGGCGCCATTTCCTTGTGCCTCGCTGCCAGATTTCAGGAAATACAGCCACAGATTACCGGAATAGAAATTCAGCCCGAACTGGCGGAATTATCCGCCCGCAGCGCCGAAGCCAACGGTTTTTCCGCTTTTCTGCACTATATTAATGCCGACATCCGGCAAAAAATCACCGCCGTTCCGCCTTGCAGTTTCCGGCACGTCATCACCAACCCGCCCTACAGCGACCATGATATGCCCTCGCCCAATCCCGGAAAAGCTCTGGCCCACAATCTCCAGCAGTTTGACCTTTCCTCCTGGCTGCGTTTCTGCCTCAAAATGCTGGCCCCAAAAGGGCAACTCTACCTCATCAACCGCACTGAAGCCGTAACCGAAATAATCACGGCCTTATACGGCAGAACCGGCGGCCTTAAAATCATCCCCCTCTTTTCCAAACCCGGACAAACCGCTAAAAGAGTTATGATTATCGCCGAAAAAGACTCAAAAGCGCCGGCCGCAATTTTGCCCGGGCTGACCGTCCACACCCCTGACGGCGGCTATACCGACGAAGCTTTTCAAATTCTGCGCGGCGGACGCGGCTTTTTTGAACTGAACGGCTAGATGCCGAAAATCTGCATCCGCCGGCCGCCTTCTTTCTGGGCCTTTTGAATGGAAAGAATGGTCTGTTCGATAAGTTTTTTGGCTGAACTTCCCGGCTCGGGAAAAACACTCACCCCGATGGAAGCCGAAATGTCATGTTCGGTAAAATTATCGGCAACCGGCTCTTCGAATATCTTCTGAATTTTCTGCAGCTCCAACTTCAGGCTTTCTTCGTCCATAACATCCGGCAGCAAAATCCAAAACTGATACTTCAGCCCGCTGGCCACCGTATAAGTCTTGCGCAGACTGAGCATCAGCTTTTCGGCCAGTTTTTTCAGCACCAGTTCATGCATGCCGATTGTCTTCAGCGCCGGAAAATTATCAATGCCGATACCGATAACCGCTATCATGTTTTTACGCTGGCGGATGTCTTTATAATTTTCATAATTGACCGCCACCTGAACCCTGTCTTCAAACAGATAAAAGTTCGGCAGCCCGGTGACCGGATCATACATACCCATTGCCGTCACCGTTTTCGGAATAATCCGCTCACCGATTAAAATAAAGGTAAAATGCTGATTATCCGACAAATACATGGCGTCAAACTTGACTTTCAAAATCTTGTGACCGGCCGTCACCAGACGGATTTCCATCGCCTCATTGTTGATCAGCATCTCACCGATGTTTTCCGCCAAAAATTCCCAGTCTTCCCGCGCTACCAGTTTCAAAAACTTTTCTTTGAGAATATCTGTCTCGCTCTTAATATCCAGCAAATTCAAAAATGTTCTGTTGGCATATTCGATACGGTCGTCGCGCACAATCACAAACGGACGGTCTGACCGGCGAAATACTTTATTGACCATATCCCGCAGCCGGACATCGGTTTCATCAAGAAAACGGTTTTCCTGAATGTTTTCGGCAGCTTCGGCCGCATCGGGAGTATAAACCGGACGGGCGGCGGGCTGCAGCGGCACCGCGGCGGAACTGCCCACCGTTTCCAGCGTATCCAAATCCACGTGATAACGTGCCGCTTCGGCAAGGATGTCCGAACCGGCAGACACACTTTGCGGCTCAGCTTCCAAGCCTTCCAGATAATCAATGCTCGTATAGTCGACTGCCTGTGATTTTTCCATAATTTCCAAACCTTTTTATCGATTTTAGCCGTATTTTAGCGTGAATTTTCCAGAAAAACAAAAAATATTTGTGTTTTATTAACCCTTATTATTATATAGTCATGCTGACAGAATAGTTTAGACGAGAGAATTCATCTTATGGCAGAAGAAGACTTAGAGCAAACGCCGCCGCCGGAAACCCCGGTTGAAACGCCCCCTGCGGCCGGCAAAGAAAGCATATATATCCTGAAAGAAAGATATACCATTGATTTTTCGTCTCCCATGGTATGGCTGGATACGAACGGCGCCAAAGCATATAAAGTCGAAGACAAAATCAATGACAAACGCGAACTTTTCGCCCTCGTCTGCAATAACGTCACTTCTCCGCGAAGCTCTCTGCTCCCCTACCTCAAATCAATCGACCACCAGTCTATCATGAAACTGGTTGAATACGGCGTCATCAGCTATCCGGTTGAAAATTCGCGCAACATGGCGCTTATTTACGAAACGCCTCTCGGCGGACGAGTCATCGACAGCGCCGGAGCCTACTGCCTCAAGAATCAGCCGGAAAAATTCAAAACCGTTTTGCTTTCGCTGCTCTCGGCAGTGGAAGTACTGCGCAGCTACGGCATTACCCACCGGGCCATTCGCGCAGACAACGTTTATTACCGGGACGAAAACCGGGAACATATCGTTCTCGGCGACTGCATAGCCTCTTTCCCCGCCTATCACCAGCCGGCGGCTGCCGAAACCATTGAAAGCCTGATGGCGCAGAAAGACGGCCGCGGCAACGGCAGCGACAAAAACGACATCTACGCCGTCGGTGCGCTGATGCTCCAGCTTTATCTGGGACACGGCCTGCTTGAAGAACTCACCGAAACCGAAATGCTGCGCCTTAAACTGAAAAAAGGCAGCTATCAAACCCTGCTTGATGCGGATAAAACTTCCGCCTATTACGCCAGTATTTTCCGCGGTCTGCTCAACGATATTGAAGAAAACCGCTGGACTTACACCCATACCTACAGTTTTGTCGAAGGCAAACAGGTCAACATCACCCAAAGCTCCGTCGAGCGCCCGAAAAAGGCACTGACCGTTAACGGAGAAAAAGTTTATAATCTGACTGACGTTGCCTATACCCTGCTGCAAAATCCCGAAGAAGGCTACGAACAGCTGAAAGCGGGAAAAATTACCGACTGGATTAAAAACGGGCTGGAAAACGAAAAGCTGAACGCTCAGGTTGACAAACTGCTCCACACCAACGGCGAGAACACGGCTAACCGTGAACTGCTGATTTCTAAATTATGTATTATTCTGGCCCCCAACCTGCCGATAAAATATAAAAACCTCTGGCTTTTCCCTGGCGGCATACCCAAAGCCATATTCCACGCCGTCAAAAGCGGCGAAAGCCTGAACAGCTTTTATGAGCTTTTCAACACCGACCTGATTAAAGCCTGGTATCAGGAGCAGACCAGCGTGCGCGCGCCGGCCAACGCCAGTGAATTCAAGGCCTACATCAGCCGCAAGGATATGGGTTACGGCATTGACCGCATTATGTATGATTTTGACGAAGACTTGCCCTGCATCAGCCCGCTGCTCGGTGACGAGTTTGTCAACTCCGCTCCGCGCATCTTGCGGGCACTCGACCATACTTATGCCACCGGCAAGGTAACCTCCATGCCTTATGACAAAAACATCATGGCCTATTTGCGTTGCAAAATGGGCAAAAAAATCGACGGCATTCTCACTGATCTCAACACCGGACGCGAGGCTTTGCAGGCCAGTGCCATTCTGCGTCTTTATACCGATATGCAAAACAAATACGGCCCGGCGCAACTGCCCAACCTGGCCAAATGGCTGGTCAGCGCCTGCATGCTGATTATCAAGAGCTATCATAACGTCAAATATCAGAAATATCTGGAACGCGAATTGCTGAAAGTCCATAAAAACGGCAAGTTGTATGAAATCACCGCTATTATTGAAGACGAAGAAGCGCGCCAGAAAGACAGCATCGATTACGCCAATGCGCTGAAAAACGCCAATCTGATGATCAGCGAAAAAAACAACCTAGTCAACAACACCGCCAAATGGGACGAAGAAGCCAAAAGCGTGGCCATGCGTTTTGCCAGCGTTCTTGCGGTGCTGACAATGATAACCTCTTTTGTGCTTAACCTTTTCTTTTGGATACTGAAATGACCAAAATCAGCAAAGTACGCACCAGAACACAGGCACCGGGATTACGCAGCTCTTACGTCCGGCTCTCGCTGTTTCAAAAAATTCTGCTGACAATCGGCATTCTGATTGCCGTTTTGACTACGCTGCCGGTTATGGTTGTCCTGCTTATCGGACTGTTGCCGACGTTTACGGTTATGGTAACCGACCGAAACAACACCAACAAACTGATTATCGTCGGCTGTTTCAACCTCGCCGGGGTTTTCATCTACCTGTTCCACGTCATCAGCAACTTCACCGTTCGAGATGCCTTCTTCATTCTCAGCGACATTTTCAACCTGATTATCATGCTCGGTTCGGCCGGGTTGGGACTGATTGTTTATCTCGAAGTGCCTAACCTTTTCATCTATCTTTCCAAAATTGCGGCGCAAAAACGTCTCAAAACGCTGGACGCCAATCTTGAAAAGCTGGCGGAGGACTGGGGTCCCGGCATTCTCGGAAACAGTAAAAAATAATGCCCAAACAAAAAAAACGGCCGCAACAGCGGCCGTTTTTCTAAACTTGTATATCAGTTTTCGGCAAAAATCGCCTTCCGGATTTTCTTAATCGAATTAAGCTCAATCTGGCGGACACGCTCTTTGGAAATGTCATAAGTTTTGCTCAAATCGTCCAAAGTTACCGACTTGTCAACCAAGCGGCGCTTGAACAAAATGTCTTTTTCCCGCGGATTCAGGCAACCCAGTGCCTGATTGAACAAACGCTTGCGATAAGCCATTGTTTCGCTGTACGCCAGTTTTTCTTCCTGATTCGGCTTGCTGTCGGAAATAAAGTCTATCCACTCGCTGCCGTTATCAGAAGATGAATCAATAACCGCATTCAAAGAACCGTCATGCGCTTTCAGACGCATATTCATATCGGTCACCTCCTGCACGCTGACATCCAGGCTGGCGGCAATACCGCCCAAAACATCGTGCGAAAGCTCACGGTCATCCATCAGGTTCAAACGGTTTTTAATCTTGCGCAGATTAAAGAAAAGCTTTTTCTGAGCCGCTGTCGTGCCGATTTTAACCAAAGACCAGGAATTTAAGATATATTTTTGAATTGAAGCTTTAATCCACCACAGGGCATAGGTCGAAAAGCGAAAGCCCTTCTCCGGCTCAAATTTGTTAATCGCATACAGCAGGCCGATGTTCCCTTCGGAAATCATTTCGCTCACCGGCAAACCATAGCCTTTATATTTGGAAACCACTTTAACCACCAGCCGCAAATGCGAATTAATCAGCTGCTGCGCAATCTTCGGATCATGCGTCGCCTTATACTTGACAGCCAAGTCATATTCGTTTTCCGGGGTTAAAATTGGAAATTTTCTGATACTCTGCAAATATCTCGCAAGATTTATTTCTGGAGAAAAGTCAAGTCCATTCAGAGTGAAGTCTTTATTCATGATAGTCCTCCCTCAGTTTGTTGACCCATCCCACCTTATTAGCTTTCAAAGATATACACAACCTAAACTTTAGTTCTATTTTTTTATTTTAAAATTAATTGAAGAATCGGCTAAAGCAAAGACAATTTATCCGCCAGCTCATTGAAATCACAAGGATAATCAGAATCGAACTGCATAAATTCCCCGGTTCGGGGATGCACAAATCCGAGGCTTTTAGCATGCAAAGCCTGCCGCGGAAACCGGGTAACGTAATTTTTAATTTCCGATTCGAGGCTGTCCAGACAGCTCTTGCGGTTTTTGACATAAAGCTGATCACCGATAAGATTGCAGCCGATACTCGCCAAATGCACCCGGATTTGATGCGTCCGCCCGGTTTCCAAATTGCATTGTACCAACGCCGCTGCCAAACCGCAGGCTTTCAGGGTTTTATAATTCGTTGCCGCCGGTTTGCCGCCGCTTTCCGTCAGTGCCATTTTTTTACGGTCAAAACGGCTGCGCCCGATATTTCCTTCAATGCGGCCGTTCAAAGGGTTCGGAACCCCGTAAACAACGGCATGATACGTCCGCTCAATCGAATGCTCGGCAAACTGCTCGGCCAATCCCCGGTGCGCCCGGTCATTTTTGGCCGCAACCAGCAACCCGCTGGTATCTTTGTCAATACGGTGAACAATGCCCGGACGTTTCACCCCTCCCACTCCGGACAAATTATCCCGGCAATGGTAAAGCAAAGCGTTCACCAAAGTGCCGCGGAAAGACCCCGGCGCCGGATGAACCGTCATCCCCGCCGGCTTGTTGACCACAATCAGGTCTTCGTCTTCATAGACCACTTCCAGCGGAATATCTTCCGGCTCCGGCTCGGCGGCTTCCGGCGGCGGAATTTCAATCTGATAACTGTCGCCGGGACGAACTTTATAGGAATTGTCTGCCAGCACGTCGTCATCGCGGCTGACCATGCCCTGCTCAATCAGCCGCTGCACCTGCGAGCGGGAAACATCGGGAACCGTCAGCGCCAAAAACTTATCCAGCCGCAATCCTTTATGTTCGGGACCGGCCTCGGGAGTAAGAATAATGTTGCTGTCGTTTTGCTCCATTTTAGCAATAAAAAATTTACTTCTTCAGGGATATAATACTAGCTAAAATACAGACAATCTGCTAAAATGCAAGGATTAGATTATGGATAAATTAAAATTGGTTAAAACAATCGTCTTTGTGATAACTTTCTTATTGGTGTTCGGCAGCATGACCCTCCTCGGAACGCTGTATAAAAAGATACGCAAACCGGTAGCGGCCGAACCCGGCAGCAGCATCAGCCTGAAACAGCCCGCCGGCAGCACGATCGACAGCTTCAGGCTCCACGGCGGCAGCATTTATCTGTTAGTCAAAGACGGCGGCCGTCCGGATCGTATTCTCATCTATAATCAGGATGCCGGAGAACCGGTAGAAATCAATGTAAATTAGAGGTGCAGAGATGAGCGAAAATAAAAAACCCGTCAAAGTCTTCAAAAAAATCAAGCACAAACGGCCGGCAGCCCAGCCGGTTAAACTGCCGCCGGCAATGTCTGAACCCGATATCGCCGATGCCGACATTGAAGCTCTTCTGGCCGACAATTCTCTTGAAATGCCCAATTCTGACCCCGATATCCGAAACATTGCCCGCCAAACCGCGGCTCCGCAGCAGCCGGCACCTGTCCGGGCCGCCCCGGCACCTGCCGAAAGCGAGGAAGACGAGTTTGAACGCCTGCTGAACGAATTTATTTCCGCGGAACTGGACGATGTTGAAGAAGAAGTGGAAAACGCCAAAAACGGCCAGGCGCCGACGCCGCAGATTTCTCTCCCCATCAGCAACAGCGATGATGAAAACTCCGCCAAACTGAATGAAGGAGAACGTTCGCTTTACCGGGCTTATCAGAATTATTTCTATGCCGTCCGCGCGATGGCGGAAAGTGCAGACCGGCAGCCCCCGGCTCCGTCAATAACCGCGGAAAACCTTTATCCTCACTTCAAACCCAAAACCGGACGCCGCATTTCTCAGGATATTCTCAACGGTTGGGACATCATGCTGAAAATCTTCCCGCAGGAACTGGCCTCCCTGAATCCGGCCGGTACGGATGACGAGCTGCTTGACTTCGCCGAAAAAGCCTCGGATGACAACCTTCAGCTGGCAATCATCTCCTATGTGGAAATTTTGATTGAGATTGAAGGCTGCGAACTCAACTACGCCGAAAGAAAACTGAAAGCCGAACGCCGCAAAATCGAACGCCAGATGTACGAAGAACATCAGGCTCGGGTTGAAAGAAGCCAGCGCTATATTGAAGCCATCCGGAAAAAGGAATTTCCGATTGACGCCGAGCGCCTGGTCAAAAACTTCTTTAAAACCTCCAACAAAGACGCCGAAGGCGCTTATAAGATGCTGACCAACAATCCGGCAACCTTCGCCCCGATCGAAATCAACAAAATAAAGCCCCGTCTGTTCGGCCTGATAAAAGTCACCCCGCAGGACGGAATCCGCGTCAACCGCGAAATCGGAGATTTTATTAAAAAGCTCAAAGCCTGAGCCGGAAAATATTTTACAAAAATATAGACAAAAACGTTTTTTAATGCTAGACTTGAAGAAACAAATAAACGATTAAGGTGATGATATGGCAATAGTCAGAGTAAATGAAGGAACAGCCCCTGCCCCGACCGGCAATACCAACGCACCGGCTCCGCAGACACAGGCGCCTGCACCGGCCGAACCGCAGAAAACTGTCTATCTTTCTCAGAACCCCAAAAAGGAAACCGAAACTTTCCAGGGAATGACCGTTGCCCAAAAACTGAACTATCTGCGCATTAAAGACAAGCGCGGCATCATCACTCCGGAAGAACGCCAGCTCAAGGAAGAGTGCGAAAAGCAGCTGAAAGAACAGGAAGGCGGCGAAGGCAACATCACTCCTGAAGACGGAACCAAGGTTCAGGAAGAGGAAAAAGACCCGAAAGACATCTTCAAAGAACAAGACATTATTCAATATATGTACAACGACTGGCTGCTCGGCGGTGCCAACTGGCTGTATAAAAAGTGCTACAAATATATTGATAAAAAATACAACCAGTTTAAAAACCGCTGCCGGAAGAACAAAAACAGTGCCGACGCAAAAAAATATAACACTATTTCCACCCGTGACACCATTGACGACAAAGCCGTCAAAATGTTCGACGGTTCCAAAGCGGCGATTGAAAAAGGCCGTGATGCAGTCAAAAGCATTCTGTCCGACATTGCCGAAGGCAAAATTGACGGCTCCAAAGCGACCGGCTTTACCAAAATTCTGATGAACGAAATGCCGGAACGCGAACGTCAGGCCTTCTGCGCCTCCGCCATGGAAAAAATCCAAAATCTGGCCGAAAATATGAAGACCATTCAGTTCATGGCCGGGCAGCTGGCCCGAGCCCAAATGGCCGAAACCCTCTGCAAAAATCAGGATGCGTTCAAAAACGTCAACCCGGTTCAGCTGTTTGAAGCCATGTCCAAACGCAACGCTATTTTAATTGCCCGTCAGATGGATGAACTGGAAGGCCGCGGCGGTAATCCGGCAAGTTTCATGAAAGATATGGAGAAACAGATTGAAAAAGCCAATGAATTTGCCGACAAACAATATAAGAAACACAAATTCGACGAAGCCGGCAAAGACGGTGCAACCAACCCGACCCTGACTAAAATTAACGAACGCCTCGGCCTCAAACGGGAAGAAATGACCAAATCAGACCGTCTTGAACCCAAGAGCATGCTTGAGCATCTGGTTGCCACCAACAAATTTGAAGATTTGCTGACCAAGCAGCTTGAAGGCGTCCGCAGACATGAAAGTTCCCTTGAAGCACAGCAAGAGGCGCACAACAACCGTCGTCAGAACTTTGAACAGCGACGGGCAGCCATTCTGCAATATCGTGAAAGCATCCGTTCGCCTGCTAATCCGCATGGTTACATTGCCGGAGACCGTCGAGGCAGCGAACAGGCACGTCAACAGAGCCAGCAGCGGCCTGCTTTCAACATGGACGCTTACCGTCTTGCCCGTGAGGCGCAGGGAGCCGCCAAATAGTCATGTTCAAAAAAATATTGAAATTTATGAAGTTCATTATTGTCGGCATTGTCTGGAGCTATGTCTTTATCTATGCCAGCGTTTTGCTGACAATAAAATTGTGGAATTTCAACTATCTTTCCGTCAGCGACTGGGGCATTATCGACACCTACTGGGAGCAGGGCGGAGCGATTCGCCAGCCTAAAGACTACGGTTTTTTCTTTACCTTGCTTGCTCTGATTCCGGTTTGGCTTCTGGGCTGGCGCTACCTGTACAAAAAAAGCTTCACCGCATTTCTGATGGCTCCGATTGTCTGGTATAATAAAAAAATGATTGCCCGCTACGGCAGTGAAAGCTCCCGCATTATTCTGAAAAACCTCGGTTCCACCACCCAGAAAATTGACCCCAAGGAAATTATCGAATCAAAATTGAAACGGGTCAAAACCAACATGGAACATCATGAAAAAACATCAGACTTTCTGCGGGAACAGCTTAAGGAAAAGATAAACTCCGATGAGCTTAAATAAAGAATTAACCAATAGAATGCTATACTGAACAAAATTGTAATTGGAGAAAATAACCTTTGAAATCTATTTTGATAACGATGCGAATTATCTTCATCGGTATCTTCTGGAGCATTTTCTTTCTGGAAGGTATAAGGGTTATTTTGCTTACCAACTGGCGTTTTGACATTTTTCTCGGCCGCCACTGGCGTCACCTGCAAAACTTATGGATGCAGGGCTGGGTTATTGACGACCCTAAGGAATGGGCTTTTGTCCTCATCATTCTGACTTTTATCCCCCTCTGGCTGACCGGCTGGGCGGCCTTGAGCCTGATAGCCTGGGATCAGCTCATCATCAAAGCGGCTTTGTTTCCGATACGGATTTTCCGTCGTTTCTTTTATAAGCCGGTGAAAATCATCAGCAATAAAAAAAGCGGCAAAACCCTGAAAAAGAAGAAGTCTTATAAGGAAATCCGTCCCCGCAGTATCCGCGCACCGATTGACGAACGTATGGAGGAAGCCCTGCCTCGCCCGACGACGCTGAGTAACCAGGTGATTAAAAACACGCCCAAACAGGCGGCACCGGCTCCGACTTTTCCGGCATTAAGCAACCCTGCCCCGCAGGAGACCAAATCTTTCGATCACTCTCTGTTCCAGTTTGACGATGACAACGGCGACGACTTTGATTTCAACTTTGACGCATTTGACACGCCGGCGGAAAAGCCCCGGGAAAGCATAACCCCCAAACCGGAACCGGCCAAAGAAAACAGCCGCCAGCAGTCTAAAGACAGAAACAACCGCGACCGGCGCGATAACAACAAGCGCGACAACCGCAAAAATCAGCCGGCAAAACCGGAAACGCAGACCACAGCGCCGCAGCATGCCACCGGCTCGACCATCGACATCATCAAACAAAAGGGCTACGAGGTCATTACCGGCGCAACCTTGCACAACAACCTGATTGATTTCATCGGCATTGCTGATAAACAGATATGCATCTGCCTGCTGGATAAAGAACCCGGCGACTGGCTGGCCGACGAAGAACGCTTCAACGACGAAGAACCCCTTTGGTTTTCCGAAAGCAGTCACCGCATTTCGCCGGTGCGCAAAGTTGATCTGGCCCGTCAGGCTCTGGAAGAAAAGCTCAAAGAAGCCGATTTCTCCTTCACGATCAAACCTTACGTCATTATCCAGTTAGGCAACATTATTAATGCCGAAGATATGTTTGAAATCTGGAATGACATGAACATCAACGTCACCCGGATTGACCGCGGCACGCCGAAAGAGCTGAAACTGTTTGCCAAAACCCTTGACGAGGCCGAAAACCATATCGACAAAGAAAAATTTGAAAAAATTAAAAAGTTAATTCGTAATATTGCATAGGATTATCAAATAAATGGAAAAAAAAGGCGAAGAATGGGAAGAGTATAATAACGCCGTCCAATGGATGGTAATGACCTTTATTATCACTTTTCTGGTTACCATCGTTCTGGCAATCATTTCAATGCCGCTCGGCTATTTGATAGGCAACGGCATCTCCAAAGATTCGCTGAGCGAAGTTTCCAAATTCATTCAAACGATTATCAATTCCCCGAGTTATCTGTTTTCCCGCTATTGGCACTGGATAAAACAGATTTCCAACTACCACGGAGCCTTTTCGTTCAGCCTGTGGCTTCCGATTCTGCCGATTATCTCACTGCCTTTCGGCCTGCTCATCGGGGCAGCCACCAACCCCTACCGTTTTCAGTCAAACATTCACGGCTCCGCACGAATTGCCGAACTCAAAGACATTAAGAAAATGGGTCTGCTTGACGGTTTCTGTATGGTCGTCGGCAAATACAAAGGCCACCTGCTGATGATGAAAGAAACCCTTTCGACCCTGTGCTGCGCACCTCCGGGCACCGGTAAAACCGCCGGGGTGGTTATTCCGACAATTTTTCACTCCCACGGCATGAGCATCGTCGTCAATGACCCTAAACCGGAATTGTGCTTTACCACTACCGGCGCTCGGGCCAAAGACGGTCCCGTATTTGTCATTAACTGGGGTGCGGAAGACAACCCGGCCGAAGGCGTCTATTATCCGAGCTGGAACCCGCTGTCGCCGAACGCCCTGCCGGCACCGGGGCCTGACCGCGATATGTATGTTGATTCCATGTGTAACATCCTGGTGGAAGACCCCAAAGGCGGCGCCGACCCGCACTGGTCAAAGACCGGCCGTGCCGCTCTGACCGGATTTATTCACTTCATCGCCTCCAAATGCGAACGAGCCCGTGCCAACGACTATTTCATCGGCCGCGTTTATGAAGGCAAACTTGATGAAGAAGACAAACGCGTTTTGGAAGGCTATTACCTTGAAATGCGCGATCCGATGTCTGCCCGGGCCATTCAGGATCTGCACAACGACACCCTGACCATTGACAACTATCTGCCGATCGGCACCTGGTCATTGCTGCCTGAAAAATGGATCGGACACGAATCCTGTCTGGCAATGATTCTGGAATGGATTACCGAATCTCAAATTAAACAATCGCAGGAAATCAAACGCCGTCTTGATGAAGGCGACCAAATGGCAGCCATGGCCGACCCCATGCGCGACATGTTGGAAGAGGCCATCGACGAAGCCCGCAAATTCGGCTATTCTCCGCGCTGTATCGTTGAATTGAGCCAGCTGAGCTCTATGCCGGACAAGGAACGCGGTTCCGTTCTGTCAACCGGTTTTTCCGGCATCGGCATTTTCAAAAACTCGGCTGTGGTTTCGCGAACCAGCTTCTCCGACCTTCACTTTAAAGATCTCCGCGGAATGAAAGACCCGATAACCGGCGAATGGAAACCGATTTCCGTTTACCTCTCGGTTAACCAGGTTGATGCCCGCGCGCTCGGTGTCATCTCGGGAACCTTTATCGAGCTGATGTCATCTTACCTGATTGCCAATCCGCCGAAATTCCAAAACAAAACCGACGGACAAATGGGACCCTTCCCAACTCTGTTCGTTCTCGACGAGTTTCCGCAAATGCCCAAACTGAAAGCCATCATCGACGGCCCGGCAGTCGGACGCGGACAAAAAGTATCCTACCTGCTGATCGGACAAGATTTGGGGCAAATCTCCGGAAAATACGGCAAAGACGATCTGGAAACCGTTATTTCCACAACCGCCTGCAAAGTTATTCTGTCCCAAAACAACGAACAGACGGCTCAGCGTTTCTCCAAAATGATTGGTAACAAGACCGTCCAAACCACCTCCTTCTCCAAAAATGAAGGTCTCAGTTTCCAAAAGGGTTCCAATCCGTTCAGCAAAAACGTCAGCTACCAGCTGCAAGGCACCTCCGTTATCAGCACCACTCAGCTGCTGAGTCTGCCTATGCTCAAACAGGTCGTGTTAATGCAAGGATTCATTGACCGCCCGATTATGGCTGATGCCCCGCGTTTCTATCTTGACAAGCAAATGCTTGCCCTGTCAAAACTCCCGCCGGCGCCTTATGTTCCGGATTGGATTGTTGCCCAGCGTGAAGACATCAATGAAGATATGCTCTCCAAACTCGGCATTGACTACGACCCCAATGAAGATATTGACGAGGACTTTGACGATGATGAGGATGAAACGGATGCCCCGGCCAACTGATTAAGAGGACAATATGTGGGAATGGTCGAAACCGAAACAAAATAATTGCTTCGCCTCCGCCGCAGAGAAAGATTCTTCCCTGTTGTCCGCTTATGATGATTTGCTGGCCGAAGGAACACAGCCCTCCGCCCATCCGTTCCGCTCCGCAGCCGAACAAAGGCCCCGGGAAGAAGCGCCGGGCATTCAGGAAATGTACGGCCTCGTTGAGCGCCGGCTGCATGAATACAAATTGGACAAATTTGAAATAGTCGAACGCCCCTATTCACCGCAAAGCTGGACGGACATGAACCGCCTTTATGAAGAATTTCAGCGAACCCGGGTTATTTTTCTTAAACGGCTCGCCTATGCGGAACAGGAAAACTGCCGGGCTGTCGGTCTTGATGATGAAGACATCGCCTTATTAAAAAAAGGCCTGACACCGGAAAATGTCAATACTCACCTGCAAATTCCGTTTGATTTCGGCGGCACCGCGGAACTGAGCAATCTTTGCCTGCTGCGAACCCACCCCGTCCATGAAAATATTCACAAAATTCTTGATCTGCAGTTTAACAATAATTTTTTAAAATTACAAAAAAGACTGCTTATTCCCTGGTATGGAGGCAAAATTTACCATGACCGCCGTCGATGATTTGCCATATTTTGCCGGACGCCCCGGCGCCGTCTTCTTTCCTCCGGCTCTTTCCGGAGAAATTGAAATGCTGAATACATCATTGCTTATGCTGAATTTCAGTCCGCTTCCCGACGATTATGCCGCCTTTCTTAGCCGGAGCGACGGTTTGTTCTACGACGGGATTGAACTTTACGGCTGTTCTTCCCATTATCGGGAAAGCAAAAACTATAAGTTTCCGAATCTGCTGGAAATTAACCAAAATTATGCCGCCTATAACTTTTTCAAAAACAAACTGGTCGTCGGTCGCTGTTCCGAAAGCATAATATACTATGACCGCCGCGGCAATTATTATGCCTTGGCCGACCGCATCAACCTCCGCTCCCGCAAAGAAGTTGAAAATTTTGCAGCCATGTTGGCCCTCCTGCGCCGCCTCTGCGAAGCAAACCCTTAACCCCGCCCGTCACCGATACGACATCGGATGAATTCTTCTGTTATGTTGTCCTCTGGTAACCCATACTAAATTCGTAACACTGTTATTGTAAGAGTTATTATCTATATGATGAACGCCCCAAGCTCCCTCGGGTTTGTCCAAAAACTTTTCCGCAACCATCACATGAACATCCAGCCCGTCTATTTGCAGCCATATTTTGCATCCGGAATTTTTCTTATTTGTGGGAACCCGGTTGCATCTCGTTATTAATCCTTTTTCAGTCTCATTCAAACAGACAAAGCGAGCCCCTGAATGAAGCAGGGCTTTTAATGTTTCCTCTCTGAAAATGCTTTTTGCTTCATCATCGGTAATCTTGGCCACATAACCATAGTTACTGACATAAATATCGCTGTCTTCACGGTATCGCTTCCACACCTCTTCAACTTGACACTGTCCCATATAACCCATTATCTGAATCCCGTCCGAAACGATCAAGTTCTCACCCATCTGCCATTCCCTGCTTTTTACAGAAACTTTTTCAACACCCGTATAAAGCCGCAACGGCGGATTAAACGAAAACAAGATGATAAAACTCTAAAAGTCATTCAAAAGCAAATCGAGGCTCTTTTAGAGCTGGGTTAAATAATATTGCCAAAATTACTTCTGCTATACCGAGAAACACAAACACTGCTCCACCTTACATACTCTTAAAAGGATAGTTACAGAACTTAATCTAAAACTTACAAACATTCTTCACGAAGCTGAGAATGTTGAAAGAAACAGAACAATTGTTAACTAAAAAAATATAAAATTATTGCTTAAAGTTAAAAAATGTTATAACACTTTCAGTAGTTGCAATACATGTAATTAAGGCTACCAATGGCAAAGATTAAAATAAATATAGAAGATATTAATTCTTTTACATCTCTCTCTCAAAACTACCTAAAAAGTTTATCCGATTTAGAATTCAAAAAACTTTTAAAGCGTTTTACACTAATCAACAAAGCAGAAAAGAAACAAAAAAAAGAAATCAAAAGATATCTAAAAAATAAACGTTCCCCTTATGGAGTGGCAAACCGTTTCCCTGTATCAATAATTGCAGGAACAAAAAAAGAAAATATTATTCTAAACTCTTTCGCTCCTGAACGAAGCAATAAATGGGTTAAGCCAAGAGAACGAGTAAAAAGAACAGAATCTATAAACATTACAAATTTTTCTTTCTTAGACAATCCTCAGGGAACACTTAATGATTTAGTTAAAATAGCTAAACATGAATGTTATGACATAAATGCAACTATTAACTTTAATGACAAAGATATACTAGACATTGCTCCATACATTATATGGGGATTAATGAATCAATCCATGTTCCCATACTTTAAAGGAGGAATAATGGATAAAAAAATCAAGGCTATCCTTAAATCCATAGGAGTACAAGATTTTCATGGTAATACAGATGTTACTATTCCAAACCATATTTCACCATTAATCTTAAAACAAAAAAACGAATTTGGAGATAAACAATTATTTAGAAAAGACTTTTCATGTTCCACTATTGAAAAAACCAAAAACGAACTTACAAATAAAATTAATGAATGGTTAAAAAATGCAAATTTATATCTATCAGAACATGGAGAAGCTCGCCTATCAGGTATAATAAATGAAGTACTAAATAACGCTGAAAGACATGGTTCTGACAATAGCCTAAGTGGAAATTGGGCTGTTGCTGGTTTTATGCAAAAAAAAGAAGATAACTATTTTTGTCATTTAGCATTTGTTAATACCGGAAAAACAATAGCAACAACAATAAACAACGCAGATAACCCTAAAATAAAAAATGACTTAAATAATTATATATTAAAGCATTCAAGCATGATGAAACAATATGACAAAAATGCATTAGCAACTCTTTATGCTGTCCAAGATGCCGTTTCCAGCAAAACAATAAGTAATAATGTTGAAATTAAAGGTGGTTTTGGACTAATGGACACAATCGAATTTATTAACATTCTCGGCTTTTCTACAATAGAAAAAATTACACCTGCAATTGCTATCATTAGTGGAGATTCTTGCGTACTATTTAAAGACAAATATCACTGTTGCTGTAGTGAGAAACCAAGAAGGCAATTTTTTAATCAAGATAATAGTATCCAAATTCCCCCAGACGACAAATATGTTTTTAGACTTGAAAATAATTTTCCAGGAACTATTATTACTACAAGATTCGCATTAGATGAAAAAGCTATAGAAAAATATAGGAAATCAAGGTAAAATAAAATGTATGAAATAAATCTACAAGATATAACCCAAGATGGAAATAAAAAAATAACCAGTCTTGGAGGGAAAGAAAATGGTTTAAATGCCGCAAAAAAACTAAACATAAAACAAATTGCTTCAGAAAATGAAACAGTAAAGATTATTATTCCAGAATATATAAACGGTTTTCATTCTTCTTATTTTGCAGGGCTTTTTTCTGAAGTAATTTCAGACTTAAAAAACAATAAAAAAGATTTTATTGATAAATTCATTTTTGATGCGCGCGATATAATACTTGAGCAAATCAATGATGCAATTGATTTATGTTTTATGGATACTTCTGCTATAAAGTTAAAATAGATGTTTTTAGAAACTATAAAAAAAACTTTTATACTTATATTATTCGCAATAATAGTATTATGCATTTCTATATATTTATACCACATTTCAGAAGAAAATTGGAATTTTTTTAAAAGCATCAAATTCTACACTACTATATTTGCATTTGAAGGGCCAATCATTACCTTAATAATATCAAAATACAACCAAATTAAAAACATATATAACAATGATTTACTAAGGAGTAAAAACATTATTTATGATCTGCTTGAGGAATTACAAAATAATACAAATTTACTTGAACAAAAATATAAAAGAGATAAAAATGATAATTTTGAAGCATTAAAAGACGATATAAATTTAAATTTATCAAGATTAACAAAAGAGTTGTGCTCATTTTATAATAATGACAGAGAAAAAGTTGATTGTATTGTTGGAACAATAATATTTACCAAGATGAACGATTTAGATAATATTGAGTTGGCAATCATTAAAGAACTAGGCATAGAGATTGAAAACATTACTGAGCGAGTTAAAAAAAGAGTAAATAAACGTCTCTTTAAAATGATATAAAAAAGATAACTATGCCCAATTTCAAAGAGTTAACGCAATAAGTGTGGACATTTAACCCAAACCGCGCCACATTTAGAGTGTGGGGCGAAAAAGCCAAGACCTTATGAGGCTAACGCAGCTAATGAGGTTTTCCTCTAAGCCCTGCAAAAAAAGAAGTAACAAAACCCTTATTACCCTTGACGGGGATAGAGCGGGGATTGAAAAAAGCTAAAAAGAATAAAGAGATTGATTTTAATTGGTTATTTATTCTTTTACAAAAAGTTTCTGAAAAGTTTGTTTAAAGTAAAACCCAATGTTTACAAGAGTTACAGAAAAAGGCATCTCCGAAGAAATGCCTTTTCTTAAACTGGGGCGAACGATGGGGCTCGAACCCACGACAACCGGTACCACAAACCGGGGCTCTACCAACTGAGCTACGTTCGCCATTGCTCTCGTGTTTTACAAACAATATAACAGAAAGTCAAGCTAAAAATTAACCCTATTCATTATTTATAAAAATTCTTTTTCAGGCTAGAAAATTAACAAATTATTTGCTTTTTCGAGCTAATAATGAGGACAGGAATATCTCTGCAGAAAAGCTGTGAAAAATGTTTAAATTAAAAAAATTGTCATTAGCACAATCTTTTATCGGTGCACTTATCTGTTTCGGAGCCGCTTTGAGCTCCGCCGGCTCGGCTTGTGCCGCCACCTCGTCAATCATCATAGACGCCGAAAACGGCGAAATTTTATCCTCCAAAGCGCCGGACACCCTGCGCTATCCCGCATCTCTCACCAAGGTAATGACGCTATACATCACCTTTGACGCACTGAACAAAGGCATCATCAAAATGAATGACGACCTGAAAGTCAGCCGTCACGCGGCCAATATGGCGCCGTCACGCCTCGGACTGCGCCCGGGCCAGAAAATTAAAGTAAAAACCTGCATTGAAGCCTTAATTGTCAAATCGGCCAACGACTGTGCTTCCGTTCTGGCGGAAAACCTCGGTTATACCGAAGCCAACTTTGCCAAAACCATGACCAAGGTCGCTCACGAACTCGGCATGAAGAACACCACTTTCAAAAATGCCAACGGCCTGCCGAACAAGGCGCAAAAAACCACGGCTCGCGACATGGCTCTTCTGGCTGCCGCCATGTATCATCATTTTCCGCAGTATTACAAACTTTTCTCTCTGAAAAAATTCACTTACAACGGCAAAACGATTTACACCCATAACAACATTCTGAAAACCTTTGCCGGTGCGGACGGAATGAAAACTGGCTTCACCAATGCCGCCGGATATAACATCATCACCTCCGCCCAGCGCGACGGCAAACGCGTCATCGCCGTAACGATGGGGCACAACTCCGCCAAGGAACGCGACCGCCACGTCGCCCGGATGATGGACAAAGGGCTGAAACGTCTGGCATTAAATGACAAGTTCCAGAATACCAACATGTACGCCAGCCTGGACGAGAAAAAGCTGGAAACCGCCGAAGAAACCAAAGTAGCCGATAACGGTGAAACTTCTTGGGATATCTCGTCTCGCGAAACTGCCGAAAACGTAAAAAAACTGGAAAAAGACAACCGACAGGAAACTCCCGACCAATGGGGAATCCAAATCGGGGCTTTTTCCAACTATGCCAAAGCCCGCAGCTACGCGCTGAAAATTAAGAAAGCCGCCCGTAAACTGGCCGATAAAGAAATAGATATCGAACCGGTCGCCAACGGTTCGGCCGTCATCTATCGCTCCAAAATCATCGGTTTTGCCAAATCAGATGCGGATAAAGCTTGCAAAAACTTGAAAAAGAAGAACAAGTCTTGTATCGTAGTTGCCGTAAGAACCGACAACCAACTTGTTTTAGCTAACAGTCAATACTAATGGATAATTCAAAAAAAGCACATATAATCGTTGTCAGCAACGAAAAAGGCGGAACCGGAAAATCGACGATTTCCATGCATCTGGCCATAAAACTGCTTCAGGAAGGTTTTTCCGTTGCCACGATTGATATGGACGGACGACAGGGAACCCTCTCCAGATATATCGAAAACCGCCAGAACTTCTGCGAAAAAAACAAATTGGCTCTGCCGATTCCCGTTCATTACAAGTTTGAGCCGCAGGAAAATTATTCGCTGATTCCCGCCGACCGCGGCCGGGTTGACCATGAAATCGGCAAATTGATGACGTCTTATGACGCCATCATCATTGATACGCCGGGCAATAAAAACTATCTTTTCGAAGAAGCTCATAAATTTGCCGACACCCTGATTACACCGATATCCGACAGCCTGATAGATCTTAACGTATTGTCGGAAATCGATTTTGACAGCGGTAAAGCCGGCAAGCCCGGACACTATGCCAATTATATCTGGGATGTCAAAAAATACCTGGCCTCGCAAGGCAAAGCTTACCTCAACTGGATTGTTGTCGGCAACAAAATTTCGGCACTGAATTCCCGTAACAAGAATCTGTTTTTCGAATATCTTGAAAAGCTGTCAAAACTGTATGGTTTTCGCGTCTGCCCGGGCTTTAAAGACCGTGTCATCTACAAGGAACTTTTTCTGGAAGGACTCACGGTTCTGGATATGCAGACGGACGAATTAAAGCGCCGCATGAGCGTCTCGCACATTGCCGCCAAACGCGAAATCAGGGCTTTGGCCGAATTTATCTGTCCGGAATAACCGATGAAAGAACTGGCTCTTTTAATGTTTTTTGTCGGCTGCGGTTATGCGCTGGCAAAATTAATCGAACGTTTCTCTCCTGCCGACGGCCGGCGGATATTTTTTGCCATTCCTTCTCAGGCCTCTTTCAATGTTCTTTGGGGATTTGTTTTTTACCTCGGCTTTGCCGCACTCGTCATCCACCACCACCATTGGCTCCGCCTGCTTTTCGCTCTGACGGCCGTTTGCCTTTTAGGAATTATCCTGTATCGCCGGGAACTGTTCCGCTCCGTCAGTGCCCCGGAGGGACGAAAATTTACCGGCCGCCTGGAAAAAGCCCTCCTCCGCCAGCAGCAGGAAGACCGGCGTCTTAACCGAAGCTATTCCCGCACCGAAGCTTTGTCGGTTCTCGGTCTGCCCGCCGCCACGTCTGCCAACAGCCCGTTGCCGGCACAAAGAATGAAAATGCTGGATACACTCAACCAAACCGCAAACCTGCCTTACCTCGGCGACCTGCTGCCGCAGCTTCAAACCGCCCTTCCCCTGAAATAACGGTTATTAATAACTATGTTTAGGCTTGAGTTTACCTGCGAAGGTGCTAAACTCCGGTTATAAATTTTATGTCAGACAACAAAGGATGAGCGATGATTAAAACAATTTCGACCACGCCCTATAACGACCAGAAAATGGGAACGGCCGGCCTGCGGAAAAAATCCCGGGTCGCCATGCAGCCGAATTATGTTGAAAACTTTATGCAAAGCATTTTCAACACCATCGGCAAACTGGATGACAAAACATTTTTGGTCGGCGGCGACGGACGCTTTTACAATGACGTTGCTATTCAAAAAATCATCAAAATGGCCGCGGCCAACGGCGTCAAAAAGCTGGTTATCGGCCAAAACGGTTTTATTTCCACCCCCGCCGGCTCTCATGTCATTTTAAAAAACAAACTTGACGGCGGTTTTGTTCTCTCTGCGTCACACAACCCCGGCGGCCCGGACGGCGACTTCGGCATCAAATATTCCAACCAAACCGGCGGACAGGTTCCCAGCTCGGTAACCGATAAGATTTATGAAAACACCAAATCAATCCGCGAATATAAAATCTGCGACATTGCCGATATCGACCTCTCACGGCTCGGACGACAGAATGTCTGCGGTATGGAAATTGAAATTATCGACCCCGTCGTTGACTATGTGAATATGATGCAGGAAATTTTTGATTTTCCGGCCATCAAAAAGCTTTTTGCCAACGGTTTCACCATGTGCTTTGATGCCATGAACGCCGTCACTGGCCCTTATGCCGTTCGCATTTTTGAAGAATTGCTCGGTGCCCGAAAAGGCAGTGTCGTTCATGCTCACCCGCTTCCCGATTTCGGCGGCCTGCACCCTGATCCCAATCTTGTTTACGCCAAAGAACTGGTTGACCTGATGTTCTCCGATGAAGCGCCTGATTTCGGCGGTGCCAACGACGGTGACGGCGACCGCAATATGATTTTGGGCAAAAAGTTTTTCGTAACTCCGTCAGACAGTCTGGCCATTCTGACCGACAACTATAATCTGATTCCCGCTTACAAAAACGGTATTTACGGCGTCGCCAAATCTGCCGCCACCTCAACGGCCGTTAGCCGTGTCGCCAAAGCGCATGACATCGGCTATTACGAGGTGCCTACCGGCTGGAAATACTTCGTCAATTTGATGGATTCCCATCGTATCACTTTCTGCGGTGAGGAAAGCTTTGGCACCGGCTCGGCGCATATCCGCGAAAAAGACGGCATCTGGGCCATACTTTTCTGGCTGAACATCATTGCCGCCACCGGCAAATCGGTCGAAGAAATTACCGTCGAACATTGGAAAAAATACGGCCGCAGTTACTATATGCGTTTTGACTTTGAAGGGCTGGACACTGCCGTGGCCGACAAACTTATGGCCGACCTTGAAGCCAAACTGCCGACGCTCAACGGCAAAATTTACAACGGCTACACTGTCTCCGAAGCTGCACCCTTCGTCTATAACGACCCGGTGGATCATTCTTCCACCCAAAACGGCCTGATTGTCAAATTTGCCGACGGTTCCCGTATTGTGTACCGCCTGTCCGGAACCGGTTCCAGCGGTGCCACCCTGCGCGTTTACCTTGAAAAATACGAGCAAAACAAGCTTGACGAAGACCCGCAGAAAATGTTGCAGCCGATTTTGGAAATTGCCATGGACATTGCCGAAATCACATCTCGTACCGGAAAACAGCATGCCGATGTCATCACCTAGAAAACTGACATCCGCTTTATTGCTGGCGGCGCTTGTCTTTCCGATAAGCGCTCATGCCGGTTTATACGGCTTTGATGAAGCACATCCCTATACTCCGGAAGAAAAGCTGCTGAGCATCGACGTACCGCCACACTCGATAAAAAATTATCGTGACCTGTTGCGCGAAAACGTTATAGCTCTTTCAAACTATGCCAAAGCCAACCGGCCGGATTTCCAGATAATGGTTCATGAGGGGCAGGATCTGCTCACCCGCAGCCTGTGGGAATATCACTTGGACGGCTACCTGAAAGCGCGCAACAACGGTGAAGACGTGTCCGACCCGTCTTTTTTGCTGAATTTGAAACAGACCTCACCCGAATTCGAACCTTTGGTCGGCGGAAGATCGGCCGAATATCTCAAATCAATTGACGCCGTTGTCGTCAACAATCATTTTTGCCAAAAGCTTCCGCTTAATCCGGTCATTGTTCAAAACGGAATAAAAGCTTTTTCCGTTGACCTTTGCCCTGACGGCCGCGCGTTCGACCGGGCGATAAGCGCCTCGTTGAAAGAGAAAATTCCCTTTTACGGCTTTCTTCGCAGCAACAAAGCTTTCCGCAAAATTGCCGCTCAGCCGATTATCAAAGAAAATGCCGAAAACATCTTTGACCTGAAATCGGCCCAAAATATCTCATTCCTGCTTAAAGACGACCTCTATGCCGATAAAAATGATTTCATTGAAGCCGTCCGAGCTTCCAATTATGACGTTGTCGTCATTGAACCTTATTTTCGGCAACGCCAGCCTTTTACGCCGGAAGAAATCAATGCAATGAAATACAAAAAAAACGGCACCCGCCGGCAGCTGCTGGCCCGTTTCAGCGTTACCGAAGCCAAAGACACCGATTATTATTGGAACAACAGTTGGAAAATCGGCTCTCCCGACTGGCTGGTCCGCGCCTCTTTCGTTGAACCGCGCGGAGTAATAACCCGTTATTGGGACAATGAGTGGAAAAACTATATGTCCCGTTATTTTCAGGGAATTATTAAATCCGGCTACGACGGCGCTTTTCTTACCGGATTGGAAAACCACCGCTACTTTGAAAACTTAACCCCGCTTGAATAGGATCCGCACATGAATGAAGTTGAAGTCCTGGATATTTCCCGCGAAGCGATTTTCACGCTGGTAAAAGTGGTCACGCCGGTTTTGCTGGTTGCGCTGTTTATCGGCCTGATCGTCGGCATTTTTCAGGCTCTGACGCAAATTCAGGAAATGACGCTGGCTTTCGTTCCCAAAATTCTCGGTGTGTTTGTCACCATCATCTTGCTTTTCCCTTTCATGCTGAATCAGATGCAAATGCTGACTGACACCCTGTTTGACAAGATAATCAACGGCGGTTGACAATGGCTCAGCTTCTTAATCAGGAAATCTTCAAATTCATTCTCGTCTTTCTGCGCATCGGCTCGGCAATTATGTTAATGCCGGGTTTTTCAGCCTCTTATGTCAATATGCGCCAGCGCCTGTCGATTGCCCTTGCCGTCAGTGTCGTATTGGTTCCGTTTCTGAATGATCAGCTGCCGCCTCAGCCTTCCGACCTGCCGGACGCAATAAAAATGTATTTGTTTGAAATCACTTACGGCGTTTTCTTCGGATTGGCTATGCAGATTTTATTCTCCGCTCTGAGTCTTTGCGGCAACTTTATCGGCCAGGCCATCGGCTTTTCCAACGCTCAGATTTTCGATCCCGCCTTTCAAACCCAAAGCATCGTAATTGAAACCTTCCTGAGCGTTTTGGCCCTGACCGTCATTTTCATTACCGATATACACCACCTGATGCTCAGCGCCGTAATTGACAGTTACCGTCTGTTTCCGGTCGCCTCATCCCTGCCGGTCGGCGATTTCTCCGACTACATGAGCCAAACTCTGAACCAAAGTTTTATCATGGGCTTCAAAATCGGCTCGCCGTTCATTGCCTTCTCGCTTGTTTTTTATGTCGGCATGGGACTGGTTTCACGCCTGATGCCGCAGTTAAACATTTTCTTTTTGTCCCTCCCGCTGCAAATTTATCTGGGACTGGGACTGCTGTTCATCACCACTCCGATCATGATCCTCTGGTTTCTCAAATACTATGAAGAGGGTCTGTTGCGGTTTGTACGTTAAAAAGGAGGAATCATGGTTGCCGAAGACGACGACGAAGCCTCCAAAACGGAAGAACCGTCGGAACGAAAAATATCCAAGGCCAAAGAGGAAGGCGATGTTGCCCTCTCTCAAGACGCCAAAAGTTTTCTGATGCTGCTGGGCATGCTCTTCGTCGTCTGGCTTTTACTGCCGATTCTGATGAAATGGTTCTATCAGCTCTCTCTCCCTTTCATTGAAAATCCGGAGTCCATTCCCACCGATGCCCGGCACGTCCGCCTGCTGCTGATTCATGTAGTGCTCGGGTTATTTAAAATTCTTGCAATTCCCTTTGCCGTTTTCATGCTGCTCGGCGTTTTCGCCAGCATCGCCCAGACCGGATTTGTTTTTGCCCCCAAAAAACTGGAACCCGACTGGAACAAACTTAACATTTTTGCCGCCCTGCCCAAATTCATCAATATGAAAAAAATCGTCGAAAGTTTAAAAGGCATCGTTAAAATCACCGTCATTGCGTTCATCTCGATTCTCGTCATCCGTCCTTATCTCGACAAAGCCAACCTGATGCCCACCATGGAAACGACGGCGATTTTAGCTTTTATTCATAAAGTTGTGGTATTATTGATTTTTACCGTGGTTATTGCCGTTCTGGTTATTGCCGTTGCCGACTTTGCCTACCAGAAATATACGCATTTGAAAAAACTGCGCATGACCAAGCAGGAAGTCAAAGACGAATATAAACAAATGGAAGGTGATCCGCTGGTTAAATCGCGCATCCGCCAGATTCGTATGGAACGCGCGCGCCACCGTATGATGGATGCCGTTCCTCGCGCCGATGTGGTAATTGTCAACCCGACGCATTATGCTGTTGCGCTGGAATATAAAATGGATAAAATGGATGCGCCGGTGGTTGTTGCCAAAGGTTTGGACAACATCGCCCTGAAAATCCGCGAAATTGCGGAAGAAAACGAAGTCCCGGTGGTTGAAAACCCGCCTTTGGCCCGTGCTTTGTTTGCTTCCGTTGAAATTGACCAGATGATTCCGTCTGAACACTTTAAAGCCGTTGCCGAGGTTATTGGATATGTTATGCAGCTTAAGAACCCCCAGACCCGATAAATTGCTCCAAAAGCGGTTGATTTGGCTGGCCTATGCCCTTATCGGGCTGACCGTTGCGCTGGTTTTGTTTTTGATGTATCCGGAATATCGGCTTCTGCTGGTGTTTACTTTTATTCTCACCACCGTCTGCTGCCTGCTGCAAACGATTAAAACCATTACCGCCGCCGAAGAAGCCATTACATACGGCGGATTCGCCAATGAAATCATCCGCAACGACGATGAAATCATCCGCATTGACAACCCCGACGGCGAACCGGTACTGCAAAACGAAGCGGCGGAAGAAATGTTTCACGGAGAAGCCCTGCTCGCCTATCTGGAAAAACATCTCTCGGCACAGGATGCCAACCGCACTGCCTTTCATCGACTGAAAGCCGCCTGTGCTGACCTGACGCGGGAAAAAGTAACGCTGGCTCTCAATCAGCGTCACGATGACGCTAAAATATTCGCCTCCGAAGAATGGTTTACCATCAGCGTCAAACCGCTTTACCTCAAAAAAACCGACATTTTCGAAGGCCGCTTTTCTGTCAAAGCCATCAAAAAATACACCTACCTGCTCTGGCGTATAGAAGACATTACCGCCCGCAAGAATATGGAACAGGTTTTTCAGGAAGAACGCAAATCCCTGCACGACTTTTTGGATTACCTTCCCGTCGGGCTCTATACTTGCAACGAAGATTACCGCATTGAATATTGCAATCATGCCTTTGCCAACTCTCTGGGGTATGACCGGGAAGAAATCACCGGCGAAAATCTCTGGCGTTTTCTGAGCCCCCACAGCGAACTGCCGGCCAAACAGCCTCTTTGGCGCGGTAACCTTTACCTCATCGGCGCCGACAATGAAAGCAAGGAATACTTTGTGGCGCAGGAAAGCTTCCGCGACGATAAAAGCATCAAATTCCGCGGCGCCACGGTCAAAGACATCCCCTCCGACCGTGATCTGAAACAAAATCTGGAGCACTCGCTGGACGAAATCAGCTGGCTGTTTAATTTTGCCCCTGTCGGCATAGCCTTTGTCTCGCCGGAAGGAGAAATAAAAGACTGCAACGCTGCCGTTGAAAAATTCCTTGACCGCAGCAAGCCGCAAATCATCAACCACCGCATTTTTGACTATATCAGGGCGGAAGACGTCGAAATCCTGAAACGGGAAATTCGTGCCGTCAACGGCACTTCTCAGCTTTCCAAAGCGCTGGACGTTCACATAACTCTGGATAAAATCGAACGCATTGCCACCGTTTACCTCAGCCCGATGCAGAAGCTGCATTCCACCCACCCGGAACAAATCGACGGCATTGTCATTTACCTGATTGATGCCACTCAGCAGAAAAACCTTGAAATGCAATTTGCCCAGGCTCAAAAAATGCAGGCTATGGGACAGCTGGCCGGCGGCGTTGCCCACGACTTCAACAACCTTTTGACCGCAATGATCGGCTTCTGCGATCTGCTGTTGCAGCGGCACGGCGTCGGCGACCCCTCGTTTACCGATTTAATCCAAATCAAACAAAATGCCAACCGTGCGGCCGGACTGGTGCGTCAGCTGCTGGCCTTTTCACGCAAACAGCCGCTGAAACCGAAACTGATTGACGTAACCGAAAATTTTGTTGAACTCAGCCATATGCTCAAACGCATTCTCGGCGAGCAGATTACCCTCAAATTCTGCCATGGCAGCGATTTGGGCTTTATCAGGGTTGACCCCGTCCAATTTTCACAGGTTATCATTAATCTGGCCGTTAATGCCAAAGACGCCATTAACGGCAACGGCACACTCACGATTGCCACCCGTGTTGAAACGCTGGCTGCACCTTACCAATTCGGCGCCGATACCATAAAACCCGGCGAATTCGTCGTAATCGACGTCACCGATACCGGCTGCGGCATTCCTAAAGAAAATCTGAGCCGGATTTTTGAACCTTTCTTCTCCACCAAACAAAACATCGTCGGCTCCGGCACCGGCCTCGGCCTTGCCATGGTTTACGGCATTGTCCGCCAGACCGAAGGTTTCATTAAAGTAAACAGCATCCTCGGCAAGGGAACGACTTTCTCAATTCACCTGCCCCGCTTTGACAGCAATGCCGACGAGGACGAAATCCCGGATCAGGACGCCAAGGAACCGATTACCGCCAAAGACGGCACTCCCGTGCTTACCGTCCGGGAAAAGCGCACGTCACCGGTTGCCGTTAACCAGAAACTGATTTTCGGCCTCAACGTCTCAGCCATTGACCGCGGACAAAACACCGGGCCGCAAGACGAAAATATCCGTATTCTGTTTGTTGAAGACGAGGATTCGGTTCGCACTTTTGCCATGCGGGCGCTGAAAAAGAAAGGCTATGAAGTAATCGGTTGCAATTCCGCCGAAAATGCGCTAGAGCAGTTAGAAAAAGACACCGCTTTTAATCTCCTGATTACCGATATGGTCATGCCGGGAATGAGCGGCGCCGAACTTGCCGGCATTGTCCGCCGCAAAATACCGGCAATCAAAATCATTTTGGCCTCGGGCTATTCCGAAGAGATTGCCCGCCGCGAACTTGCCTCCTCACAGGACTTTGAGTTCATGGCCAAACCGTTCAGCCTCGGCGACCTGACCAAAAAGGTTTTTGACGTTTTGAATCAAAAATAGGAAAAAAGATGAACAACGCAAATCTGACCGGACAGCTTCCCTTCGAATTTACTCCCGAACCATACCTGGGAAAAGAGGATTTTATGGTTGCCGCCTGTAATTATGAAGCATTCAAACTGGTTGATGCCTGGCCGGACTGGCCCTTTTTCGCCGTTTGCATTTATGGTCCCGAAGGCTGCGGCAAAACGCACTTGGCCACTATGTTTGCCCACAATGTCGCCAATCTGACGCACTGGCCGTATAAAATCCCCGCCATACGCGCAAAAGATATAAACCTTGAAACGCTGCAACTCTTTGATATCTGCCGGTGTTTAATTGTGGAAGAATTAAGCGAAGAGGTTGATAACGAGGCGCTTTTTCATTTATACAATCATTATCGCAATGAAGGCGGAAACATTCTTTTCACCGCCCGTCAGGCTCCGGCACGCACACACTTTGCACTCCCTGACCTGCAATCGCGGATGAATATTGTCCCCTCCGTCGCGATAAACGAACCCGATGACGAAATGCTTTCGGCCCTGATACTTAAATTGTTTACCGACCGCCAGATAATGGTCGCTCCGGAAATAATCGGTTACATTATTTCCAACATGCAGCGTTCCTTCGCTTATGCCCGTAAACTGGTGGCCGAAATCGACAGCATTTCACTGGCCCGCAAAAGAGCCGTCTCAATTGCCATTGTCAAAGAGGCGCTCAGCGTTTTAAACGATAACCACCAAGGCGAACTTTTCGCCTGAAGAAAGACTAACCATGCTCAAACGCCTTCTGACTTTTTTGAAACGTCCGTTTTTCTTTAACGTTGACAGCCTCCGCTTCAATCTTGTTTATTCACTGCTGACCGTTGTTCTTTACAATGCCGTTTTTTTCAAACATGCGGCGGAATACCAATCAGGCTTTCTGTTTTTGGGCTGCGTGTTTGTTTGCATCTGGATGACGCTCTTCATTGCCGTTTCGCTGCTGTTTCACAAACACACCCGTAAACCGCTGGCCGTCACCTTATGCCTGCTCAATGCCCTCGCCTTTTACTTTATGTTTATTTATAACGCGGCTCTGGATAAAATTATGTTTCTGAACGTCCTGCAAACGGATGTTTATGAGGTACGTGACCTGCTCAGCCCGAAACTGATTTTGATTATGCTGTTCTTCGGCATCTTTCCGGCCTGGCTCATCTGCAAAACCCGGGTTTCTCCGACGCCGCTGAAACGGCAGTTTGCCGCCGCCGGCGGGGCCGTCGCCCTGATTGCGGCAATCATGCTCGGTAATTTTGCCGCAACCGATGCCTTTCTCCGCAGCAACCGCAATTTGCGTTATTACCTGACGCCCTCAAATTATATCGGTTCAATCATTTCCGTAATCAAAATCAAAGCGCGCCCTTTGCCTGATTTGGTTAAAATAGCGGAAGACGCCACCCTGAACCGCTACTGGAAAAACGACAAGAAAAATCTCTTTGTCTTCGTTATGGGTGAAACCGCCCGGGCAGCCAACTTCTCGCTGCGCGGCTATGAGCGTCCGACCAATGCGCCGCTGACGCCTTACCTCAAAGACATCGTCTATTATAAGCAGACATTCTCCTGCGGCACCTCAACCGCCGTCTCTGTCCCCTGCACTTTTTCCGCCGGCGGGCAGAAAGGCTTTGTTCCCGGCACGGAGGCTTACACCGAAAACCTGCTCGACGTTCTGGAGAAAGTCGGCTATAAAGTTCTGTGGCGTGAAAACAATACCGGCTGCCAAAACGTCTGCGACCGGGTTGAACTGGAAGATCCCTGTAAAACCGGAAAGTTCTGCCTGGACGAGGTAATGCTTGACAATCTGGCTGAAAAAGCCGACAGCTATGACCGCGATGCCTTTATTGTTCTGCACCAGCGCGGCAGTCACGGACCCGCTTATTCGGAACACTACCCGCCGGAAGCCGAACTCTACAAACCGGTCTGCCACCAGAAAGATTTTCCTTATTGTCCGCAGCAGTCTTTGGTAAACGTTTATGATAACAGCGTTTACTATACCAGTATGTTTTTGGCCAAGACGATAGACCTGCTGTCTTCTCTCTCTGACCGTTACAACACTGTTCTCATTTACATTTCCGACCACGGTGAATCTCTCGGCGAAAACGGAATGTTCCTGCATTCCGCTCCATACAAAACCGCGCCGCTGGTTCAAAAAGACATCCCGTTTCTGGTCTGGATGCCCGATTCCTTTGCCCGCGACTTCCAAATTGACAAAGCCTGTCTGCAACAACAGGTCGATAAACCGCATTCTCAGGACAACATTTTTCACTCCGTTCTGGGGCTGAGCGGCATCAAAACCGGCCTTTATAACCCGGAACTGGATATCTTTGCCCGCTGCCGCCGCAAGTAATCAATTATTAAATATTTTGCTTGTATAATTTTCTAAATTGATTTATATACCTCCAGGAATGTATATAATTAAAAGGAAATTCAGACAACAATGGCCAGACGAACCAAAGAGGAAGCCCAGCAAACCCGGGAAACCATATTAATGGCTGCCCTCGATATGTTTTGCGATAAAGGTTACTCCAGAACAACCTTTGATGAAATCGCCAAAAAAATTAACCTGACCAAAGGCGCCGTTTATTGGCATTTCAGAAACAAACCCGATATCATCAAAGCGCTGATTATCGAGGCTTTTGAACGCAATCAGGCGGCTATTAACCGTGAAATATCCGAGGTTAACACGCTGGATGATTTGCTGCGTTACTTTAAGTATGCGGCCCAAATTGTCAAAACCGCCCCGATGTTCCGCAAATTTTTATTTTTCGTCATGTACCAGATGGAATGGTCGGAGGGCCTGTTCAACACGCTCAACATTTCCGGCCCGATAAACCAGATTATCAATTTTCATCAGGAACTGATTGCCAAAGTGCTCATCAACAGCAAAGAAAACGGCGACATCAGCCCGGAGACAGACATTCAGACCACAACAAAAATTCTTTATGCATTGTGGGACGGAATCCTTCATCAGGCCATCAGCAAAAATTATACCGGAGATTTTCCGTCTCTGGCAGAACAAAGTTTTCAGCTCATATTCAAATCATTAAAGACTAAAAAGGATAACTAACATGCAGGTTGTAACAATAAAAAAACGTACAATCATCCGTCAGACCGCCATTCTTCTGCTTTGCGGTGCTGCCGGTTGGTATCTGAAAGGAAAATTGTCCCCTCAGGTTCCGATGATGGGCATGGGCGGCGGTGACCCTTATGTCTTGGTTCAGGGAATTGAAAAACAGGACATTTCCCCCAAAAAGAATTTTATCGGCCATGTTGAGGCAATTAACAGCGTCGATTTGCGCCCTCAGGTTACCGGATATGTCGAAAAAGTTCTGTTTCAGGAAGGCTCGCTGGTAAAAGAAGGCGACATATTGTTTGTTATTGAACAAAAACGTTATCTGGCCACATTGGAGCTGCGCGAAGCCGAACTGGCCAGTGCCAAAGCCAACCTGGTCAAAACCGAACGCGATTATAAACGCCAGAAATCCTTAAGCAGCCAAAACTACGCTTCCAAAGCCACGCTTGACACCTCCGAAAGCAACTTTCTGCAGGCCAAGGCCGCGGTAAAACAGGCCGAAGCCAATCTGGAACTGGCTAAAATCGATATGGGTTACACCGAGATTAAAGCGCCGTTCACCGGCTATATCGGTAAGGCTCTGGTAACCGAAGGAAACTACGTCAATGCTTCAACCCAGACGCTTGCCCGCATTGTCCAGACCGACCCGATTCGGGTTGCTTTCTCGGTTACTGATAAAGACATTCTCGACATGCGCGCAAAAAATAAAATGGTCGCCCAGGGAAAAGATTCGCCGATAACCAGCGAACTCATCCTCCCCAACGGCAAACGGCTGGTTAACCACCTGAAATCGCGTTTCACCAACAACGAAATTGACACCACCACTGCCACAATTGCTATCTACACCGAATACAGCAACGAAGAAAACTGGCTGATTCCCGGAGCCTATGTTCAGGTTCTCCTCGGTGATAAAGAAAGCAAACTTGCGACTTTAATTCCTCAGGCGGCTGTCGCTCAGGATGAACACGGCAACTACGTTATGGTCGTCAACAAAGACAGCATTGCCGAACAGCGCCGGGTTGTCCTCGGTGATGTTATGGGTGACAAACAGATTGTCAAAAGCGGCTTGAACGATGACGACAAAGTCATTATCCAGGGCTTGCAGAAAGTCCGCACCGGACAAAAAGTAAAAGCCGATTTGGTAACTCCGACGGAAGGTAAATAAGAATGTTCTCCAGAGTATTCATTGAAAGACCGCGTTTTGCGATGGTAATTTCCATCGTTCTGACACTGGCCGGTCTTATCTCGGTATTCTCTTTGCCGATATCGCTTTATCCTGAAATTACGCCGCCGATGGTTGTGGTCAGTGCCTCCTATCCCGGCGCCAGTGCCGAGGTTATTTCCAAAACCGTCGGTATTCCGCTTGAACAGGAAATCAACGGTGTTGAAAACATGCTTTACATGGATTCGACCTCCGAAAACTCCGGTTCTTATTCGCTCAGCATCACCTTTGCCATCGGCACTGACCCGGATATGGCACAGGTTAAAGTGCAAAACCGCATTCAGCAGGCTCTTTCCAAACTGCCGGAATCCGTTCAGCGCCAGGGTTTGACCGTTAAACGCCGTTCCTCCGACACGCTGGGCTTTCTCACCGCCTATTCGCCGAACAAAACGCATGACAGAATGTTCCTCAGCAACTACGTCCAAAACAACATTAAGGACAACCTGAGCCGCGTCAACGGCGTCGGTGAAGTTCAGGTACACGCCTCACCGCTGAGCATGCGCGTTTGGCTTAACACCGATAAACTCACAGCTTTAAACCTGCCGGCGTCAAGCGTCATCTCCGCCATTGAAGGACAAAACTACCAACCGTCCCTCGGTTCCGTCGGCTCCATGCCCGGCGACGGCACCCAGCAGATGACTTACACCCTGCAAACTCAGGGACGTATCAACGAGGTCGAAGACTTCCAGAATATTATCGTCCGTACGGCGGAAGAAGGCGGTATCGTTTACCTTAAAGACGTTGCCCGAGTTGAAGTCGGCGTTGAAAATTATGACGTTGAATCCACCTTGGACGGCAGCCCGTCAGTCGCCATCGCGGTAAACCTGCTTTCCGGCGCCAATGCCCTGGAAACCATGACCGCATTGAAAGCCGAACTGCAGCGGTTGTCGCAGTACTATCCGGAAGATTTCCAAATTGACGTCACCTATGATGCAACCAAATACATCAGCGCCTCAATTGACGAAGTGGTTTATACGCTGATTTTGACCTTTATTCTGGTTATCGGCGTCTGCTACCTCTTTTTGCAGGACTGGCGGGCAACGCTGGTTCCCTCGCTGACCATTCCGGTTTCGCTGTTTGCCACCTTTGCCGTTATGCTGGCACTGGGTTACAGTATTAACATGCTGACCCTGTTCGGCTTGGTACTGGCCATCGGTCTGGTGGTGGACGATGCGATTGTAGTGGTCGAACGCGTGCTTTATCTGATGGAAACCGAGAACCTCTCGCCGAAAGAAGCCACCATTAAAGCAATGGAACAGGTTTCCAGCGCCGTTATCGCAACCACGCTGGTGCTGTTGGCCATTTTCGTTCCGGTCGGTTTCCTCGGCGGTATTACCGGACGTATTTACCAGCAGTTTGCAATTGCCATTTCAACGGCGGTCTTCTTCTCGTCCGTCAACGCTCTGACCCTGTCTCCGGCGCTGTGCGCGACCATGCTGAAACCGTTAAAACCGTATCAAACCGGTCCGTTGTTCTGGTTCAACCAGGTTTTAAACAAATCCCGTGACCGCTATGCCGGCATTGTCGGTATCGTCGGCCGCAAAGTCAGCGTCGTTGCCCTGCTGCTCGGCATGTTGATTCTGGCCAATATGTTCTTCCTGAAAATAAGCCAGACATCATTTATCCCCAATGAAGATCAGGGTGCCATCTTTGCCAACATCCAGCTGCCGGAAGGCGCTTCCATGGAGCGTACCCGCAAACTGGTTGCGCAGATTTATCCCGAAATCAAAAACGAACCGGGCGTTGCCAACGTCATGAGCATTGTCGGCCACTCCATTCTGGGCGGCGGCGGTGAAAACGTCGGTTTCTCGGTCATCGTTCTGGAACCGTGGGATAAACGAACCGATCCGAACTTGCATTCCACCGCCATCATGAACCGGATTAAAGCCAAACTCTCCGGAATTCCCAGCGCCGACATTAACTTCTTCGAGCTGCCGGCCATTCCGGGTCTGGGTTCCAGCGGCGGTATGGACTATCGTCTGCAATCACTCGACAGCACCGACGCCTCGGTGCTTGACGCAGCCCTGCAGGGCGTTCTCCAAAAGATGAACACCATGCCGGAAGTCCAGTATGCATTCACCACCTACACCTCTAAAACGCCGCAGATTTATATCACCATCGATAAAAAGAAAGCGGAAAGCATGGGTGTCCCCATCGGCAACATTTACACCCTGCTGCAAAACTATCTGGGCTCCAGCTACATCAACGACGTAAACTTCGGAACTCAGGTTAACAAGGTGTATGTCCAGTCTGACTGGCCGTTCCGCAAAGACATTGAATCGATTAAGGATTTGTATGTCCAAAACAAAGACGGCCAAATGGTTCCGCTGGGAAGCGTAATTAACCTGAAAAAGATATTGGGGCCGCGCTCGGTTGACCGCTACAACCAATATCCGTCCGCTTCCATTAATGCTTTCCAGTCACCGGCCGTCAGTACCGGTCAGGCCATGGCAGCCGTTGAAAACATGAAACTGCCGAAAGGCTTCAGTTACGAATGGTCCGGCATGAGCTACCAGGAAAAACAGACTCAGGGACAGATCGGCTACATCATCGCTCTGGCAATTACGTTCGGTTACCTGTTCCTGGTTGCCCAGTATGAAAGCTGGTCAACGCCGCTGCCGGTATTGACCTCGGTAACCGTGGCCATGCTCGGCGCCCTGACCGGATTGTTCATTACCGGCCTCTCTCTGAGCATCTACGCCCAGCTGGGTCTGATTTTGCTCGTCGGTCTGGCCAGTAAAAACGCCATTCTGATTGTCGAGTTCTCCAAAGAAGAACGTGAACGAGGCTCATCAATTGTCAAAGCGGCAATTGTCGGCACAAAAGAACGGTTCCGTGCCGTTCTGATGACAGCGTTCACTTTCATTCTCGGCGTGCTCCCGATGATTGTCGCCACCGGTGCCGGTGCGGCCAGCCGTATTGCCATCGGCGTACCGGTATTCTACGGTATGCTGGTCGGTACCGCTGTCGGCCTGATTGTCATCCCGCTGCTTTACATTTTGTTCCAAACCATGCGTGAAGCAACTTACAACTGGCGGAAGGACAAATAGCCGTAAAAAAAATCCCCGGGAAACCGGGGATTTTTTTATAAACGATTAAAGCTCTGCTTTCAGCTTTTCTTCCATTTCTTTAAGATATTTATCCCGCTCCTGCCGTTCCTTAAACTTTTCGCACATGTCCCATTGCATTTTATAGCTGGTCAGGGTGTCCAGTTTAGCCTGCTCGGCATCAACGGCTCTGATCATCTCGTCCAAAATCGGCTGCAAGCGGAACTGATAATATTTATAAAGCATTTCCACACCTTGCTGTGACTGCTCCGGCGAAGGAACCTTAATTCCCTTAACGTCGGCAATCGCATTCCGCAGCGCCTTATCCGCCAGCGGCAGAAAATAGTCCAGTGCCAGCTTGTTAATCCGCTGATGAACCTGCTCATGCCTGATAACGACCGAAAATTTGCACAAATCGTCTTTATATTCTTTCGCCACATAAATCATCGGCTTCTGATATCCCAGAAACACTTCAACCTCATCCGGCAAAACACAGGTCGTGTAATCGTCAATCTTTTTGACTTTCGCCTTAACCCAAATTGACGAAGACAGGCTTTGCGTGGCATAACCGACCCTCAGCCAGCCGGGCTCTTTCCGCGCATGGGCATTCTGGTTAAGCGTGGACAAAGGCTGTGACAGGTCATGCACCAACTTGCCGTAGGAAGATTTAAAGGTAATTTTCGGCATCGGATTAATTGCATCGCAGGAAATAAATTCGCCGTAACTCCAGGCTCCGGCACAACCGCCGCCGCATACCCAACAAAACGCTGCCGCCGGCAGCAACCATCTTTTCATCAGTTTCCCCTTCCGGAGATTGAAAACAACTGCTTTTCAGTTTATTATCTCTTTCTTAAAATTTATTTACTATACTGCCGCATGAAAGGAAGGGATCATGAAAAGTATTTTAATTTTACTGCTGACATTTTTCTCCGCCTTCCCGGCTGCAGCTCAAAATCCGGATAAAAATATTGAACAGCAATATAAAGATGCCGGAATCAAAGATGCCGAAATTCTGCAAAAAGTTTATGACAAACTCCATAAACCGCTTTACCAGCAGGCCTACGACGATTACCTGCAAGACCTTGACTATATTGCCGAACACGGCGTTGCTCCCGACAACGAAGCCCTGTATCGCGACTTGCTGGCCCGCAACAGCGACGAAAAATTTATCTATTCGCAAACCGAAGCCGACCGGCACCAATTTTTTAACGTTTATCAAAATTTCAATTAAATCGCCTCACAAACTCTGATTGACGGCGAAGAATATTTACATTAAGCTCTTGGGTAAAATATTAGCGATATAGATATATTATGTTTAATTCAAAAATTCAGAAAAGATGAAAACGGCTATGTTTATTTTCTGCCTTGTCACGGCAGTCTGCAGCTTGCTCTTCGTCCATTTTATGCTGACGGAGGTCTCTTCCGCCTGGCGATGGATGTTTATCATTCCCGGCATTATTTCCGCCTTTTTCTACGGATGCTGGTCATGGCGTTTCCGCCCGTGGCATAAAACTTATGCCTGCTGAAACAAAAAAAATCCCCCGGACTCTCGCCCCGGGGATTTTTTATAAAACTGACATTATTCTGCTAAATCTGTATTAACAGTCCATTGTCCGCAATCTTACCTGTCCCGCCGACGGGTATCGTCAACAGCGGCGTACTGTGCCCAAAATCCAAATTCGCCCAAATCGGCAAATTCTTCAGCTCCCGCTTGGTGGAAACAATATATTCCAGCTGTTCGCGGCTGACTTTTGAACCTTTTTGAAAACGTCCGATAAGAATACCGCTGACATTGGCAAAATCCGGCTGATAAATCAACGCCTGCAAATTGCGCTCAAAGGCCAGAATGTCCGACCCTTCGGTATCCTCAACAAACAAAATCGTATTTTTCACAAATGCCGGACGATATCGGGTCCCCAACAGCAAATCAAATGTTCCTAGATTGCCGCCGATCAGAGTGCCTTCAGCTTCGCCGCCCTGCAGCTGCCAATATCCTTCGTTTTTGATAAAATGGCGGTTTTCCTGATCCAAGAACCACGGATCGTCGCTCCATTCTGCCGACGGCTGCAAACGGTTGACCCGTTCGCCCATCAGCATAATCTTCAGATTTTCCAACGTATAGTCTGCCCCCTTCAGCATGCCGACCGAACTGAAATGCGGCCCGGAGAACGTAACCAGTCCTGTTTGCGCATAAATCGCATTCAGCAAAGCGGTAATGTCTGAAAAACCGCAGAAAACTTTCGGATTGGCTTTAATCAGCTCATAATCCAAATAAGGCAGCAGCTGATTGGAGTTGGCTCCGCCGATAATCGTAAAGATTGCTTTGACATTTTTGTCGGCAAAAGCTTCATGAATGTCTTCCACCCGGTCACTGACGGAAGACGAACCGAGCATATCCCAGTTGTCATCGGTCGTATGGCGCCCGAAAGTCACTTTCAGCCCCCAGGCCTCAAATCTCTCCTGCGCAATTTTGCGTGCATCCTGACCAATGATTTTAATCCCCCTTGCCGGAGCAATCACTCTGATTTCATCACCGGCGGCTAATTTAGCCGGAATAATTTTTTCCATCTCCAACCTCCTCTGATTAAACTGTTTTTCACAATATAAAACATATTTTATGTTTTGCGAACAAATTTTTATTGCAATCCGTTTCCGATAAATTATTATAAGAACAAAACAAGAACATTTAACGAGTCTTCCCATGCCTTTTGCTTCTGCCGTAACTTATTTTCAGGAACACGATCTTGACTTGAACCGTTATCTGCAGCCGCACCCGCTGTCAACTTATTTTCTGCGCATGGAAGGCAATGCGCTCAGCGGCGCCGGCATTTGCAGCGGCGATATCCTGGTGGTTGACCGTTCCCGCAATGCGGCTCCCGGCTGCCTGATTATTGCCGAACTCAACGGTGAACTGCTGGCCCGGCGCCTGCTGTTCAAAGGGAAACATCCCCTGCTCAGCACCGACAACCCGCAATCGCCGCCCTGCCCACTGCGGGAAGATGACAGCTTTGCTGTTTGGGGTGTCGTTACCTCCGTCATCAGGAAACTGCTCTGATGTTTATGCTGATTGACTGCGACAACTTTTTCGTCTCCTGCGAGCGCATCTTCCGTCCCGGCCTGAAAAATCGCCCGGTTGTCGTTCTCTCCAGCAACGACGGCTGCGTCATCGCCCGCTCTTATGAAGCCAAAGCCCTTGACATCCCGATGGGAGTTCCGTTTTTTAAGGTCAAATCGTTTCTGGAAAAGCACAACGGCACCTGGCTGTCCTGCAATCATGAACTCTACAGCAGCATCTCTGCACGGGTTATGAATCTGATTCGCAGCTATTTCCCCGAAATGGAAATCTATTCGATCGACGAAGCTTTCGTCCGTATTGATGACCGCGAAGATTATATCCGCGTAGCCTTAATGATTCGCCAGGCCGTGCTCAAACAAATCGGCATTTCCGTTTCCGTCGGCATTGCCCCCAGCAAAACACTCTGCAAACTGGCCGGAGACCTTGCCAAAAAACAAAGCGTCGGCAAAATTTTCGCCCTGACAACCCCCGCCGACATTCTTCCCCGGCTGCAACAGCTGGATATTAAAGATGTCTGGGGAATTGGCCGCCACCTGAACAAGAAACTGAATTTTATGGGAATTTTCACCGCTGCCGACCTGGTTAAAGCGCCGCTGAAAATGCTCCGTGCCAAATTCGGCATCACGCTGGAACGCACCGTTCGGGAGCTTAACGGCATCTCCTGCGTTGAAATGGAAGAGGCGGAACATCAAAAAAGCATCCTCTGTTCCCGCAGTTTTGAAAGCGAACTGAACAACTATGAGCAAATCCGTACCGCCATCGC
>ULSV01031554.1_pt1 | contig 43114 bp, 33 predicted proteins | sample 1956991 | NCBI WGS metagenome assembly ULSV01 (sample SAMEA4835717, study PRJEB28245) | human gut metagenome | biome: gut microbiome; material: fecal sample | place: Denmark | collected 2008 | reverse complement strand
ATATAAAATGAGCTGCCGCACGTTAGTGCGACAGCCCCCTTTTTTAGCATTTTGTCTATTATTTTGTTATTTTTATTTATTGCTTAAGTACTCGTGAATGCCCTTTGCACCGTGCTTTCCTGCTTCCATTGCCAGGATTACGGTTGCTGCACCGGTTACGGCATCGCCGCCTGCGAACACGCCCTCGCGGGAGGTCTGTCCGTTTGCAGCTTCAGCCACGATACATTTGCGCTTATTGATCTCAAGTCCCTCGGTGGTGGAGGAAATGAGTGGGTTCGGGGAGGTGCCAAGAGACATGATGACGGTGTCTACATCCATCACGTACTCAGAACCCGGAATTTCTACCGGGCGGCGTCTTCCGGATGCATCCGGCTCGCCAAGCTCCATCTTCACAACCTTGATGCCCTTAACCCAGTCGTTTTCATCGGTCAGGATCTCTACCGGGTTGGTCAGCAGGTCAAAAATAACGCCCTCTTCTTTTGCGTGGTGTACTTCCTCTACACGCGCCGGAAGCTCTGCCTCGCTGCGGCGGTATACGATATGTACCTCAGCGCCGAGACGCAGTGCGGTTCTTGCAGCATCCATGGCTACGTTTCCGCCGCCGACAACGGCTACCTTCTTGCCTGCAACGATCGGGGTATCGTAATCCTCACGGAATGCTTTCATGAGGTTATTTCTGGTTAAGTACTCATTTGCAGAGAATACGCCGTTTGCGTTCTCGCCCGGGATACCCATGAACTTCGGAAGACCTGCACCGGAACCGATGAAGACTGCCTCAAAGCCCTCTTCGTCCATCAGTTCGTCAATAGTAACGGACTTACCGATAATGACGTCAGTCTCGATCTTAACGCCCAGCTTCTTTACGTTTTCGATCTCAGAGCGGACAACGGTTTCTTTCGGGAGACGGAACTCCGGGATACCGTAGGTCAGTACTCCGCCCGGCTCATGAAGTGCCTCGAAGATGGTGACATCGTAGCCAAGCTTTGCCAGGTCACCTGCACAGGTCAGGCCTGCAGGGCCGGAGCCGACAACTGCAACCTTCTTGCCGTTCTTTACGTCAGATGCTTTCGGAACGAAGCCATTCTCTCTGGACCAGTCTGCCACGAAACGCTCCAGCTTACCGATGGAAATCGGCTCGCCCTTGATGCCGCGGATGCACTGTCCCTCACACTGGCTTTCCTGCGGGCATACACGGCCGCAGACTGCCGGAAGTGCGGAAGACTCTGCAATAACATTTGCTGCAGCCTCAAAGTTTCCAGCCTCCACTTCCTTGATGAATCCAGGAATGTTGATGGAAACCGGGCAACCACCCATGCACTTTGCGTTGTTCTTACACTTTAAGCATCTGGAAGCTTCTTCCATCGCCTCTTCTTTGTTATATCCATAGCACACTTCCTCAAAGTTGGTAGCGCGCACTTTTGCGTCCTGCTCTCTGACAGGAGTTTTCTTTAATACGTCCATTTCTTATCCTCCGATCGCAGACAGCTTTTTGCTGCCTTGCCTAATGAATCCGAATCTGCTTTGGCCTGTCCGCAGCTGTTTGCAGACTTTTTCCGTCACTGTTTGCGCAACGCGTGAACAGTATCTTATTCCGGCTTTCAGCGTTTTTCTATTAGCCGTTGCACTGTCCGCAGCCGCCATGATGGGTGTCGCCCTCGACAGCCTTTAACATCGCTCTGCCCTCTTCGGTCTTGTACATCTGCTGACGCTTCATCGCCTCGTCAAAGTTCACGAGATGACCGTCAAACTCCGGTCCGTCTACACATGCGAACTTCACCTCATCGCCTACGGTTAAGCGGCATGCTCCGCACATACCGGTTCCGTCTACCATGATCGGGTTCATGCTGACGATGGTCGGGATATTCAGCTCTTTAGTCAGTTTGCATACAAATTTCATCATGATCATCGGTCCGATGGCTACGCATACATCGTACTGTTTGCCCTGGTTCTCTACCAGGTCTTTGATCACTTCGGTTACCATGCCCTTGCGCACATAGGAACCGTCATCGGTGGTAATGTAAAGATTTCCAGCCTGCTCCTTCATCATGTCTTCCAGGATCAGAAGATCTTTGTTCTTTGCGCCTACGATTACATCGACATCGATGCCGTGCTGCTTCATCCACTTTACCTGCGGATAAACCGGTGCGGTACCAACGCCGCCTGCAACGAATAAGTATTTGCGTTTCTTTACCTCTTCCAAATCTTCCTTGACAAACTCAGACGGCTGACCAAGCGGTCCGACAAAGTCCTGGAATGCATCGCCTGCTTTTAACTCAGACATTTTTAAGGTAGATGCACCTACGATCTGGAACACGATGGTAACGGTGCCCTTCTCGCGGTCGAAATCGCAAATGGTAAGCGGGATACGCTCTCCCTTCTCATCCATTTTTACAATGACAAATTCTCCCGGCTGACAGGATCTTGCCACTCTCGGAGCTTCCACATCCATCAGGAAAATCTTCTCCGCAAGCTTTTCTGCTTTTAAAATCTTATACATTTCCTTCCTCCTGTTTTGCAATCTGCAAATTCTGTATGCCATCCATGAATATAACTTATTTTCAGACGTGCTAAAAGTATTTTAGCACGTCTGGTTTTGAATAGCAATACATTATTGTTAATAACATAACATATATTATACAGATTTATTTCCTTTTGTACAGTCGATATTCGTAACAAAGGTCAAAATATGTCTGTTCGTCGCTCTCCTCTGCCAGTTCCCACGAATTATCCTGATCTAAGTTCGGGAAGTGCGTGTCTGCTGCATAAGCAAAGTCAATCCAGGTGATCTGCGCTTCCTCGCAAAAAGGCAGGAACTGACGGTAAATGCTTTCTCCGCCGATGATATAAACATCGTCAGAATGATACGATGTAAGCAGGTCCTGCACTTCCTCAAGGCTATGACAGACCGTTGCCCCTTTTACCTGATATGCCGGGTCTGTGCTCAGCACAATGTTGGTCCGGCCATAAAGCGGCTGTCCGCCAGGCAGGCTTTCCAGGGTTTTGCGCCCCATCACGATGACCTTTCCGAGTGTCTGGTCCCGGAACATTTTCTGGTCCTGGGGAATCGATACAAGGAGCTGTCCCTTATTTCCGATCGCCCAGTTTTTATCTACCGCTGCAATCAGTTTCACTTAATCCTCCTCTTCCTCTGCCAGGATCAGTTCTTTTGCGTAAGGCAGTGTCCTGATCCAGTCACAGAAGGTGTGCCATTCATCCAGTTTATGGTTCTTTCTGGCAAAATAAATGTTGATCAGTGTCTCATAGTTTAAAGTGCAGGTCCGCATCTGGTTATAGCTGGACGGCAGAAGCTGGATCATATCATACCAGTACGCCTTGTCCTTTGTTTCCACATACTTTAAACGGATGGTTTCCAGATGATCCACGATGGTCTGCATATAGGCTTCACTCTCCGGTGTCAGATGATCGTGGCTGAAATCGTCCAGTTCGAATGGCTTGCTGTGGATCTTATGCATGGTGCTGGTCGAGTTTGCTACTGTGGCCACTTTATAAGTATCGTACTCTTTCCACCAGTACATCGGTGCCGTAATATCGACCGAAACGAACACCTGGCGGATATATTTGCGATGGTCGCTTCCGGCACGGCGCAGACGCTTTGCCAAGCCCAGATCATTCGGGCCAAGCACATAATTTCCGTCTTCGTCATAGAAGCTGTCCATCCGGTCCCAGCTGTTCATGGGATTGCGTGCCCCACGCATGGCATTTTCCAAATTCATGACGCTGGTACGTTCTAATTTAATCATTCTCTATTCCTTCCTTATGGTTTCAACTCAATCGTTCTTGATTATAACAAAGCTGGGATTTCTCGTCAACATCTGCCAGTTCCCGGCTGTTATTTGCCGGGTAGCGGATCACGTCTTCCGGATGGGCCAGAAGGACCCTCTTACCGCCCACATCTCCCGTCAACTTTAACAATTCCTTCCGGTACTCCGGTGCAAACAAGACCGGATTTCCATCTTGTTCTTGCCACGTCACACAGGCAATGCCTTTTCTGTTTTTGCGAAACGCGGATACCAGCCCCTTTATCGTTTCCCCTGTCAGCCACGGCTGGTCGCAGACCGAGAAACAGACTGCATAATGTTCCGGAATCTGCTCCAGCGCAAGATGGATGGAATGCGAAATTCCAAGAATGCTTTCGGTATTTTTCACTGCCTCAAACCCATCCTGTTTCAGATCTTGTAAAATTTCATCATACTGGCTGACTACGATTTTCTTTGCAAAACAGTCTGGCATGACCATATTTACCTCGTCTGCCACATGACGGTACATCGGTTTATCTCCCACCATGATAAGAAGCTTGTTATCTCCATCCCCAAATCTCCGGCTGTCTCCTGCGGCAAGCAGCACCATGGCAACCGGCATATGCGCATAAGGCTGGTACCGATGGTTCAAAATTGCCTCCAGCACACCGCCTCCGATCGATGAAGCTTTGTCCGATACCGTAAAACAATGCTTCACTTCACACCGCGGATCGACATCGCCAGATTTCATACCGGTCGTCACGTTCACTCCGTCCTGCAATAATCCTCGTACCACACCGTCGATCTGAACCTTTACCGGTGTTTCATCCACATATCCGACAATGTCTCCAGCCTTCACTTGTGCGCCAATTTCGACGCATCCACGGAATGTTCCGTCTGCCGGTGCCTTGATCAGACGCTCCAGCCCGTATCCGCCGATCAGGCCAGGAATCCCGGTATTGTGGATGGCACTGCCAGACCAGATGCACCGTCCCAGGTAGTGCCCGCGCTTCGTCTCTACGACGCAGTGGCAATCTTCTCCGGCCGTAAAGCCAGGACCCACGCCAATCACTAGCGGTGCATCTGCCATGTGCGTTCCAAGATTTCGCTTTGCCAGGATGGCATCGACCAGCACATCCGGCTGAAACTCCCGGATGCAGTCTGCATGCTCATCTACCATGACTGCGATATTTCCATTCCCGATTTCTTTTTCTGCCATTTTCACCGAATCACACAGTACTCCGGTGACATCCTCCACCTGCATCCGTCCCAGATACACGGCCGGGGAAAATGCGACTGTGCGCCGCACCGTTGTCGGCACTGCGATTTCCGTCATAAGGATCTGGAATCCGGCACGGTAAAGGCGCAGCGCAATGCCGCTGGCGAGGTCACCGGAGCCCTTGACCAGGACCCTCCCCGTATTTCTGGAAGCTTCCATTATTTTTTCTGTTTTCTTTGTTTCCATCTGATTTTGTTCCCCTCCATTTTATCTTTTTGCTCTGTGCTACCCTTATTTTACCGCAGCTTTATCTTCTCCTGCAGAGCATGTCTCCCTCGTTGTCCGGACGCAGGCCTGCTGCAGCTTTTCCGGAAGTGCATGTACAACCATTTCAGAAAGCCTTCGTTCTCTTTCTGTATCTGCCTGGTTCAGAATGATCCGGTAATACCGGCCCCCTGCTCCCTTCCGGCTTCCCCGCTCATCCATCAGGATCAGTGCAAGATCTTCCGGCTCTATCCGGTCTGACGCGTTCCGTTTCAGCCACGGACCATGCGTTGAAAAGCGAAAGCAGCTGCTTTCAAACGTTTCGCCCAGCGCCGTCAGCCCTGCACATGCCACGACCAGGCCGGTCTGCGGGATCAGTACCGGCTCCGCAGAGGAAGGCACCTTCACTGGCAGACATTTAGAACCATCTGCTTCGATCAGGATCACATCGAACCGGGAAAGCAGCATTTCCATCACCGTCTCTTCTCCCAGATCCTCCGGCATGCAAAGCTTCCCCTCTCCTCCTTCTTTTTCCGTCCGCTTTCCGGCGGCAAGGATTCGTCCTTCCTCCAGCCTGTATTTTTGCCGGTCCGGTTTATCCTGCCCAAAAAGCCCGGACAGTCTTGGAAGTACTACTGTTTCATATTGGTCCGGCTTAAAAATATGGGTACTGGTCGTGACCAGCACTCTGGCGCCCCTGTCTGCCAATTCCCCGGCCAGATCATACATCGTGCTGGTCTTTCCGCCAGCTCCAACCAGGGAGACCACACGCGGCAGACTGTGCCAATCTGCAAAACCAAGTGCCTCCAAAAGGCTCTCCGCTCTCGCAAAACTGTGTTTTTCCGGATCCCAGTATTCCACAAACGGCGCTTTTCTTTGTTGTTTTTGCTCCGCCTGATGCCCGTGTTTTATCTGTTGTTCTGTCTGTTGTTTTCGTTCTATCCATTGATTTTGTTTCATTTTCTGTTTTTGTTCCACTCCCAGATTTTTCAACCGTCCTTGTTCTTTTCCTCTTCCCGTGCTATACTATGGTACTGGATTATTGGCACTACGTGCACTTCAATCGGTAACCGTTAACCCTAACATCATTCTATTACAAACGATCATGAACCCATTCTATCATTTTCGCGCCCTTTCAGACAAGACTTATGACCGGATTCTCTTTTTTTGTGGTCTGTTCCTGCTTTTGACAGAGCTCTACAAGCAATGCTTTTTATATTTTATCATTGACCATGGGCACTATGACTGGTGTTTTTTTCCTTTCCAGCTCTGCAGCCTGCCCATGTATCTGTGTCTTTTACTTCCTGCCTTTAAACCCGGGCCCAAAAAGACAGCGGTCTATACCTTTTTGCAGGACTTCAACCTGCTCGGCGGTCTGGCTGCCCTGATCGTGTCAGATGGTTTTCGCGGTATCCACTGGACGCTGACCCTGCACGGCTATGTATGGCATATGCTTTTAGTATGCATCGGCCTGTTTGTTTTCTGTGGCGGCCGTTCCGACCTGAGCCGGAAGGGCTATCTCCGCACACTTCCACTTTTCTTTCTAAGCTGTGCGGCCGCTTTCCTGATCAACATTCTGGCTCCCGGTCATGGACAGGCCGATATGTTTTATATCTCACCCTACTACCCAAGCACCCAGCCGGTGTTTCATGAAATCGCCCTGTACATCGGCATTATGCCCGCTAATCTGCTCTACCTGCTCACAGTCTGTGTCGGTGCGGCCATTCTTCATGCTTTGTTTTGCAAGGCTTCCGCCTGGCTGCATATTCCACAGTATAAAAACAGATGAATTGTTTACGCAGCGCATGAACCATGACGTGAAAATCCGTGGATGCGCCACTGGCAGCTTCCCGTCAGGCAATGGAAAAAGGTCCCACGCATTTATGCATGAGACCTTTTTTCATTGCTTTGTATATTTCATGATGCTTTGTTTCTCTTAGCCGCTATCCTTTTCCGGATCACAATATAACAGATGATATGTGCCGTAAAGGTAATGACCCAGGTGACCGGATAAGAAATATAAAGCGTGGTCAGTGTCCGATGCATCGCAAAAACCGTAAAGATCCAGATTACACGGAAGAGGCAGGCGCCAGTCAGGGACACCAGCATCGGCACGACAGAATATCCAAGGCCTCTTAATCCGCCTACCATGGTATCCATGATGCCGCACAGAAAATACGTTCCGTTGATGATCCGCATTCGCATCATCCCGTAGGAAATTACCTCTGGATCGGAGGAATAGATCTGTAAAAGCTTTGGTCCGGTCAGCACGGCACCGCCGCCCATGACCACGCCTACCACAATGACTACCCCAAGGCAATACAAAAGGATTCTGGTAACCCGCTTCATCTTCCCAGCTCCGTAGTTCTGGCTGGTAAAACTTAATGCAGTCTGGTATACCGCATTCATCGCATTGTATACAAAGCCCTCCACGTTTGCAGAAGCCGTGCTTCCCGCCATGGCGATGGAACCGAACGAGTTAATAGAGGACTGGATAAGCACATTCGATACGGAGAAGATCGCGCCCTGGAATCCAGCCGGCAGGCCGATCTTTAAGATCAGCTTTACCTTCGACTCTGTCAGTCTCAGCTTCTCCCGGCAAAGACGGTAAGAGGAATCCGAATGAGCTAGGCAGCGCACGATCAGCACAGCGGAAATGCACTCAGATACAACCGTTGCCGTCGCAACACCAGCAACTCCCATAGACAGGGCAATGACAAAAAACAGATTCAGCACCACATTCACCGCACCTGCAAAAAGCAGAAAATAGAGCGGCCTTTTGGTGTCTCCCACCGCCCTTAAGATCGCACTGCCAAAGTTGTAGGTCAGCGTGGCCGGCATGCCAATGAAATAGATTTTCAAATACAGGGCAGCCAGCGGCAATACGTCATCCGGCGTTCCCATCAGTGTCAGCATTGGCCCTGAAAAGCATACGCCGATAAAGATCAGCAATATCCCGCCTGCCAGTGCGATCATCATCGCCGTGTGTACGGTTTCCTCCAGATCCTTGTGCTTCTGGGCACCGGAATACTGGGCCACCAGAACATTCGCACCGATCGACAAGCCCACAAACACGTTGATCATCAGGTTGATCAGCGCTGTGGTAGATCCAACTGCAGCAAGTGATTCCCTGCCCGCAAAATGCCCGACCACAATGATATCAGCGGCATTAAACAACAGCTGTAAGATACCAGAAAGGATCAGTGGTACCGCAAAAGCTATGATCTTTGGGAAAAGCGGTCCGTTGCACATGTCCATTTCATAGGTTTTTCCCCTTTTTTTCGCTGTCTGTTCCATCATTCTTCTCCTATTTCCCTCCAAAAACCTGTATCTCTATTTCTGATTCCTGCAATGCAGGACCTGAATCTTTATAAATAACGGTAGATCAAAAGTGCAACCGCCACACCGATGATACTTGCCATCGTAATGCGGATCGTCAGGCCAAAGGTAATGACCAGAAGCCCGAGATTTAAAACCAGTGGGGTATCCAGCCCAAAGGATTGTCCAAAATTCAACCAGGATAACAGGCTGATCGTCTTCGTTGCTTCCCCGAGAAAACCACCGAGCACGATCCCTGCTAAAAGCAGCAAAAGCAATATCCAGAAATTTTTGTTTTTCATCGTCTGTCCCCTCCATATATATCCTGTAACGCTTCCATACCTTCACAGCTGCAGCAAGGTTACGATTCACGCGCTGCACAAACGCATTACATCTGCTTGCGCACAATCATGTACTCGTCTCCCAGACGGTAATAGGGGCAGTCATAGAATTTATCCTCCATGAAACGTGCCATCTCATCCTCGTCGAGATTTACCTCGCACACATAGCACTCGTAGTCTTCATCATACTCATAATACATACAGCTTTCGCAGCTTCCCTGCTGTTTCTTTTTTTTCATGAATTTATTCCTTTCACGTAACTGTCCGGTTCCTTCGCAGTTACCTTTCACAACATTTACTGCCTCATGCGCCTGCAAAGTTTTTTTCCAGCCGCTTTGTCACATTACGGTTGCACCACAGGGATAAGATGCTTCCAACGCTCCAGCCAAACGGCCAGGACAGCCAGACTCCGGTCACACCCAAAAAAGATGCAAACACAAAAGAAAGCACTACCCTGAGGATCAGATCAGAAAAGGTTGCCAGCATAAATTCCTTCATGGCCCCGGCACCGCGAAGCATTCCGTCGGATGCCAGCTTTAAGGCGATCACCAGGTAAAACGGTGATACAATGCGCAAAAACTGGATACCGGTCTCCATGGCCACAGCACTTTCCTCCTGCATGAACAGAGACATCATCAGACGTCCAAAGCCGAAAAATGCCACAATGAACGGCACCGCCAGAAGAAGTCCCATTCTGACACCACCACGCATTCCCTGCTTTACACGGTCCACCTTTCCGGCTCCGATGTTCTGTGCCGTGAAGCTGGAGATTCCGTTTCCAAGCGTTGTAAAGCTGGTGATCGTAAAGGTATTCAGCTTGATTGCTGCAGAATACCCGGCAATGACAGAGGAGCCGAAGGAGTTGATCAGTCCCTGCACAAAAATATTTCCGATGGATACAAAGCTCTGCTGCAGGATGCTTGGAATCGCGATTCGTGCGATCCGCTTCAGCATATCCATGGAAAAATAAGCAGCCCTTTTCTCTGTTTTTATCTGTTTTAAGCGTCCTGCCATAGTGAATAAGGCCAGAACACAGGCAATTCCCTGGGCTATAAAGGTTGCCCATGCCACACCGGCTACACCCCAGTGCAGCCCCGCCACAAACCAGTAGTCCAGGAAAATATTTCCAAGCGAAGATCCGATCAGGAAATACAACGGTGTTTTGGAATCTCCCAGAGAGGTAAAAATACCGGTTGCCACATTATACAAAAACAGGAACACAAAACCACCGATATAGATTCTTAAATAAAGATCACCCAGACTGAATATATTTTCCGGTGTCTGGATCATGCGCATCAGCGCCCGGCTTCCGAAAAGTCCAAATACGGTCAGTACGACCGACAGCACTGAAGCTGAGATCAGGGTCGTATAGACCGAGGTTTTCATCTGCTCATACCGTTTCGCCCCAAAGAACTGGGATATGACTACGGAACAGCCGATATTGCTTCCAACTGCAATTGCCATAAAGATCATGGTGATAGGATAGGAAGCACCCACTGCTGCCAATGCATCTTCCCCGGCAAACCGGCCGGCAATGACGCTGTCTGCAATGTTATACAGCTGCTGGAAGATCACACTGATAAACATGGGAATGGTAAAGCGCCATAACAGGCTTTGCGGTTTTCCTTCTGTCAGGTCTTTCATCATAATACGTTTTCCTCACATTCCTTTCAATCTAAAGCAGCTTTCGCCCGGATCAGCTCCGGCGCCAAAAGCCGCATCCTTAGAATGCTACCACTTTTTTACAAATTATGCAATTCAGATTTTGCTGTTGCTGCACACGCGTGCGTATCCAGCAGCGGTTTTGGAATATTTTTTTCAGAAAACCTCTCTCATTTTCAGCATGGGATAGCCCGCTGGAGGGTCAGGGAATAAATCCACTTTTCCCGGACCTTCTTACCTGTCATCTGGCTTAAGGCGCGCTCATAATAATCCAGCTGGCGTTTGTAATGCTCCAGAAGGATGCGGCTGCTTCTGGTCTTATCCGTCTTATAATCGACCAGGACCAGCTCTCCGTCTTCCTCAAAATAAGCATCGATGATACCCTGGATCACCACCAGCTCTCCACTGTCCACCGGGCCAACCTCCCTGGCCGGCACTCCCATAACAAACTGCTGCTCCTTGTGAAGCATTCCTGCTGCCTGGGCCTTCGCCATACGTTTTCCCATCCCGGACTGCAGAAATTCCCAGATCATGCCGGTATCGACCAGATTTTTATTTTCCTGCGTATACTGTTTTTCTGCTACAAACTGCTCCAGCCAGTACTCCACATCCTCCTGGCTATGGATCTGGTCAAATGGCAGAAGCTCCAGCGCACGGTGGTACGCCGTTCCCCTTGTGGCACCATCGGATTGTGGCTCAGGCTCTGCCGCCTGGTCTTCTCCGCTGTCCTCCTCCGTCCAGGTAAGCACCGGTGCAAAGGGCTGCTCTGCTTCCTCCTCATCGGTCAGCTGGCCCATCTTTTTTAGTTCTGAGACCGACATTTTCACATGCAGTGTCACATCTGCAGCATGGGGATATGCAAAGCCAAGATGCTGCCCCAGACGTTCTGCAAATTCTGCATCATATGTTTGGTCCAGATCAAGCTTTAAAAGCTGTTCCTTAGCACTTTTTTTCAAAACCTGCTGCTCCAGTTCTTCCCCGATAAAATCTGCCAGCGGGACCTCATCCACCAGGACCCGGAGACCGTTTCCTGTTTTTCCCGTGCACATCAGAATCCAGTCCAGATACGATGCCGCTTCGGAAAGGATCGTGTAAGGGATCTGTCCATCCACAAGCGGGACCTGGCTGTATTTTTCCAGCGTCCTCTGAAGACTTTTATCAGTCCCCGTCATGATCAGCTGTTCCTTGGCGCGGGTCATCGCAACATAGAGGACCCTTAGCTCCTCTCCCATGCTGTCCAGTTCCATTTTTCTGCGCAGGACATTTTTCTTGAGCGTAGAGGTTTTCACACGGTGCTCCACATCCAGATAATCTGTCGCAATGCCAAGCTCCGGATCGATCAGGACTTTTCCATGCACATCCTGTTTGTTAAATTTCTTTCCCATTCCCGCAAGAAAAACAACCGGGAATTCCAGGCCCTTACTTTTATGGATGCTCATGATGCGTACCGTGTTATCTTCCTCGCCCACAACAGAAGCCTCCCCGAAATCAGAATTGTACTTTTTCAGGTTATCGATGTAGCGGATAAAGTGGAACAATCCCTTATAGCTGGTTTTTTCATAAGCTGCCGCTTTTTCTACCAGCATATCCAGATTTGCCCGTCTGGTAGCCCCGGCTGGCATCGCAGATACATAATCATAATACCCAGTCTCCTCATAGAGGCGGTAGATGAGCTCATGGATCGGCAGATAAGAGGCCAGCAGGCGGAAGCGCTCCAGCCTTTCAAAAAAGCCCTTCAGGCCTTCCCAGCACATGGCCGCCGCATAGATACCGCGGTCCTGTCCTTTGTCAGCCTGGCTGCGGTAAGCAGCCATCATCCCGGCAAGCTCCTTATCACTCATTCCAACCACCGGGGATCTGAGTACTGCCGCCAGCGGAATATCCTGCATGGGGTTGTCGATCACCGCCAGCATAGCAAGAACTGTTTCCACCTCCAGCGTATTAAAATACCCCATACGTGACTCCGCATAAGCCGGGATTCCTGCATTCATCAGGACCTGTAAAAGAGTCTCTGTCCATTCCCCCGTGCTGCGCAGCAGGATCACGATGTCCCGGTACTGCGCCGTGCGGTAGCCGCCAGTCCCAGAGAGCTTTTTATCCCATACCAGAAGGCCCTGGTCCGGATCTGTCAGTCTCCGGATCCTGGATGCGATCAACTTCGCCTCCAGCTCCTTTGCAGTGTAATCAGCTGCATCTTCATCCAGGTCTTCAAGGGCCTTTGCCCCTGTATCGACCATAAGAAGCTCCGGGATCCCGCCAGTATGGCTCCCGGCCGGCGGCTCAGCAAAAACCGCTCCGGGATTTAATGCCGCTTCCTTTGTATAACGGATATTTCCCATGTTTTCCGTCATGATCCGGTAGAAGATGTCATTGATCCCCATAAGAACCGAATCGCGGCTTCGGAAATTCTGGTGAAGCTCAATCTTCTGGTCTGGACCATCTGTCTCCGGTTCCAGCGGATACGCCGTATATTTTTCCAAAAAGAGCTCCGGTCTCGCAAGGCGGAAGCGGTAAATACTCTGCTTCACATCACCTACCATAAACGCGTTGTGCTGACCAAAGCGTTCCCTCGAAACAGCTCTTAACAGCTCTTCCTGCACCAGATTACTGTCCTGGTATTCATCGACCAGCACCTCCCGGTACTGCATGCTCAGCTCATCGGCTGCATCGGTATAAACCGTTTTTCCATCCTCCCTGCAGATCAGGACCTTTAAGGCCTCATGTTCCAGATCGTTAAAATCTACCAGGTTTTTATCCCGTTTTTTTTCCTGAAACCGCCTTGCAAAGTCCTCTGCCAGATCAAGCAGCATGCCAATTGCTTCCCTGGTACCGCAAAGATCCGCAAACATAGACTCCACAGAATCAAAACAGTACATTTTCTTCATTTCCTTGACTGCTTCCTTTACACGGTTCCTGCAGCCGGTCACATAAGCCTTTTTCTCCGGATCTGCCTCCTTGCTGCGCACCGTTGCAAGACGCCCAAAGCCAGCAGCAAAAAGCCGTTCATGGAAGGCCGGGAAAGCTTCTGCCTCTGCGAGGCCCTTTAGCATATGGACATCTTCTGAAAATGCCGGCTCATAGGCACACAAAAATTCATCCTCCAGACAGATGTCCCTGGCCTCCTCCATCTGGTCTTTTAATTCCATGACCTGGCGCTTTAGATCCTCCATCAGAAAATCTATCCATCTTCCGGATTCCTCATCCGCAAGCTCATTTCTGCAGGCTTCGATCCACTGCTCCGGATAGGGATTACTCTGGGAAAAATCGTAAACCTGCCTAATATAGTCTTCGATTCCTGCATCGGTCTTTCCCTGGGCAAAGGTCTCCACAAAACGCTCAAAGCGGCTGTCACCGGAAGCATAAAATGCTTCCAGAAGTTCTTCCATGACATCTGCCCGCATTAAAAGCAATTCTCCCTCATCCCCGATGCGGAAGGATGGGTCCAGATCCAGCTGGTTGAAATGTTCCCGGATCACATTCAGGCAAAAACTGTCGATCGTCGTGATCTGGGCATGATGGACCAGCGTAGCCTGCATCTGAAGATGCTCATTTTCCGGATGCTCCTTCAGCTTCTGTTCAATCGCTGATGCGATCCGCTCCCGCATTTCTGCGGCTGCCGCATTGGTGAACGTCATGACCAGAAGCTCATCGATCCCCGGCGGATTTTCCCCTTCCGTCACCATACGGATGATGCGTTCTACCAGCACTGCTGTCTTTCCGCTTCCGGCTGCTGCACTGACTAAAAGATTTTTCCCCCGGCTTTCAATGACCTGGCTTTGTTCCCTTGTCCAGTTTACTGCTGTTCCCTGCATATTTCCTCCCAGATCTCCTCTGTTTTTTTCTTTTTCCACCTGTTAAATTCATAGCCGGAGATTTTCCGGTCAAACCCGCACACCGCATGGTACGGACAGTAATCACAGGCTGTTTTTTTCCCATTCTTGTAAGGCTCTACCCCGATCTCTCCATCCAGGATCTCCCGGCCCGCCTCCTTCAGCTTCCGGTGGACAAACTGGCTCAGCCGTTCAAAGCGTTTCCGGTCCGCCACAGAAGATTTCGCTTCCTGCACCTTACCATCTTTTAAGACAACCGGGATCACATCCGATTCCTTTTCAATGGTATGGTCCAGATGCCGCACCGCCTCCAGTTCACTGTTCACCAGGCCGTTCATGCAGAGCTTTTTTAGGATCTGCGCATCAATCTGCTCCTGATCCGGCTCTCCATTTTTGTCTGCCAGCGGATCATCAATGTTATAATAGAGAATTCCTGCCGGCACAATATCCTTTTCCGGATACTGCTTCTTCGCCAGCTCCGTCACCGCATCCATATAAACAACCAGCTGCAGCTGCAGTCCATAATAAAGAGCCAGAAGGTCGAACGAGGTTTTCCCTGATTTATAATCAATGATCTTAACATACACCTTGTCCCTATCCTCGCATACATCCATGCGGTCGATCCGTCCGCGCAGATGCAGCGCCTCCTGGTCTGACAGCGCGATCTTCATCGCCTGAAGGTTATCTGCCGACGAAAAGGATACCTCAAACCCAGCCGGTACAAAATCGCCCTTCTGGATTTGCTGCTGCAGGGCCCACACCGTACGTTTTGCGATCTGCCCGACACGGCGGGTCAGATACTCGTTTCTTGCTGAGCTTTTTAAAATGGTATTTCCATAGCTTCCCGTGACAGCAGCTACGCACTCTTCCACCAGCGCATCCCGTGTCTCATCGCTCATGGTATGCCAGTCATATTCCCGCTCCTTTACCTCGCGGAAGCATAGATCGATCGATTCGTGGAACAGCGTTCCGATATCGGAAAATGCCAGCTCATAGCGTTTCCGCTCTAAAAGCTCCAGACCATACTTGAGAAAATGGCCATATGCACAGGCTGCATACTGCTCCAGGCGTGTCACGCTTCCACTTAAGATATTTCCGTATAAAGCATTGGCCACTGCATGGGAAATTCCCTGTTTCTTATAGACGAAAAAGGCCGCATCCATAAAATGGTGCAGTGCTTCCGCATAGGTTTCTGAGGAAGCAAACCAGCGGTACAATTCCAGAAACTGCTCACTGGTGCTTCCGTCACGGTATGCATTCAGGCCATCTGCAAGCCTTCTCTTTGCCTCCGTCACGGAATAGATCTCCTGGCTGTTCGCACTTTCCTGGTCTTCGAATGGTGCATCCGGGAACATGCCGCGAAGCTCCCCGACCAGAAAAGACGGCCTGCGGCTTTTTCCGTCGGCCCCCGTTCTGGACCACGACAAAATGAGCCGGTCCGATGGCTTTGTCATCATCAGGTACAGGTAAAACCGCTGCTGGAAGCTTTCTTCCCTGGCAGTCGGAGCCAGCTCCATATGGTGGGCTCCCAAAAATTCCCGGTCCCGGTCCGAAAGCAGGCTTCCGGATTCCCCGCGGGATGGTACGATCCCGTCATTAACACCGGCAAAAAAGAGTACCTTAATGTGTGCCAGGCGTGTCCGGGTAATATCTCCCACCACAACCCGGTCTGCCACTGCCGGGATCACACCCACCTTCAGCTCTGCAAAGCCGGCATCCAGGATTTCCAGATACTCCTTCCGGCTTACGCACTCTTCACCCAGAAGATCAGAAAGCCGCTTCAGCATGTCCGTCACAAGTCCATATACCTGGCTGTACTCCTTTGCCAGACGGTGTTCCCCGGTTTTTTCAAAATACTCCTGATAGCTGCTTAACCGTTTTTCCGCCTGGCAGTCCTTTAAAAGCTGCAGCACAGCCGCAGTCATGTCCGCGATCGTAAGGTGCTCCCTGCGGAATGCCTCCTGCATCGCAAGCAAAGGAGCCAGCACCTGGTCTTTAAACTGGTTCAGCTCCGTTATATTTAACTCTCCTACCCCACGGTAGGTATTCTCCCAGACCTCCCGGTACCGTCTGCCGCCGCGGATTCCCATAGCAAGGATATAATTTTCCAGACGGTCCAGCTTCTCCCGCTCCAGGCTTACCAGTCCGGACCGCAAAAAGCGCATCACACTCTCGTAGGAAAAGTCCTGGCGCACAGCCTCCAGTGCTGCGCGGAGCAGCTCCACAAGACTGTTATCCAGAATGCTTTTCTTATCGTCCAGGAAATGCGGGATCCCATTCTGGGTAAACTGGTGTACGATTTCCTTTCCATATCCGGGAAGATCCCCGGTGATCACAGCGATCTCGCGGTAACGCACACCCTTTTCCTGCACCAGCTTCTGGATCTGGTGAACGATCTGGTTTACCTCTCCCGACGGATTGGAGGCCTGCCAGAACGCAATGCTCCCTGCCTCCAGTCTCTCTGGATTTTCTTTTTGCTGGATTCCAGTGTCTCCTTTTTGCTGCACTCCGGCAGCTTCTTTTCCTTCGTTTTGCCTGAGACCATCTGTCTTATATCTGTTTTCTGTCCCATAGCGGAACAGATGCTGCTCCAGCCAGGCAAGCTCCGGGCTTTTTGCAAAGCGCCGGCTTTTCTGGTCTGTCAGTAAAACATCCGGCAGCTTTGGAACCTGGTTTTTCTCCGCAAGCTCCGACAGACGGAATACTACCTGGCGGCTCATATAAAACAGGTTCTGGATTCCCATCTTTCCATAAACCCCTGCATGCGCATCTGCCGTTACCGTCACATAAACCTTCTTTGCATAAACAAGAAATAATTCCGCCAGCCGGTACTGGACCGGGGTAAAGCCTGTATAACCGTCCAGTGCGATCACACTGTTTCTGATCAGCTTTGATTCTGGGAGCAGGCGGCAGAGCACATCCAGCACCTGCTCCGTGGTAATATAGTGTCCTTCAATATATTCCTGAAATCCCTGCTCTACCAGGGCCAGATCCTCCAGCTTCTGTCTTAAAAGCGGTGATTTTGCCTCCGGAGCCATTTCCCGCAGAGCCTCAGGAGTGATCCCGTACTGGTAAAATTCCGACAGCATCGACTTTAACTGTCCGACAAAGCCGGATTTATTTAATTGCCCGCCAAACAGGACGAGCTGGCGCTTCTGGGCAGCTGCCACCTTGCGCAGCACCATAGACTTGCCCATGTCATCCAGAACTGCCAGATTTTCCACTGCCAGCTCCTCAAAAACCCGGTATGCAAGCCGGGCAAAGCTGACAATATCGATATTCATGGTGCCATGGCAAGGATGTCTGGTTACAATGTCCTTCTGGGTCTGCATGGTAAACTGCTCCGGCACGATCAGAAAAAACTGCTGCTTAGAGTGCTCCATGGACAGGCGGATCAGCTCGTCATATAAAAGGGTGGTTTTCCCGGAACCCGCTCCGCCTAAGATCAATTGCAATGCCATGTTGTTTGTCCTTTCCTGTTCATAATCGTTATTTAATCCTTATCAGAATCCGTTCCATCCAGTATAGCATAAAACCCTATTTCTGAGAATAGATTATAGCAAACATCACCGGAGGTCTCCCCATGAGTTCCAAAACAAAAATCGTTGTCCTGCGCATGAAAGAAATTATCTATACTGCGATTTTCATTGGCCTTGGAATTCTTCTGATCCTGCTTCTGCTGGTTATGTTCCGCCCGAAAAAGGAAAGCAGCGCCGCACCTGCAAGCGCACAATACATACCAGGCGTCTATGCCTCCTTCATTACCCTTGGGGCCCAGGAGGTGAACGTAGAGGTAAGCGTGGATGCGAACCGCATCACCTCGGTCACCCTGGTCCCGTTAAGTGATGCGGTTGCGACCATGTACCCGCTGATGCAGCCATCCTTAAATAACCTGACCAGCCAGATCTTAGACAGCCAGTCCCTCGAAAACATATCCTTTCCAGAGGAAACCCGCTACACCTCCCAGGTACTTTTACAGGCCATTAAAAAAGCACTAAAAAAAGCTGCACCCACAGCCTGACCAGCAATCTGGCCAGGCTGCAGATGCAGCTTTCATGCATAATATCTATTTTGTTTTTTCGTTCTCTGAAGCATCGGTCGCTGTCTCTGTGCTTTCCTGCTTCTGCGCGTCGGCTGCTGCCTCCGTGCTTGCATGCTCCGGTACGCCAGTCACTTCTTGCATGCCTTCGTTCTCCAGTGCGTCAGTCACGTCTTCCGTGCCAGCCTGCTCCGGTGCTCCAGCCAGCTGTCCGCTCTGGGCTTCTCCCTCCGGATGGTCCTCCGGCTCCGGGATTCCCTTGCACTTGCGGAAAATCTGCATGAATTCTTTTCCAGTGATCGTCTCTTTTTCAATCAGGAATACGGCGATCTGGTCCATGACATCGCGGTTCTCTGTCAGAAGCCGTTTTGCTTCTTCGTAAGCATCCTTTAAGATCCGCATGACTTCGTCATCGACTGCTGCTGCCGTTGCCTCGCCGCAATCCATGACCACGCGGCCAGACAGGTACTGATCCTGCTGCTTTGCGATTCCCATTAAACCAAATTTTTCGGACATACCGTACTGGGTGATCATAGCCCGGGCGATCCCAGTCGCTTTTTCAATATCATTGGATGCACCTGTTGTCACAGAATCGAACACAATTTCTTCTGCAGCGCGGCCAGCCAGTGCAACTACCATCTGTGCCTGCAACTCTTTTTTACTCTGTAAATACTTTTCTTCCTCTGGAACATTTAAGACATATCCCAGTGCCCCCATGGTTCTCGGCACAATGGTGATCTTCTGGACCGGCTCAGCATCCTTCTGCAAGGCACTGACCAGTGCATGTCCTACCTCATGGTACGAAACAATGCTCCGTTCCTCCCTGCTGAGCACCCGGTCTTTCTTTTCCTTTCCGACCAGAACTACCTCTACAGCCTCAAAAAGGTCCTTCTGGCACACAGCCGCACGGCCATTTTTAACAGCCAGGATTGCAGCCTCATTAATCATATTTGCCAGGTCCGAACCAACCGCACCTGCGGTTGCAAGGGCGATCGCATGCAGATCTACCGTTTCATCCAGGGCTACATTTTTCGCGTGAACCTTTAAGATCTCCACACGGCCCTTGAGATCCGGGCGGTCAACAACGACACGGCGGTCAAAGCGTCCCGGACGGAGAAGTGCCGGATCCAGAACCTCCGGGCGGTTGGTAGCTGCCAAGATCAGAAGACCCTTAGAGGTATCCATACCATCCATCTCGGAAAGAAGCTGGTTTAAGGTCTGCTGCTGCTCTGACTCCCCGCCGCCGCTTCCGCCGCTGCGGCTCCGGCCAATGGAATCGATCTCGTCGATAAAGATGATACACGGGGAGTTCTGCTGTGCCTGCTTAAACAGATTGCGGACACGGGATGCGCCGACGCCGACATACATTTCCATGAAATCCGAACCGGAAAGGAAAAAGAACGGAACCTCCGCCTCACCGGCTACTGCCTTTGCGAGCAATGTCTTACCGGTTCCCGGAGGGCCTACGAGCAGGGCACCCTTTGGCAGCTTCGCACCGATGTGCGTATATTTTCCAGGGTTATGAAGGAAATCCACCAGCTCTACCAGGGATTCCTTCGCCTCGTCTTCTCCAGCTACATCTGCGAAGGTAACACCCGTCTCCTTTTCCATATACATTTTGGCAGTGCTCTTGCCGACCCCGCCCATGCGCTTCATCATAAAATTCATCATGATGACGATCAGTAAAAATGGAAGGACAAAGCTTACCAGGGATTCGATCATGGCCATACCGTCCTGACGCTCCCTGCGGATCTCCACACCGCCGGCAAGCAGCCGGTCTGCCAGTTTATAATCCCGTTCGACCGGTACGGTATAGGTTTTTAAGATCGGGTTGAACTGCTCAGAATCCTCCTTATACTGGATGTCGATCTGGGAATTCTTAATGGTTACGGCCTTTACATCCCCATGCTCTACCTCTGAGATAAATTCGTCGTAGGTGATCTCCTTCTGACTCTTATCGGCCATATAGCCTCTCATAAAGCCTGCGATCGCAAACGTGATAAAAGCTGCGATCAGGACGATCAGAAGCTGGTTTTTTGGAAATTTGCCGTTGCCGTCATTCTTTCCATTGTTGCCGTCCTGCGGCTGCTGACTCTGTTGGTTATCCATAAACGGTCATTCTCCTGTTTTTTATTTAGGCGATAAAATGCCATTTTGCATTTATGAACCATTATAAAGGTAGTTTTCACATAAATCAAGAAAACTCCACTTAAAAAAATAAAGTTTTAAAAAAATGCCTAGATTTTAGCATATCACAGTTGTATAATGATTGAGTTATTTTTTCGAGAAAGAGTTACACACCCCACATAATCCCATATTATAGCAAGGAGGTTTTACCATGCCTGTAAAGTATGTCTTCGTTACCGGCGGCGTTGTTTCCGGCCTCGGTAAAGGTATTACCGCAGCATCCTTAGGACGTCTGCTGAAAGCGCGCGGTTACAAAGTGACCATGCAAAAATTTGACCCCTATATCAACATCGATCCGGGTACCATGAACCCAGTCCAGCACGGTGAAGTGTTCGTCACCGATGACGGTGCCGAAACTGATCTTGACTTAGGACATTACGAGCGCTTCATCGATGAAAGTCTCACCAAAAACTCCAATGTCACCACCGGTAAGGTATACTGGAGTGTTCTCCAGAAGGAACGCCGCGGTGATTTCGGAGGAGGCACGGTCCAGGTCATTCCCCACATTACCAACGAAATCAAGAGCCGCTTCCACCGCAACTTCTCAACCACAGAAACCGAGATCGCCATCATTGAGGTTGGCGGCACCGTCGGCGATATCGAAAGCCAGCCGTTTTTGGAAGCGATCCGCCAGTTCCAGCATGAGGTTGGACATGAGAATGCCATTTTGATCCATGTTACCCTTATTCCTTATTTAAAGGCCTCCGGCGAATTAAAGACCAAGCCGACCCAGGCAAGTGTAAAAGACCTGCAGGCTATGGGAATCTGGCCAGACATTCTGGTATGCCGCAGTGAGCATCCGTTAGATGATGGTCTGCGCAGCAAGATTGCCCTCTTCTGTAACGTACCGAAAACCCATGTACTCCAGAACCTCGATGTAGAGGTACTTTACGAGGCTCCGCTTGCCATGGAGGAGGAACATCTGGCTGAGGTTGCGTGCCAGTGCTTAAACCTGCCATGCCCTGAGCCGGATCTGACAGAATGGCGTGCGATGATTGATGCCTGGAAGCACCCGGAAAAAGAGGTTACCGTTGCCCTGGTCGGAAAATATATCCAGCTCCACGATGCCTACATCTCTGTTGTGGAATCCTTAAAGCACGGCGGCGTGGCAAACCGTGCCAGTGTCAACATCAAATGGATCGACTCCGAGACCGTAACTGCTGAGAATGTAAATGAGCTTCTTGGCGATGTCAGCGGTATTTTAGTCCCTGGCGGTTTTGGCTCCCGCGGCATCGAAGGAAAGATCCTTGCCATCAAATATGCCCGTGAGCATCAGGTTCCGTTCCTTGGCCTTTGCCTTGGCATGCAGCTTTCCATCGTGGAATTTGCCCGCGACGTGATCGGCTACACCGACGCACACAGTGCAGAGTTAGATCCTTCCACGGTTCATCCGGTCATCCACCTGATGCCAGATCAGGATGGTATCGAGGATATCGGCGGCACCTTACGTCTTGGTTCCTACCCGTGTGTCCTGAATAAAGAGTCCAAGGCCTATGCGCTTTATGGCACGGAAACCATTCATGAACGTCACCGTCACCGTTACGAGGTCAATAACGATTACCGCAACGTGCTCCAGGAACACGGCATGATGCTCTCCGGTATTTCCCCGGATGGCCGCATTGTTGAGATGATCGAGCTCCCGGACCACCCATGGTTCGTGGCAACCCAGGCACATCCTGAGTTAAAATCCAGACCGAACCGTCCGCATCCATTGTTCAGGGGCTTTATCGAAGCTTCCTTAAAATATCAGAAATCACAGAATTAACGTTAACCTTTATGCCGCAGAGATCATGGCTGGTCCCTGCGGCATTCTTTGTATTGCTTCACATTGTTTTCCGAACAGACAGTTACCAACACCGATTTTACACATTCCCATTGCAGAAATTTACCAGCATCGTTTTTACACATTCTCATTACAGAAATCGGTACACGTTTCCGCGTTATCTTACATTTTTCTGAAAAATAAGGGAAACCTCTTGAATCCGTGTTTTTGCAAGGTTATACTGGTTTATGAAAAAAACAAAATCCACAATAACCAAAGAAAGGACTTTTTGATCATGAAAATAAAGCGCTATGTAGCTGCAGCTATGGCTGCAGGTGTGTTAAGTACCGTAAGTCTTGCAACCGGCATCACTGCCCTGGCTGCAACCGGCTGGATCCAGAACGGAAATTCCTATGTCTATTACGATGATAATGGCAGCTTACATAAAGGCTGGATCCAGACCAACGACGGCTACTACTATATGGATCTTTCCACCGGCGTTATGACCACCGGCTTAAAAAAGATCAACGATAAATTATACTATTTCGGCTCCAACGGAATCATGCAGACTGGCCTGATCCACGATGCAGCCTCTGACAAATATTATTACGGACAGTCCGATGGTACTCTTGTGATCGGCTGGCTCAATTTAGACGGCAGCTATTACCACATGGACGAAGATGGTTCCCTGGGTACCGGCTGGAAGACCATCAGCGGTTCCAGATACTACTTCGATCCGGCTTCCGGCAAATGCGCACTGAACATTGCAATGCCGATCGACGGAAACTGGTTCCTGTTTGGCGAAGACGGTAAAATGCAGACTGGCTTCCACAACGTAAACGGCGCAACCTACTACTTCGATCCGTCCAACGGCGTTATGGTTGCAGGCACCACCAAAACCATCAGCGGCGTAAGCTACACCTTCAACGCAGACGGAACCTGCACCACTACCCTGTCCGGTATTCCGTCCCATACAACTGGCACCGAGAGCAGCAATAACAGCCAGCAGTCCTCCCAGGAAAGCACTGCAGACGCTGAGAACGGCAGACAGAATGTCATTGTAGCCGGTTCCTCCAGAAGCTAATCACCAGACGCGCCACCGGTATCTCACCGGTATGAATTTGAAATAAAAAAGTGGACACATTTCCCAAGGGATTTTGGTGTCCACTTTTTATTTCATTCTTTTTCCTGCATGAGCTTCCAGCATCCGGGCATACTGCCCATAAAGGAGATGATTTTCATGAAGGATCTTGTTTTGCAAAATCTTGAGCTCGTAAGAAAAGCCCAGAATGAGCCATCCACGCTCCCACCGTCTAAAATGCCAAAAGAGCTGCCGCCGGAAGAACCGGCAGACAGCCCCAAAAAAGCACCTGTGCAGGACCCATACGGAACCGATGACCCGGACACGCTGGATGTCCGCGCCGCTTCCGTTACCGACTGCACCGGCCTGATTCCATCCGGCACCGATTCCAAAGCAGTTCTGGAATCCTATGCAGAGGTATACCATTATCCCGCCGATATTTTCCACGGATAATGCTTCCAAAAATTAATAGCTTCCCTTTTTTAAAAGCTTCCGGAGATACGCAAAGGTCGTCTTCTCCCCGCGCAGCTTTAACATCATCAAGATTTTTTCCAGCTCCGCTTTCGTTTCCGGGTGCATCGCTCTATCCAGATAAGGGCGTTCTCTCTGGTAATAGTCCCATGCAGCCCCATCGGTATAATCTTTGCCCCGGTAAACCTTACATGCTGCGATCCGGTCCATGACCATTTCCACCAGATAATTTACCGGCATTTTCGCCCCGGCAATCCCCTGGCTGGTTTTTGAAAAATCCATCCAGTATTCAAAATGATGCTTGTTCCGGCCCTTGTGGTGGAGCCATGCGGTAGAATAGCCCTTTTCTTCCCGTTCTGCCGCATTCGGGCTGCGGTCTCCCTGGTAATAATGAACACCAGTCAGAAATTCTGCCGGGCTGTACTTTGAGAGATCATGAAGCAGTCCCTGTTTATATAACCCCACACGAAAGCAGTTCTGCATGACCAGCAGCTTATGCTGTGTGATCGTACAAAAATGGTGCCACGCCTTATGCTCCATCCTTAAAACCTCCTAGTCTTTCATGTTTCTTTCCTAACGATTCTGTCGTTTCACCATGATACACCAGCCACGATGCTTCTTAGCGGCTTGCTTTCTCCAGTAAGCCCTTCAGCTCGTCCACTGTAACCGGGTAGTGTTTATTGCAGAAATGACAGTTCATCTCGATGGTCTTACCTTCATCAATCATCTCCTGCAGTTCTTTCTTTCCAATGCTGATCAATGCCTTCTCTATGCGCTCCCTGGAGCAATTGCAGGCAAACTGCGCCGGCATCTTATCCAGGATCTCCAGACCGAAATCACCAAGAATATGTTCCAGGATCATCTCCGGGGTATTGCCTGCATCCAGCAGGGAGGTAATGGAGGTGATCTCCTTTAAGCGGGTCTCCAGGGTAGAAATAACCTCCTCAGAAGCTCCCGGGAGAAGCTGTAAGATAAATCCCCCCGCCTGGCGGACGGTGTTGTCCTTATTCATCAGCACGCCCAGGGCTACGCTGGAAGGAGTCTGCTCAGAGGTTGCAAAATAATAGGTCAGATCCTCCGCGATCTCACTGGTCACCAGAATGGTCTGGCCGACATACGGCTCCTTTAAGCCGATGTCTTTGATCACGCTGAGCACGCCGATACCCAGGGCACCGCCAACATCCAGCTTCCCCTTCTCATTCGGCGGAAGCATAACCTCCGGATGGTAGGCATAGCCCTTCACATCGCCTTTGGAATCTGCCGTCACAGTCAGACCGCCGATCGGACCGTCCCCCTCAATTTTAATGGTGAGAAGATCGTTGGCGCCCTTCATCATAACGCCCATCATGGCACCAGCCGTCAGAAGACGTCCTAACGCTGCGGTTGCCACTGGACTGGTATTGTGCGCCTGACGCGCATATTCAGTTAATTCTCTTGTAGTCGCAGCAAAGGCACGGATCTGTCCCTCGGCCGCAGTTGCTCTGATAATATAGTCTGACATATGTCGTTCCTCCTTTTTATGGATACAATTCCCTTTTTATGGATACAATTCCGGATTTTCTTTTCCGTCCATCTTTATGGGCAACACACATAAGTTATTTTCCGCATTCCCGCACAACAAAATAAACACGGTCACTGTCTTCTCTCGGCGGCTTTCTGGTAAAGGCATCATACACAGCTACAAGCTCCATGCCTGCCTCTTTCACAGCCTCCTTCACCTCGCTGATCGCAAAAGCCTTCTGGTAATGCGTCTCTTCATATTTAGAATACCGCCCATCCTCCTCACGGATAAACAGCGTCAGATCGTACTCATTGACCATTTCCGCTTCATCGAAATAGTTTTCCCAGATGAAGCTGCTTTCTTCCCGGTTCTCTGCAATCGTCTGCTCCCCTAACTGTTCCCGGTATTTGTAGACGGTATTCATATCAAAAATAAATACGCCCTTTGGATCCAGATAGTTGTTTGCAAGCTTTAAGACCTGCACCAGGTCCTCATGATCCTCCAGGTAATTCATGGAATCACAGATACTGACGATGGCGCGGACCGTACCATACAGTTCAAACTCCCGCATATCCTGCTGCAGATATAAAATCTGCTGCGGCTCTTCCATCTCATGCTCCAATGCTATCTCTAGCATCTCCTCGGAAAGATCCACACCGATCATATCGTAGCCCTTTTTTGCAAGAAGCCGCGTCAGCTTTCCGGTACCACATCCAAGATCCAAGACAAGACCATCCGTCACACCGTATTCTTTTAAAAGGCTGGTCACATAATCACACCAGTCCCTGTATGGAATATTGTCCATGAACAGATCGTACACAGACGCAAAACCTGTATATGCCTCCATGCTTCAAACCTCCTTCGAATACTTGTTGCTGCAAGAAGCCGGATTACCGGATTCTCACGCTCACGAATTGGCAGAGGCGTCACTGGCACCTCCCTGATATGCAATGCAAAGAAAAGCAGGAACGTCCAATAGACACTCCTGCTTACCGTTCATCGATTCCTTATGCGTTCTTACCGCAGCACTTTTTGTATTTCTTGCCGCTTCCACACGGACACGGATCGTTCGGGAAAATTTTCTTTTCCTTGCGGATGGTTCCGGAAGCCTTCTGCTGCTTGTAAAGCTCTTTTCTCTTCTCTTCGCTTAAGATGGAGTCCCACTGCGGCAGAGTGTACAGCCATTCTGCTTTTGCCTCTACCATGTTGTAGTAAAGCTTCTCCGGATCGATCTCGATCTTTACCTGGGTGTTCTCATCCATGGTCTCGATCGGGTTCTCATAGCCCTTTAAGCTCTCGTTGATGCCGTCTAAGAAGCCAGTCATGATCAGAACCTCAGTCTGGTACTTATCTGCCAGCTCTTTTACGGTTCCGGAAACAACTTCTGCCGGGTTGCTTAAGATCTGCTCGTAGATACCCTTCTCAATTGTGAAATAGCCAGTCCACAGCTGCTCTCTCTGTTTATCATCTAGACCATTGCCGTAAGCAAGGTTTCTCCAGTTTTCTAATAAGGTTGCCATATTGTATATCCTTCCTTTTTCTATAATCCTGTTCGCACATTAAGGACAACGTGCATATTCCTGATAAGTATATAACATTTCTCAGTATTTTGCAAATCATTTATGCAGAATTTTCAGTCCGGAATGTTCAGAATTTTCAATTCATTTCCTGTTCAAAAAATCTGTCCCTGTAAGCAATGCACTCTTTCACACCTTCCGGTACAGATATTTCGGAATTCCATGCTCCATAGGGCGCTTTGGTTCTCCCTGGATCATCGGCAAAGCATAATCGATGAATGCCTGTGCCACATCACTTCCACCACTGGTGATCCACTCCTGTGGAACCTTTTTTTCCTGGTTGCAGACTTCATTCACATCCACCAGTCGGCACTCCATGCAGTACGGCTCTGCGGTTACCCGTTCAAAGGCTACCATCTGTCCAGTCTTCCCGGATACAGCAGCCCGGACGCCCTCCTGTCCTGCCAGAGCCGCCTCCGTGATATCAGTCTCCGATGCCAGCATGCCACTGCAGCGCTGGCTGACATTCAGCTCCACGGAACGCACCTTGACACCAAAACGGTGCCGGACAAAATTCTCCAGGACCTTACCGCAGCCAGTCAGCATCTTATGGCCAAAATTGTCCACCATGGCTTCATCTCCGTACTCACAGATAAAGGTTCCGGATGCATCGGAAATTCCCTCCGACACGCACACAACTACACTGTTCTGTTTCCCCAGTGCTGCTTTCAGATCCTTTGCAAACTGCTCCAGTTCAAAATCTGCCTCTGGCAGATAGATCAGCACCGGATTGTCTCCCTCGAATTTCCGGGCCAGCACACTGGCTGCCGTAAGCCAGCCGGCATGGCGTCCCATCAGCTCTACAATGGTCACCGCCTTCTGCTGGTACACGGAAGCGTCTAACGCGATCTCCCGCACAGCCGCAGCCACATACTTGGCTGCACTGCCATATCCCGGCGTATGATCCGTCATGATAAGGTCGTTATCGATGGTTTTTGGAATACCGATAAACCGGATATCGCTTCCATGGTGCTTTGCGTACCGGGAAAGCTTGCTGACCGTATCCATGGAATCATTTCCGCCAATATAGAGGAAATATCCGATCTCCATCTGACGGAATTTCTCAAAAACCGTCTCATAAAAGGCATCGGTCAGGTTTTTCGGAAGCTTATAACGGCAGGAGCCTAAAAAGGCTGCCGGGGTCAGCTTTAAAAGCTCCAGATCCTCCCCGGAAAGCTCTGCACCCAGATCCATATAATGATCCTGCAGCAATCCCTCAATTCCATTGATCATGCCGTACACATGACCGATCCCAGGCATCTTCAGCGCTTCCTTCACAACTCCATAAAGACTTGCATTGATCACAGCGGTGGGGCCGCCAGACTGTCCAACTAATAGATTTTTCATTTCTGTCCTCATTTCTGTCTCAATCTGTAACTGATTTCTGGTGTTTCACATGTTTTCTTATTATACGGATATTTGAAAGAATTTGCAACCATGCACTGGATTTTAAAAAAAATTAAGCCCCGGCACATCCAATATGCCGAAGCTTAATAAAAAGGGGAGGATAAGTATTTCTCTTTTCTTTGGTACTACTCCTATTATGTCCTCCCTTTCCTTCTTTATACATCCAATAAAAATTTTTATTGCATTTCCTATTGCAGAAGGCACCTATGACGCATCTGCTGATTCTTTTTCCTCAATCGTTACCCCATCATAAAAATATTTCAGGATTTCTTCATAGTTCACTCCAGTCTTAGCCATGGCCTGTGCCCCGTTCTGGCTCATGCCGACACCATGTCCGTACCCACCGCCGTAAATACGGAACTGTGCGACACCATTCTGATCTGTGCCGACAGCTTCCACAATGAGGAAACCGCTGGGCAGCAGCTCCCAGCCCTCTGAGGTTTTTCCATCACCGCGGTTAATGCTGAGGGAAGAATCGCCAAGGGCACTGCGGATAGCGTTCTGCCCGGTTATGATTCTTTCCCCTTCACTGCCCTTTACCAGAAGCTTCATGGCTACACCGCCCGGCCCACGCTCCGTAACGGAAACATCCGTCACAGTTCCCACTCCGGCTACATGTGCAGCGATCACGTTGCCATTGGTCTTTAAATTCCAGCGGTAAAACGGATAGGAGGCGTCATATGCCGGGAACTCCTTGTTCTTAATAAACTGTGCAAACGCATCTTCGTTTTCAAAGCTTAAGCGGCTTCTGGCGGTCTGAAGGCTCAGGCTCCGCAGATACGGGGTCTGCTCTGGATCACTATCCCAGATTGCTGCATTGGTAGTGGTGCCGCAGGATGTGGAAAAATAATAGGCCGTGACCGGATTTCCGTCATAGTACAACATTTTCCCATAGGTTTCCTGCACCGCCTGCGTTGTTTTTGCATCGGTTTCCACATTATTATAGACCTGAAACTGTGTGCTGTCATCGATCTGGGCGCCGTAGGAGCGGTAGCTGTTGCTCTTCATCTGCATATAGGCATAGGTTCTCGCGCAGACTGCCTGGGCCTTTAAGGCTTCCTTTTCATAGCTGGCTGGCATTTCACTCGGCACCACCTTTTTCAGATAATCCTCCAGAGGCAGTTCGTTGACAAGGACCAGCCCTTCCTCTGTGTCTAAGATTTCCAGCCGCCCGGCATAAGACGGATGCCCCTGCGAGCGGTTTAAGCTGGTCACCGTAAGCTCTGTCCCTGTCTCTGGCTCCAGGATCAGGCGCTGTGCGCTGCAGCTTCCATCCCCGGTGGTTACAGATACCATGCTGCCCGGCTCTAATTCTTTTTCTTCCTCTCCCTGAATTTCTTTTACACTTCCAGGACAGCTGATCTCAACCGTCTGATGCGTTTTATCCTGAAAGCCGTCGCCAAGGATCAGGACACGGATCTGTTTGGCAGTATCCTCCCGTTCCTTGATGACTGCACAGATCATTCCCTTCGCAACCACAAACTCCTGGCTGCTGCTTCCCACCAGGATCTCAGAAAGTGGAAGCCGTTTGACATCGCCGTAGGTTTTTAATACCTTATATTCTGTATCGAGCGGCACACTTCCATAGCCCTCCAGCTCAATGGCATCGTCCCGTACAGAAAGCACCTTTCCGCTGATCCGCTCTTTTTTTAATGATACCTTTGTGATTTTTCCATGCTCCATACTGATATCTGCCAGGTTGCCGGCCAGCTCTTCCGGCTTTTTGCAGCTTTTCTGAAAGGAAAGCTTTCTCTGGATATTACCGATGTATACCATCAGGCTCTGGCTGTCACCATTCAGGATCCAGACATTGCGGTACAGCGTATTCTGGCCCATATCTTTTTTTACATGGATCAGCTCCCCGTCTCTCACCCACACAGACAGTTCGTGATCGACATAAGAATCCAGGGACAGACCATAAAATGTGACCGTGCCTAAGCTTGTATAAGCGGTCCACGCCGGGCAGCCCTGGATATTTTCCGGTGTCCCGTAAACCTTGATGCTTTCCTCCTGCACTGCCCCGTCCTGATCCACAGCCTTTAAAAATGTCTCGTAAAACAGCCACCAAGTATCTTCCGGACATGCTTTATTTTTGCCATGGCGTTTTTCCAGCGCTGATCCTTTTGTATCGGCCGAGGCTTTTTTTGCGATCTGGGCCGCTTCCAGATACGTCAGGGCACCCTCTGCATGCTCCCGGTCCGCAGGCGTATCTGCCTCATCCAGATATCCTGCTTCATATAAATAATCCAGATACGGAACATACCATTCCCCCATGGCATCTGCCGGGAAATGGGATGCGCCGTATTCTTTTTCCCATGCATTCAGCTCTTCCGGTGATATAAGAGCAAGGGCGACTGACTTTGCAGCCGCCGCCCTGGTAATTCCCGATCTATCCGGTTCACAAAAAAGAATGATACCGATCAAGATCAGAACGATCGCCGGAATTCCAAATATCCAACGGATCATATTTCGTTTTCTCATAAATTCCTCTCGCCCTTGATATAAGTCTTTGCAGTTTCATCGATGTGGTCGAGACCATCGTACTCACGGAGTTTCCCAGACAAAGCTTTTTTTCCAAGTCTCCATCTTGTAAACTCTGCCACAAGACGGTAAATAACTGCAAACGTCGGCACTCCGATGATCATTCCGACAAAGCCCCAGAGGCCTCCGAACAGCAGAATGGAAAAGAGCACCCAGAAGCTGGAAAGTCCCGTGGAATCCCCCAGGATCTTTGGTCCCAGGATATTTCCGTCGAACTGCTGCAAAAGCAGGATAAAAATCAGGAAATAAATGCATTTCACCGGATCCGATAACAGGATCAAAAGTGCACTTGGCACCGCCCCGATAAACGGGCCGAAGAACGGCACGACATTGGTAACACCCACGATCACGCTGACAAGCAGAACATACGGCATATTGGCAAAGCCGAGAAGCACAAAGCAGATCAGGCCGATGATCAAAGAATCGAGCAGCTTTCCAATAATGAACCCACCAAATACATGATGCACATACCTTGCTTCTTCCACTATCTTATTCGCAATCTTTAACGGAAATAACCCATAAATGATCATTTTGACCTGGGCACGCAGCTTTTCCTTCATATTAAGAAGATAGATCATGACGATGAGGCCAATGAGGATATCAAATACCGCATTCACGACCAGAACCACTCCGCTGGAGACTCCTCCAATGATCCGGTAGATGTTTGGCACGACCACGTTGGTTAGCCAGTTCTGGAGATAATCGGCTGCTGCTCCATAATGCTGCATCACCTGCTGCTCCAGGTCTGGGTTATCTGCCAAAACCTTTTCCAGCCAGATCTCCAGATTATTGATGTTTGCCGGCAGGGTGTCCATAACCCCGCGGATGCTGTTGATGAGCTGCGGAATCAGCATAGAAATAAGTCCTACCACCACAGCCACCAGAAGTAACAGGCTTGCTACGGTCCCAAGAAAGCCGCCTAAGCTTTTCCGGCTTTTTTCTGCCGGGATCACCTTCTCTGTCAGCTTCATAACTGCCCCCTGTACCCGGTTATAAACCGGTGTCAGCAGATAGGCAAACACTGCCCCATAGATCACCGGTGCCAGGATCTTGGCGATCTTTTTTCCAAGCGCAGCCACGAGTGACCACCGGATCGCTACAAATACAGCAGCGACCAGAAGCAAAAGCACTACCAGTGCTGTAACGCCCCAGCATATATATGTGCGGTACTTATCATTTTTCATGGTATTTTCCTTTCCAATATGTAGTTCCATAACAGAACTGCAAAGCTGCCAGACGCAGGCACTGTTATCATCATCGGACGCGCCACTGGCGCCTCCTCGATAAGCGATGTAATAAAAGCAGCGATTTCTCGCTGCTTATTTCTCTTTTGTAATCCCGAATGTGCCGTTCTTACTTATTGACGCCTAGCAAAGCTAGGTGGGCAACCGCATGCAGGCTTCTGCCTTCCACTCTGTGGAGGCCTGACATCTGCCAGCAGATATAGGAATCCCTTAGTCAGTAATGTAGGTTCAAAATGGGTAAGGTTGTCGAACACTTCAGGAATTACTGTCTTTTTTGTTCTGAACTGATTATACAACATATGGTGCTCTTTTTCAAGTTCCTTTTCAAAACATCCTTGACTTTCCATATTGCCATATTGCATATTGCCCTATTCTTGCTTTTTTCGTTTCATTTTTGTATACTGGGCAAAGAATCCGAAAACAATTTTGTTCGTGTTCGCATGCTGCGCAAACAGCAATGCGTTCATTTAGATGGGAGTATCATTATGTCCGAATACACATCAGCTTATTTTCAGGAACAGATTCATCACTGCCAGCTCTGTCCACGCATGTGCGGGGTTGACCGCACGGTAAAGCAGGGCTTTTGCCAGGCACCGGCCGGTGCCGTTGCTGCCCGGGCTGCCTTGCATTTCTGGGAGGAGCCCTGCATCAGCGGTACCCGGGGAAGCGGCACAGTATTTTTCAGCGGCTGTACGCTGCGCTGCTGCTTCTGCCAAAACTACCGGATCAGCCGCGAGCTGTACGGAAAAGCACTTACCACCCGGGAGCTGGCCGATACCTTTTTGCGGCTGCAGGATCAGGGGGCCAATAACATCAGCCTGGTAACTGCCACCCATTTTCTCCCCTGGATCCTTCCGGCCCTGGATCTGGTCCGGGACCGTCTTTTCATTCCTGTTGTCTATAATTGCGGCGGCTATGAACGGGTAGAAACCATTGACGCCTTAAAGGATTACGTGGATATCTGGCTGCCAGACCTCAAATACGAAAGCTCTGACCTTTCTGCCCGCTATTCTCAGGCTCCGTTCTATTTCCAGACCGCCACAAAAGCCATCTCGCAGATGATCCGGCAGACCGGTGCGCCAAAGCTTCGGACCATACCAGGGGAAGCTGCCCCGGTCATGGAACGCGGTGTGATCATCCGTCATCTTGTACTGCCCGGGCAAAAAGAGGACTCCATCCGCCTGATGCACTGGCTGGCAGATTCCCTGCCACAAAATAGCTTTTATATTAGCCTTATGAGCCAGTATACCCCTTACGAAAAGAACCCACAGTTTCCAGAGCTGAACCGCCGCATCACCAGCTACGAATACCAGAAGGTTGTGGACGCTGCATTGGAGCTGGGGCTCACCCAGGGTTTTATGCAGGAAAAAAGCAGTGCAAAGGAGGAATATACCCCTGCATTTGATTTAGAAGGCCTGTAGATCTGCCGCACGTTCCTGCAGGCTGTCATATGATTCCTGTTCGTGGACACTCAGTACACAGTCCAGATTGCCAGGAAAGATTTTCCATGCATGGCGCCTGTTTACAGACACTCAGTACACGGCCGGCTCCTGCACCAGCAGGGTGAGATACCCGGCCATGCGCAATGTTTTTTCCATCCATGCTGCATTATCCAGATTGAGATAAGCCCCGACCCGCACCTTGTACAGGCCGTCCTGAAAGACCAGAAATGCCGGATAACCTGCTGCCTGCAGCTGACTGAGCAGAGCCTGTGCAAGCTCCTTCTGCCCATAGGCTCCTACCTGGATCTGATAGTATTCCGGCTGTCCTTCCTGTCCGTTCACAGTTTTTAGGATCCCATCTGCAATAGCCTGGGCTGTCTGTTCAAACTGTGCATCAAACCTCTGGTTATCCGCCTCATTGTCGAGGAAGCCAGCCTCAACCAGAACAGCCGGCATCTCCGTTTTCCGGAGGACGATCAGTCCGGGGCGCTCAATCGTTCCCAGATCATTCCAGCCTGCCTGCCTAAGCTCTGTATTGATGTTAGCCGCCAGACGTTCTGCCTCCCCGTCCTTCGAAAAGATCAGAGTCTCTGTCCCGGAAGCTGTCCCGGGAACCGGCATGGCATTTCTATGAAAGGAAACAAAATAATCTGCATCCCAGTTGTTTGCCATCTGGGCCTTCTGAAGCGGCGTCTGGTACACATCCTGCACTCTTGTATAGCCTACATCTACACCATTTTCGCTCAAAATCTGTCCTACTGCCAGAGTCATCCGCAAATTGTCATTTTTCTCCCGGCGTCCCTGATAGACTGCTCCGGGATCTGTTTCCCCGCCATGACCGGCATCCAGGATCACCTTTTTTATTTCTGCCAAAAAAATACTTCCTTTCCATTTTGTATTCTTCTATTACAATATGAAAAGGAAGTAATTCTGGTTCTACCCTTATTCATTACCAGATGGGCTGTCCCAGTCTTTTATACCGCAACTCCACGCGGCCCCACATGCGTGGAAAACACGATCTGTGTGCTGGTTTTTCCAAACTTCTGCAGCTGCCCGATAAAAACATCTAACTCCATGGTACTCTGGAATGCAACCTTTAACAGCATGGAATATGCCCCTGTTACGCAATTGCATTCAAGCACATTCGGAACACTTTCCGCATAGGCATAAAACTGCGGCTTTTCCTCCGGCACTACGTCAAGGTTGATAAACGCGATGATGTGGTATCCAAGCTTCTCCGGATCGATCATTGCATGGTAACCGGCGATCACTCCATCCTTTTCCAGCTTTTCAATCCGGGCAGAAACAGCCGGGGAGGAAAGAAAGGTATTCTCCGCTATGGTCTTTAAGGAAACACGCGCATTATCCTGCAAAAGCTTTAATATTTTTCTGTCAATATCATCCATAATGGTTTTCTCCTCTCAAATTGGTCCCATGATCCTATGAAATCTCCCAGGACGCAATTTCCTATGATGCAAAGAAAAAAGGCGCCCGAACTCTTTGTTCGAACGCCTTCGCTCTCATAACTTAATCATGTTTTGTATCATACCCTTTTACAGCACACTTGTCAATACAAAAATTTAAGAATAAAAACCACTTGTTAAAATCCGAAAGCTACCCAAAAACAAATAACAGCACACTTCCAGCCAGAAATGCCCAGAAGCCAGGTGCCTTCAGACAGGTCACAAGCATCGGCTCCCTACGGAAAACCCAGCCGCTAAACCACGGGATCTGGCGGTAATGCGATGCCAGCAGGATCACCGAGATCACCATACTGACATAGGCAAAAATATTTAAAAAGCCATACCCGAGAAAAGCAAACAGATTTCCTGCCTCTGAGCCCTGGGATAACACCATGGGAAGCACTCCTCCCATGAGATTGATGAGCATATGCAGCGCAATGTTATAGCGGATCCGGCCGGTCGTGCTGTACAGCCAGGCAAAAACCGCACCGAGAACTGCCGCATAAAAAAACTGGTAAAAATTCCCGTGGAACAGGCCAAAAAACAGGCCAGACAAGAGCACTGCTGTTTTCTGCCCGTAAGGGACCAGACGGTCCACCAGATATTTACGGAACACCAGTTCCTCCATAACCGGAGCGATCAGCACTGCCGTTAAAAAGACCATTCCAAGGTCCATCTGACCGATCACATCGGTCACCGGATTGCTGTAATCGGTTCCGCTTATGCTCCCTGCCATTTCCATAAGAATGCTTCCAAGCATATTCCCGATGTAGGTAAGGCCATAGCATAAAACCAGCATCCCCAGAAACTGGCCCATGCTGATCTTCTTTTTTTCTTTCATCTCACAGGACGGGATGCGTCCCATGAGCCAGGCAAACAACGGAAATCCGATTCCGTACATCGCAAATTCTGACACCAGAAGAGCCGCACGCTCAAGCGCACGGCTCTGTCCAAAGATCAGAACAAGCGGCTCTAACAGTGCACCGAAAAAAATCTGTGCTGCCGTAGAGACTGCCAGAAATGCTGTATAAGCCCAGCATATTCTCGATATCTGTCTTCTGGTATCCATAAGATTATACATCCAGCTTGTCGACCTTAGCAGCTCTTGCCTCGACTTCCTTCTTCTGGATATCGCCAGGAGCCTGCTCATAACGGCTGAACTCGTACTCATATAAGCCGATACCGCCGGTCATGGAGCGCAGGTCTGTATTGTAACCAAAGAGTTCGGACATTGGGATGTCTGCCTCAATCACCTGTTTGCCGTGATGATCGGAGTTCATGCCAAGGACACGTCCTCTTCTGCGGTTTAAGTCACCCATAACGTCGCCGGTGAATTTATCCGGGACAGTTACTTTCAAAGATGCAATCGGCTCTAAGAGAACCGGATTTGCATCCATAAAGCCCTTCTTGAATGCCATCATGGCAGCGGTCTTAAATGCCATCTCGGAGGAGTCTACCGGATGGTAAGAACCATCTACCAGGGTTGCCTTTACGCCAACGACCGGATATGCAGCCAGAGGTCCCTTCACGCAGCTCTCTGCAACACCCTTTTCAACTGCCGGGAAGTAGTTCTTCGGAACTGCACCGCCGAAGACTTTCTCTTCAAATACATATGGCTTTTCCAGATCGCCGGACGGCTCAAAGATCATCTTGACGTCGCCGTACTGGCCATGTCCGCCGGACTGCTTCTTATATTTGCCCTGAACCTCTACTTTCTTTCTCAAGGTCTCTCGGAATGCAAATTTCGGCTTGCTCAGCTCGATCTCTACCTTATAGCGGCCTAACAGCTTGCTGACAACCACCTCGAGCTGCTGGTCACCAATGCCGTATAACAGAAGCTGGCGGTTTTCTTTATCGTTCACAGACTTTAAGGTCAGGTCTTCTTCCATCAGCTTTGCCAGTGCGCTGGAAACCTTGTCCTCGTCACCTTTGGTCACGGTCTTATAACGCATGTATGTATACGGAGTGGAGGTCTGCGGTTTGTGGTATACGATCGGTGCGGAACGGAGGGCGATGGTATCGCCGGTCTGGGTCACGCCAAGCTTTGCCACGGCACCGATATCGCCTGCGCGCAGTTCCGGTACCTCAATCGTATCCTTACCACGGAGCAGGTACAGCTTGCCGACCTTTTCCTCGGTATCCTTATTGACATTGTAGATGGTGCTGTCCGGTTTTAAGATACCGGTGCAGACCTTCATAAGCGAATATTTACCAATGAACGGGTCTACGATGGTCTTGAACACTCTTGCGGATAAGGAAACCTGGTCGTTGTATTTTGCGGTGAAACGCTCACCGGTGGAAACATCGACACCGATACACTCGAATTTATCCGGGGTCGGAAGGTAACGGTCAATAACCTGTAACAGCGTCTTAAAGCCCTGGCAGTTGATACCGGAGCCCATCAGCACCGGAACAATAGAGCCATCTATCACATGTTCCCGAAGAGCGCCCTGAATTTCTTCCAGTGTAAATTCTTCACCGGAGAAATAGCGCTCCATATATTCCTCACTGGTCTCTGCCACCGCCTCTAAGAGAGCATCTCTGGCAATGCCGAGGTTTTTCTGGGAATAATCAGGAATCTCGCATTCTTCGTAATCGCTTAAATTGGTAAATCGTCTGCCGGCCATTTTGACAACGTTTACATATCCGACAAACTTTTCATTTTCACGGATCGGGAGCTGGAACGGAGCAATGCTTCTGCCGAAGCGTCTCTCTAATTTCAGTACAAGTTCACGGAAGCTTGCATGGTCATCGTCCATGTTGGTGACAAAAATGATGCGTGGCAGTTTGAGCTTATCGCACAGCTCCCATGCCTTTTCCGTGCCGACCTCGATGCCTGCCTTGCAGTTTACAACGATGATCGCTGCATCTGCCACACTGACTGCTTCTTCTACTTCGCCGACGAAGTCAAAATAACCAGGAGTATCCAGGATATTGATCTTCATCATGCCTTCATCGCCCTGATACTCGATCGGGATCAGAGACGTGGAGATGGAAAACTGACGTTTGATTTCTTCCTTGTCGTAGTCGCTGATGGTGTTACCGTCAACAACCTTGCCCATACGCTTGGTGACTCCGGTTACCAGGGCAAGTGCTTCTGCAACCGTCGTCTTGCCGGCCCCGCCGTGGCCAAGTAAAACGACGTTTCGGATCTGTTTTGTACCATAAACGTTCATATGATTCCCTCCTGTACATCAATTTTAGTCTATGACGATATTCTACTAAAAAAGTTTGAAAATTTCAAGTAGAATATACGATTTGCACAAATTATTTTTGGAAAATTTTTCTTTTCGTCTGATACGTCCCTGCTTTTCTGGATTCTTTTCGCTTTTCACTATCGCAGTTTAAAGCAATAAAGCATTGACAACATTTTCATATTATCTTAGAATAGCATTTAGTATTTGCATTACGTATTGGATGTAACGCCGCAGGCGGAATACGGATCCAGTATTATTTCAAGGAGATTCTGACATGAACGACACAACATTTGGATTTATCGGTCTGGGGCTAATCGGCGGCTCGATCGCCAAAGGCATCAAGCGTGCCTGTTCCACAGCCCGGATCATGGCATACATGCGCACCCGCGCAAAGCTGGAGCAGGCGAAAGCCGACGGCATTGTGGATGTTATCTTAGACGGCATTGGGGAGCCTTTAAAGGAATGCGATATCATTTTCCTGTGCACTCCTGTGGAATACAATGCGCAGTACCTGGCACAGATCCGCCCCTTTTTAAAGCCGGGTGCCCTGATCACAGACGTTGGCTCCACAAAGGAAGATATTCATCAGGTTGTCACAAAGCTTGGCATGGAAGAGGTTTTCGTTGGCGGCCACCCGATGGCTGGTTCAGAAAAGACCGGCTATGAAAACGCCACGGATCATCTTCTGGAAAATGCCTATTATATCGTAACCCCTACTGCACATTCTTCCAAAAAAGATACTGACCGCATCGTCGCAGTCGCAAACCTGACCGGTTCCATCCCGATCGTGCTGGACTACCACGAGCATGACCGGATCGTGGCCGCGATCAGCCATCTTCCGCATCTGGTTGCCTCCAGCCTGGTAAACCTGGTCCACGATTCCGACAACAGAGACGAGCTGATGAAGCGTCTTGCTGCAGGCGGATTTAAGGATATCACCCGCATTGCATCCTCTTCCCCGGAAATGTGGGAACAGATCTGCATGACAAACACCGGTAATATCATAAGTATGCTGGAAAACTATATTGCTTCTTTAAACCAGATTCTGGGCTCCTTAAAGGCCAGACAGGGCGAAGACATTTACCATCTTTTTGAGACCTCGCGCACTTACCGCAACTCGATCTCGGAAACACGGCGTGGCTCTGTCACTCCGGAGTACGCCTTTACCGTAGATATCGTGGACGAGCCAGGTGCGATCTCCACCTTATCCTGCATCCTAAGCGCACGCGGCATCAGCATCTGCAACATTGGCATCAACCACAACCGGGAGCAGGGCGACGGTGCTTTAAAGATTGTTTTCTACGATGAAGCAGCCATGCACCAGGCATGGGAACAGCTGAAAAAATATAATTACGAACTGATTCCGAAGCACTAAGCCTTCTAATGGTTTTCTTTTCCTTCACGCTATGTTTTATTTAGAAGGCTTATATTTTAGAAAGCTTATATTTTGGAAGAATCAGGGAAGTGAGGTAATCATTTATGAAATTCACAAAATCAAATGGTCTGCGGGGCGAAGTCACCATTCCGGGCGATAAATCCATCTCCCACCGCAGCGTCATGTTCGGCTCCCTCGCAAAGGGCATCACAAGGATCACAGGCTTTCTGCAGGGTGCAGACTGCTTATCCACCATAGCATGCTTCCAGAAGATGGGGGTATCCATCGAAAACACCGGCGATACCATTCTGGTCCACGGAAACGGTCTGCACGGTTTAAAAAAGCCAGATGAGGTTTTAGACTGCGGCAACAGCGGTACCACAACCCGCCTGATCTCCGGCATTCTCTGTGCACAGGATTTTTCCGTAACGCTTACCGGCGATGCCTCCATCCAGAAACGGCCTATGAAACGCATCATGGATCCCTTAAGCCAGATGGGTGCTGACATCCAAAGCATCCATGGAAATGGCTGTGCGCCGCTTGCCATCCACGGAAAGCCGCTGCACGGGATCCACTACCAGTCCCCGGTCGCTTCCGCCCAGGTAAAGTCAGCCATTCTCCTGGCCGGGCTTTACGCCGACGGCGAAACCAGGGTCACAGAGCCATTGCTCTCCCGCAACCATACAGAACTGATGCTAAATGAATTTGGGGCTAATGTGCGCACGGAGGGCACCACCGCTATCATCCAGCCTGCAAGCGAGCTTTTCGCCAAAGAAATCCAGGTTCCGGGCGATATCTCTTCTGCTGCATTTTTCCTCGCGGCAGGACTTATGGTTCCCGGCTCTGAAATTCTTATTAAAAATGCCGGGATCAATCCGACCCGTGACGGCATGATCCGCGTATGCCAGGCTATGGGCGGGGATCTTACCCTCTTAAACAAAAAAGAAAGCGGTGAACCGGTTGCCGATATCCTTGTGCGTTCCTCTTCCCTGCACGGCATGGATATCCACGGTGAGATCATCCCCACCCTGATCGATGAGCTTCCTATGATCGCAGCTATGGCCTGCTTTGCAGAAGGTGACACCATCATCCGTGACGCGGCGGAGCTGAAGGTGAAGGAATCCAACCGCATCGCCGTCATGGTGGAAAGCTTAAGTGCCATGGGCGCTGACGTAGAGGAGACGGAAGACGGCATGATCATACACGGTGGCAAGCCGCTTCACGGTGCCGTCATCGACAGTCATTTAGACCACCGCATTGCCATGACCTTCGCCGTGACTGCCGGTATGGCAGAAGGCGAGACTGAAATTCTCGGCGCAGAATGTGTCAACATCTCCTATCCGGGATTTTACCAGGATCTGGAGAGACTGACCCGGTAGAATTTAACCGGTTCCATCTGTCCTGCGTGCTATCATTTGCCCGGTTACAATCTGCCCGGCATGATATCGGCCGGATCCATATGCATCTTTATTTTCACAGGCCTGCCGCAAACGAAAGCCCGGAAGTATCCGGCTTCGTTTTACGGCAGGTCCGTTTTTTAAGATTCTCTTACAACATTCTTCCAATCTCCCAAATCTTCCAGAAAATAGCTTGGCAAGTTTTTTTCCATGGTCTATAATGGAGCACATCGGGTCATTTCTGCCTTGCAAAATGGCCCTCAAATTTTTAACTTAGGAGAATCTGACCCATGAAAAAAAACGCTTCACGCATGAAGGCCCTGCTCCTTGGCTGTATCTGCGCGGTAACGACAGCCTTTTCTGCCGTTCCTGCCTCTGCTGCCACGGTAGTTGCGGGCGGTTCCTCATCCACAAATAATTCAGCCCTCACCAATGCACCTGGCGAGTACAGCGAGCCGCAGTCCGGCGGAGTTTCCGTAGACAAGCCTTCTGCACCGCCTACCGTCTGGGTAGTCGGCGATTCCACTGCCGCTGCATTTAATGATACAACCTACTATTCCCCGCGTTACGGCTGGGGAACCCAGCTCGGTCTGTACCTGCAGGGGGTAAATATCCAGAACCTTGCCGTATCCGGTACCAGCTCCAAATCCTACTCCGACACTGAGCAGTACCAGCATCTGCTGCAGGGTGTACAAGCTGGTGACTATGTTCTCATCGGCTTTGGCCACAACGATGAGCGTACCGAGCAGGGCCGCTACTCTAACCCGGCCGGTTCTGTCTCCACCAGCGGTTCCTTCCAGTACAACCTCTATGAAAAGTACATCAAACCGGTAAAAGGCAAACAGGCTAATCCAATCTTAGTAACCCCGATCGTGCGCCGCAATGTAGCAAACAACTACACCGGAGAAGACGGACACATCACCAGCACTAAGAAAAATGAGGAAGGTACCTTCCAGGGCGGCGATTACGCAAAAGCGATCCGCCAGTTAGGTGTCGGCAAGAGTGTTCCGGTCCTGGATCTTACCACACGCACCAAGGATGTCTATGAACGTCTCGGCGCAGACGGCATCAAGAACCGCCACGCTCAAACATCCAACCGCGATGTCAGCATCGACAACACCCACACCAATCTCTATGGTGCCCAGTGCAATGCCTGGTTCATCGCAGACGAGCTGTTAAAATCAAACTCCGGGCTGAAAAATTATGTTATTTCGAACCCTCAGGTCCCGCAATATGACAATAACTCCATCAATGCAAACTACCATGCACAGAGCTTTACCGCACCAGCCAGTGTGAGCAGCATCTTTTCGACTGTCGGTGACTGGAAACCGACCGTATTCGGAAACATCGATGGATATGAATACTTAAACAGCATGTATTTCTGCCTGCAGGGCAACAGCGATAACTCCATTCACATGGCAGTTGGAACTAATTCCGGTGCCACCAGAACTCAGCAGGTCGGCGGCATTGAGCAAGGCAGCGACGGTATTGCGATGTATTACCGCGAGGTTCCGTCCTCCGCAAACTTTATCCTGTCCGCCGATGTGACCATCAACGCTTATAACGCTTCCGTCTTGAACTCCTTTGGACTGATGGTCCGCGATGACATCTACCTCGACACCGTTGTCAACGATACCCTGGGCGATTATGTTGCAGCCGGACAGCTCCAGCTCTCCTCTGCCTCCCCATGGAACTGCTTTGCAAGAAAGAATGGGCAGCTTACCTCCGGCGGTACCGCCTCCCGCGTATACAAAGCCGGTGAGACCGTACACGTAGAGATCCGCAAAGGTCCAGACGGATACACCTGTGTATTCGGTGACAATGCCCCGGTATCCGCAGGCTTTGACTTCCCGCTGACTGCAATCGACTCCGACCATGTTTATGTCGGCATGTTTGTGGCACGCAGCGCAGATGTAACCTTCAAAAACGTAAACTTAGTTTACCAGTAACATCAGCATGAGGCGCGTCTGCGCCTCCCTGATGTCTGACGAAAAGGGGGCTGTCGCACTAGCAAATATTTTTTGCTGGGCGGCAGCCC
>ULSV01026958.1_pt1 | contig 50084 bp, 43 predicted proteins | sample 1956991 | NCBI WGS metagenome assembly ULSV01 (sample SAMEA4835717, study PRJEB28245) | human gut metagenome | biome: gut microbiome; material: fecal sample | place: Denmark | collected 2008 | reverse complement strand
GGGACTAATCTCCCGTGCCGGTTCGATTCCGGCCTGCGGCATTTACGTGAAAAAGGTATTTCTGTACTTACAGAGATACCTTTTTTTTCGTGAATCGTGTATAATGTGCGCGAAGGCAAAAGTGAACGTGGAACACATGTGGACACGCATGCTTGCATGCGGTGGACAAAAAATAAAGAAAAGAGGTAAAGAACATGATTCGAAATTCAGCACGCGAGATGATCCTTTATTATAATCCGCAGCCATCATCAAAGGTAATGAAGCTAAAAGGGGTATTGGTGCGTATGGGAATCCGGATCCGCAATGTAGGTCCGGAACAGGTGATGGAAACAGTGGGTGCGCTTGCAGGTCTTGCAGGGTTTGAAAAGGTGGGAAATTTGGAGGAACAGGGAAACGAGAATCCAGCAAAGGTGATACCGGAGGAAGTGCTGGTCATGCAGGGCTTTACCAGCCGCCGGATCGATGAACTGTTAGTTGCTTTGCGGAAGGCCGGAGTACCTAAGGTGGAATTAAAAGCAATTATCACCCCAACTAATGCAAGCTGGACCTTTTACCATTTATATGAGGAAATAAAGGAAGAACATGAGCGCATGAAACAATCTGCGGCAGAGCCTCAGAAATAGAGACAATGTTTTGCCATAGAAACCGGAACGATGAGAAGAAGGTGGCGAAGATGGGAAGGAAAGCGGCAAAGAGGACGGTGAAGATGCCAGGAAAGGAAACAGGAAAGAAAATAGACAAAAGAATGGTTCTGTTCATGCTGCTTTGTATGGTAGTGTGTCTTACGGCCTGTACACCGGAGGTGGTGAGCCAGCCAGAGAAAAAGACGGTGCTTCAGCTATGGCATTATTGGGGAAGCGAAGATGCCAGGCATTGTCTTGCATCGCTGATTCAGAAATTTAATGAAACCCATGAAGAGATTGAAATCCAGGCAAATTATATTGCGGATGAAGATTTTAAGAAAAGGCTGATTCTTGCTGCAGCAGAGGGGAAAACTCCAGATCTGGTCGTGGTTGATTCTTCGGATATCCAGTATTACGATAAGGCAGGAATCTTACAGGACCTGTCATCTGATATCCGTAAGGAAGATTACCTGTCCAGGGCATTGATCAGCTGCCACCGCGAAGACGGGCATCTGGTTGGTCTGCCATTGGGAATGAATTGTCTGATGTTTTATTATAATATAGATATTTTGAGCCAGGCTGGCGTAGAGCCGCCTAAGACACTGGAAGAATTCGTGAAGGCTGCAGAGCGTGTTACCTCAGAACGGGTATCTGGCTGCGCATTTCCTGCATTGCAGAGTGAGGAAAGCAGTTTTTGCTTTTTACCAATTCTCTGGAATTATGGGGGAACGCTGGCACAGATCGACTCTTTGGCTGGAGAGCAGGCATTTGGCTTCTTGAAGCAGCTGGCCGAGAATGGGGCACTCAGCGAGGACAACGTAAATATGACTCTTTCCGATATTGCATGGGAATTTGCCAATGAAAACATTGCTATGGTCTTTATGATATCGGGCTATGAAAATGAGATCCGGGAAGAAAATCCAGATCTTCATTTTGCAGTGACCAGACTTCCATGTGGGGAAAATTCGATCACAGTCAGTGGTGGAGAGGTGCTTGCCGTGGCTTGCCAGGAGCATGAGGCAGAGGCAAGGGAATTTGTGAGATATATGGCAGAGCCGGAACAGACTAGCCAGTATATAGAAAGCATGGGATACCTGTCTGCCAGAAAGGATCTTTTGAAGGCGCAGATTCAGAACAATCCGGAAAAGAAAGCGTGCTGGGATTACTTAAAGGAAGCGAAGCTCCGGGAGAGAGAGGCTTACTGGCCGTCGCTTTCCATGGAGCTTGCGGAAAGCATCAACCGGGTTATTCTGGGGCAAGATGAACCAGAAGAATTAGAGCAGCTGTCTGAGCGGATCAACCGGATCAGGAGGGAAAGTTATGAAAAAGAGTAGAAGCCTGCGGTCTATGATCATATTTCTGGCGGTTGTCCTGGTGATTCCGATCCTGTGTTTTTCCCTTTACCTGCAGGCACAGACCTGGAAGATCATGAAACACAACCTGCAGCGGGAGCTGAGCGGGGAATTGAATACGGCCGACCATATACTGCAGATGATTGTGGACAAATATGATATGGTCCTTTACGATTTCTGCACGGACGATGCGATGATCGAGCTGGTAGAAGACATCAATGAATCGGAAAAACCATCTGATGCGCTAAAGTACCAGATCCGGCGTAATCTGGCACACATCTGTAACCGGAATGAAGGGGTAGAGGGAATCACCCTGATAACAGAATCGGGACAGGTCTGCTTTTATGATAAGAGAGCAGCCTCTTTTGTTTCTACAAAGTGGGCAAACCGGATTTCGGTCAGCGATATACAGGATCAGATGGCGCTGTACCGCGGGAGTTCTGAGGTCATCGGTGAGGCGGAGCATCCGGTTCATATGTTCCAGCTGGTCCGGCGTCTGGCAGATTACCGGAATATCAACCGCAGGATCGGAACCGTCATCCTGAGTGTGGACCAGTCTGTACTATGGAAGGAGATTCAGGTCAGTGCCCAGTCATCGGTTTATGTCTGTGAATCGGGACAGATCATTGCTGCCGCTGATACGAAGCAGATTGGAAGCAGTATTTTATCGAAGCCGCAGCGGGGATACCGGGTGCTGCAGACAAAAAATAAAAAAACAGGATGGGATGTCTATCATTTTTATGAGACGGCCCAGTTTGAGCAGATGGTATTTACCAATATCTGCATTGGATTGGGAACACTTGCAGCCCTGATGCTGCTTTCCCTAACACTGGTCAGTCTGATGACAGGCCCCATGCTGGAGCAGGTGGGCCGCTTAGGATATGCGATGTCAGAGATTGAAAATGGAAATTTTTCCGTGCAGATCCCACTAGCATCCCAGCCTGCCAATGAATTGGAGCGGATCTCAGCCGGTTTTAACGAGATGTCTGTTCAGCTAAAGAAGCTGATGGAGGCAGTAAAGCAGTCTACCGTGGAACAAAAAAATGCAGAGCTTCAGGCCATGGAGGCGCAGATCGATCCCCATTTTCTGTATAATACCCTGGATACCATTAACTGGAAAGCTCTGGAGTGCGATGAATTTGAAATCAGCAGTATGGTTGGGGCATTGGCAGATATTTTGCGCTATTCTATCCGGAACCCTGGGGATATGGTGAGCATCAGCCAGGAATTATCCTGGCTGGAGCGTTATATCATGCTGCAGAAGGAAAAGCTGGACCAGCCTCTTTCGGTTGTTACGGATATCCCCAAGGAGCTGATGGGATACCGGATCCACAAGCTCCTGTTACAGCCTTTTGTAGAGAATGCGATCAATCATGGATTCCGCCGCATGAAGGAGCCATGCCGGATTGAAATTTCCATGAAATTATCCGGAGAGCAGTTTTATATCCGGATTCATGATAATGGGTGTGGCATTTCGCCCGAACTTGTGAGAGAATTAAATAATAAGAAGAGCAGCGCCGGGGCACATGTGGGCGTTGCCAATGTAAGAAAACGTCTGGAGCTCTATTATGGGGAAAATCACGGGATGTACTTCGAGAGCCGGGAAGGATCAGGAACCAGTGTGCATCTGTTTATTCGTGCGATACGTGGAGGCAGTCAGGATGAAGATAATAATAGTGGAAGATGAAAAGTCTATTCGCAGCGGACTTGCAAGGATGCTGCCGAAGCTGGATCCAGAATATGAGGTAGCCGGTGCTGCAAAGGACGGACAGGAAGGATACCAGCTTATTTCCGGCGAAAATCCAGATCTGGTGATCATGGATATTGAAATGCCGGAGATGGATGGTCTGACGATGCTGGAGAAGCTGCGGGAAAACGGGTTTCAGGGGAAAGCGATCGTTTTAACGGCATACTCTGATTTTTCCTATGCAAAGCGGGCCATTGAGCTGGGAATTGAGAATTATCTGTTAAAGCCGATCAAGATTGAGGAGCTGAAAAAGACTCTCCAGGGAGTCAGTGCGTCTTTAAAGCAGGCTGCAGGAACCAGAAAAATCCAGGAAAAGCTGCTTTCACTGGAGCAGCTTTTCCGTTCCGCCCTGCTTGCGGAGCTGGATGTGGACGAAGAACTGGAAAACTATACAGAAGCGGCGTATGGTCTTGACAGCCATGGTACCTTTGCAATCATGATGGCCTATCTCAGCGATTACTATGACAATTATTATGAGCCTGCTGAACGCTTTCTGGAGCCGTATGTGAAGGCAGGAAGTGAATATAAGGCCTGTATGCTGACAACGGTGCGTTACCGGGCGATCGTTGTGATCTTCTACCAGATGAAGGATCCGGAAAAGATCAGGAACTGGTATGAGAAGCAGGTGATTCCGGCAGCATACCGCACGCTGGAGCATGCTCCGATCTTTAGCTGGACAGTTTGTCAGGGACTGGCGGAATTCTCAGCGGGATTTGAGAAGCTGGAGCATGCCAGAATGTGGAAGCTATGCTTCCCGGAAGGAAACCTGATGACGGAAGAACAGATTGGTGCGACCCAGACAGTGCCGATAAAATATTCACTGGATTTAGAGTCCCAGCTGAAGCAGGCTGTGGTGAAGCGGGATAAGGAAGCATATGACCGTATTCTGGAGCAGATCATTGCGTACTGTGTAGAAGAGCCGCATCATCCAGATGAGATCCGGGAATCCTGGACAAGGCTGGTGGTAGCCCTGGTTACTGTTTCTGACTCGATGGGGCGCGGAACCGATAACATTTCCATGCAGCACATTGTCGGGGAATTGTCCCAGGCAATTTCATGGCAGCGTATCAGGGAGCTGATGCAGCATTTTTATGAGGAAATCACCGGAGGATTAGAGCGTCCGGAAAATGTCAGCCTGCTGGTAAAGAAGGCTCTCTCCATGATGGAAGCTTACTACAGTCAGGGAATCACGCTGGAAGAGCTGGCCGGGCGTCTTTGCGTGACAGATGAGTATTTGAGCATGCTGATCAAAAAAGAAACGGGCATGTCTTTTACAGAAACCGTGCGGAAGATGCGGATCGAGCGCATCAAAGAGCTTCTTTTGCATTCCGGGCTGAAACTGAACCAGATCGCGGAAATGGTGGGATATTCGGACCCAAAGTATATGAGCAAGGTATTTAAAGAGGAGGTTGGCATGCTTCCTGCACAGTTCCGGAAAGAAAATCATTGATAAAAGAATAACACCTTAAATAGTTACTCCTTTTTTAAAAATTTCCTCTTTGCATTTTCTGCGAAAATGGTAGAATAATGTCAACATAAAGAAGATGACATAAAACAAATTGATCATATTTTTCGTTTTTCGCAGATTTAAAGGAGTGACCATTATGAGAGAGATAAATCTGACTTTCCGGAATCCGGATGAAGTACTGGAGTTTGTAAAAACGGTAGAGCAGTATCCTTTTGATATGGATCTTTGCCGTGGAAGTGTTGTAGTAGATGCAAAGTCTTTACTGGGAATCATGAATCTTGGTTTTAACCAGACTGTAAACTTAAAAATCTACAGCAACGACTGCACAGATCTTTTCCACAACATCGAGAAGTACAAAGCAGCATAAGAATACGAGACTTTCAATTTATTTGTTCCCCCATACCAGACAGAATGGCGCAAGCTGTTCTGTCTTTTATTTTATGGAGAGATGTGGTAAAATGTCACGAGGACATGATCACGTTTTAGAAGAAAAGATGTTACTGAACAGTAACGAAGAAAGGCGGGGGGAGAAATGTACAAGATTGTTTCACGGTTACTGATTTACGGCGATATGCCGAAGGATACCATCTTAATGCAGCTGGCAGATATCACCCGGAAGGCAGATGACAAAAGCCAGACAAAGGAAGAGCTGGTTACCAGAACATTTACCCAGGTAAAGCACCTGCTCCAGGTGGCAACCGATTATGGTTTTGACAAGAATTTATGGCAGAATTACCTGACATTTTTGCTGATCACCAATGAGAACCCGTTCAGCATTACCTGCGAGAAGGTGGGCGCTAACGATGGAAGTGTTAATTACTTTGCAAAGAGTGATTTTAAAGCATTTATGGAGCTGTTCCATTATGATTTCAGTGGTCTGGAGGGATACCTGGGGATTGACTGTTTCACCCGCCTGACCGATTATAAGGCAATTGGGAAAAAAGAACTGATGTATAATAAAAATGTGAGCGAGAAGGTCCGTATGCTGAGTGAAAAGCTGGCGGCTGCACCGGATGAGGATAAGTTCTTTGACGCAGTGACGAACTTCTATAAAGCTTATGGCGTTGGTATGTTTGGCCTGAATAAGGCATTCCGCATCCAGTCCAGGGAAGATGGCGGCGTAAACTTCTGCGCGATCAACAACATGGATGCCGTCATGCTGGATGACCTGATCGGATACGAGATCCAGAAGAAAAAGCTGGTCGACAATACCCTGGCATTTGTGGAGGGCAAAAAGGCCAACAACGTTCTGCTCTTTGGTGACAGCGGTACCGGTAAGTCTACCAGTATCAAAGCAATCGTCAATGAGTTTTATGACCAGGGCCTGCGCATGATCGAAATCTACAAGCACCAGTTTAAGGACCTGTCTTCTGTGATCGCCCAGATCAAGAACCGTAACTACCGTTTCATTATCTATATGGATGATCTTTCCTTCGAGGAATTTGAGATTGAGTATAAGTTCCTGAAGGCGGTCATTGAGGGTGGCGTAGAGACCAAGCCGGATAATATCCTGATCTATGCAACCTCTAACCGCAGACACCTCATCAAAGAAAACTGGAGTGACCGCGACGATGTTGAGAGCCAGAACGGCATGCATCGCTCCGACACCATGGAGGAAAAGCTTTCCCTGGTAAATCGTTTCGGTGTTACCATCAATTACTCTAAGCCGTCCCAGAAGGAGTATTTCAACATTGTCGTAGAGCTGGCACACCGTGCCGGACTGGCCATGTCCGATGACGAGCTCCGTGCGGAAGCAAACAAGTGGGAGTTAAGCCATGGCGGAATTTCCGGACGTACTGCACAGCAGTTTATCAATTATCTGCTGGGAACCGTGTAAAAAATTTAGTCATTCCATAAGACCAGGAAAAGAAAAGTTTGGATTCCTGTGGCATACCGGCGAAAGAGAAAACTGCGGGAAATGGCGTATTTAAGCCATTTTTCCCGCAGTCGACCGGTACTGGAAAACCGTGAAAAACGGCTTTAAAATTTTTTTGAAAAAAGTTTTTAAAAAGTGTTGACAAAACAGGAAACATGCGGTATCATATACATCGTTGCAGCGAACAAGAGCTCAACAAAATAACAAATATGTGTGCGTAGCTCAGCTGGATAGAGCACTTGGCTACGGACCAAGGTGTCGGGAGTTCGAATCTTCTCGCGCACGTATAAAAAGGGCATTCCTGAAAAGGAGTGCCTTTTATTTTATATGATTTTTGTTTTATGTGATTTGCGGGTTAATTTAACAGAAATGAAGAAAAGACGGGAAAATCCAGTTTGCTGGATTTCTCCGTCTTTTTTCGCTTCTGGCAGAATTTCTTCGTTTTTTCGCTTCTGGCAGAAAATGTCAGCGGCAAGCTGGTTTCTGGCAGATACAGGTCCGGGGGTTTGCTGCTTTGTATGATCTATAATCAGAATTTCCCAGAAGGTGCACCGCTTAGACCATCTATGGCTTTCTGCCGCCGGTAAAGGGTGGTGCGGTGGATGCCAAGGGATCTGGCTGCCTCACTGAGCTTTCCGTTATGGCGGGCGATGACTGCGTCGATATAGTGCTGCTCAAAGATCTTTATGGCATCTGCAAGAGGCAGGTCTGGATCTGGCATAGGGATGGAAGGAACGGAAGCTTCCAGGGATTTGAGTGCGTTTGACATTTCCTGGTTTTGTCCAGTGAGGTCCTGCTCCCGCAGTTCTCTGGCGTCCCAGTCGGAATGGAGCATGGGCCGTAAGGGAAGGTCCGGGCTGCCAGCCTGTGACATGAGAACAGCACGCTCGATCACATTGCGCAGCTCCCGCACGTTTCCGGGCCAGCGGTACTGCAGCAGCAGGTTTAAGCTGTCTTCGGAGAGGCAGGTCTTTTTACAGTATTTTTTGTTGTAGCGTTCTATGTAGTAGGCAGCAATGGCTTCAATGTCCTCCGGGCGCTCCCGCAGAGCCGGAATACGGATCGGGATGACATGGAGACGGTAATAAAGGTCGCTGCGGAAGCTTCCTTCTTTTACCATCTGCATCAGATTCCGGTTGGTTGCCGTGATGATGCGCACATCGACTTTTTCAGTCTGTGTGCTTCCGACCGGGTAGAATTCCCCGCTTTCCGTGAAGCGCAGAAGCTTTGACTGCATGGAAAGCGGAAGCTCCCCAAGCTCATCGAGAAAGAGGGTACCACCGTGGGCCATGCGGAGAAAGCCAGGCTTTCCTTTGGCGCTTGCACCGGTGAAGGCGCCGGGGCGGTAACCGAAAAATTCAGATTCGAACAGCTCTGGGGGAATGGCAGAGCAGTTTACGGCGATGAATGCCTGCATGCTGCGGGAGCTCTGGGAATGGATGAATTTGGCGATCAGTTCTTTTCCGACCCCGGATTCCCCGATCAGCATAACGGAGCTGTCGGCAATGGCAATGGTTGCGCAGTCCCGCCGCAGGGCGTGCATTTTTTCACTTTTGCAGACCATATCGGTTTCGTTGGAGGTGTAGAGATAATCCGCAATGTTGCGGTAACGGTCGTGCTGCTCCTGCTCGTAGGCAAGCTGTCTGGCAAATTCGTCCATGATGATATTGGAACGGTTGTTGGTCATGATAAATTCGACATTGCCCTGCTCATCCAGAAATGGAAGACTGGTAGAGAGCCGGTTGACACCCCGCACATTCACCAGACCTGTGACGGTTTTTTTTGTGCGCATGGCTTCCAGAATGGTGGAATTGGTGTATACATGCTTTGCCATCATATCGTCAGGACGTTTTCCAAGAATCTGTTCCTTGGAAAGTCCCATACATTCTTCAGTCGCTTTATTTGCAATGATATAGCGTCCATCGGCATCGGTCACTACGATGCTGTCGTAACACTCCTCGATGATTTTTTCACACAAATAACTATGTTCGTATCCGTTTGTTCTGTTTGTATCCATAAAATACCCCTATCCGTTGAATGTGTTGTTTTTCTAAATCTGATTATAAACAAAATGTTGCTAATATGCAACGAATATTGCAAAACTGCAACACAGAAATGTGCAAAACTGCAACTTCCGAACAAGGGATTTTGAAAAAAGATGTTAAAAATGTGTCAAATGCGTGGCGAAAATGCAGCCGGTAAGTTGGCATGGATTTTGCTTAATAAATAAGTATCACAAAGGAGGTATGTAAAAATGGGTAAAAGAGTAGACCTGAATACAGCACTGGACATGATCCATGATGGAGACGGCGTAGCGGTTTCCGGATTTATGCTGATGACTGTGCCGCGCGAGATTTACCGCGCGATCGGGGAGCGCTTTCAGGAGACCGGTCATCCGTGCGGACTTACACTGATGCATGGAGCCGGCAATGGAAATAATAAAGACCAGGGTATCTGTGAGATGAGCTATGAAGGTCTCATCACACGTTACATAACCGGACATTTCGCAAACAACACCAGAATGGTAGATTTAGTCAATGCCGGCAAGGTTCAGGCATGGAACTTCCCGCAGGGTGTTATTTCCCATATGTATCGTGCGGCAGCAGCAGGAAAACCAGGTGAGATCACAAAGATCGGTCTTGGTACATTCTGCGACCCGCGTCTGCAGGGTGGTAAAATGAGCGATGCCACCAAGGACGATCTGGTAAAGCTGGTAGATATTCTTGGGGAAGAGTATCTGTTTTACCAGATGCCGAAATTAAACATTGGCCTTATCCGTGGTACGACAGCAGATGAACATGGCAATATCACTATGGAAGAGGAGGGTGCTCCGATCGATGCCCTGGATGTAGCCCTGGCTGTAAAGGCAATGGGCGGCAAGGTAATCGCACAGGTGAAAAACTATGTAGCCTCCGGATCCGTAGACCGTACCCAGGTTGTGGTACCTGGAAACCTGGTTGATGCGATCGTTGTCAGTGAAAATCCAGAAGAAAACCACCGTCAGACCCCAGGCTCTTACTACAACCCGGTACTGGCTGGACATTACAAGCTGGATGGTGTCGGCTTTGCATCCCTTCCATTTGACGAGCGTAAGGTGATCGCGCGCCGTGCATCCTTAGAGTTAATGCCGAATTCCGTTGTAAACCTTGGTATCGGTATTCCGGAGGGCGTGGCAGCAGTAGCAGCAGAGGAAGGTGCCGGTGACCAGATCACATTAAGCATCGAGAGTGGACTGATCGGTGGTGTACCGACAGGCGGACAGGACTTCGGCTGTGCAGTGAATGCATGGGCGGCTCTTCCGATGACTTCCCAGTTCGATTATTATAACGGCGGCAACCTTTCCATGACCTGCCTGGGCTTCGCAGAGGTAGATAATGCAGGTAACGTCAATGTGAGCCGGTTTGGTACCCGTATCGCAGGCTGCGGCGGTCTGGTTGATATTTCCCAGTCTACCCATAATGTGATCTTCTGCGGCACCATGACTGCAGGCGGCTTAAAGGAAGAAGTGCGTGATGGAAAGCTTGTCATCCTCCAGGAAGGCAAGAAGGTTAAATTTAAGAAGTCTGTAGAGCAGATCACCTTCAGTGCAGATTTCAGCCGGAAGAAAGGACAGCATGTGCTCTTCATTACCGAGCGCTGCGTATTCAAGGTAACCGATCAGGGCCTGGAGCTGTCTGAGGTTGCACCTGGCATTGACATTGAGAAGGATATCCTTCCTTATATGGAATTCAAGCCGGTCATCCCGGAGAAGGTTGCGCTGATGGATGCACGCCTGTTTGCACCGGAGCCGTTCGGACTGGAAGAGATCCTGAAGGCAAAGGCAGAGGCTTAAGGCAAAGATATCATGCATTTGGAAAAGGCGGGGAACACTTCCCCGCAATGCATGATGGAAAAAAGTTCTTTATATGATAAAAAACATAAACGATTAGGAGGAAAAAAACATGGCTTACGAGGCAAAGGGTTATTATCTGGAGGATTTTGAGATCGGCAAATGCTATGAGAGCGTAGGACGTACCATTACGGAGGCAGATGTGGTAAATTTCGCTGGAGTCTCCGGTGATTTCAACCCGCTCCATATGGATGACGAGTTTGCAAAAAACAATATGTTTGGAAAACGTGTTGCCCATGGCGCACTGGGACTGATCATTTCTACCGGCTTATCCAACCAGATGGGAATTTTCGAGGGAACAACCATCGCATTTCTGGAGATGACTGCAAAATATCTTGCACCGCTGTGCATCGGTGATACCGTTCATCTGGAGATGACACCGGACGATGCACACCACAGCAAAAAGCCGGGCAGAGGTATTTTAAAATGCACCGCGAAGCTGGTAAACCAGGAGGGTACCGTGATCACAGATATGGCATGGACCTTTATGATGAAAGCAAGAGACTGATTGTCCGGTCTGTGGCACGCCTGTGCGAACCGTAACAGCTTCACTGCGTGAAGCACAATGAAATTGGCCCTTGCAATTGCCACTACCATTTTGTGAAATCATTGTCAAAACTAACCAACTAGTAGACAAGTTTTTTGTCGATTAATGCTATTGTCAAAAAAATATCCAACAAATATAATAAAAGAGATTGTCCGGCGGCTTTGAACAGATAAGGCAGAGCCGTCCGGATTCTGAGCAGGAACGTTTGCAGAGAGCAGTACGTCTGACCAGCGGATCGCGTAAGCTTACAGGATTGTTCAGGAATGGTAATATGCAAAATAAAGAAGGGGGTTTCAACTCATGGGCATTTTTCTGATTCTTCTGAGTATCGCAATTGTTATCCTGCTCGTATTCAAAGGTGTCCCGGTTTTCTACTCCGCATTCATCGCATCTTTGTTCTGCCTGCTGACCGCAGCGCTGTTCACAGGTGCAGGAGTAGATGTAGGTGTTGGCAAGTATCTCTTACAGAGCATGACTGACACAGCCAATACATCTTATGTACAGGGCTTAGGTGGTTACTTCACCAGCAACTTCTGCATTTTCGTACTTGGTGCAATCTTCGGTAAGTTATTCGATAACTCCGGTGCAGCAGATGCGATCGCAGAGACTATCGTTGCAAAGCTTGGCGCAAAGGCTGTTATCCCGGCAATCATCCTGGTTGGCTGGATCTTAACCTTCGGCGGCGTTTCCGTATTCGTTGCATTCTTTGCAATGTATCCGTTAATGTTATCCCTGTTCAAAGAGGCTGATATCCCGAGAAGACTTCTGCCGCTGTTCTATTTCGCAGGCGCAGGTACTTCTTCAGGATGGATCCCAGGATCTCCGCAGGCACATAACCTGCTCCCGTCTACTGCATTAGGTGTAGCACCGACTGCATGGCTGGTTCCTGGTGTATGTTTTGCAATCTTTGAGACTGCTCTTGTTGTAGTATTCGTATTCTGGTATACCGCACGCTGCAAGAAAAACGGCGAGCATTTCGAGCTGACTGAGGCAGATAAAAAGGTTATGGAGGAGAAGGCTGCAAAGGATATCTCCAACAGACCGTCCTTCCTGTTAGCACTGGCTCCGATGCTGATCTTAATGATCGTCCTGAATGTAGTGAAATTAGCAGTTCCGCTGTCCCTGCTGGTTGGTATTCTGGCCGCTGTTATCTTATTCTTCAAGAGCTTCGATCTTAAGAACTTCTGGAAGATGATGAGCGACGGTGCTATGGGTGGCGTATCCTCCCTGTTCAATACCGCAGCAATCGTAGGTTTTGGTTCCGTTGTAAAGATGGTTCCGGCTTACGCTACCCTGTGCGGCCTGCTGGTTGGCGCATTCAGCAACCCGATCGTTGCATCTGTTGTTACCGTAGGTGGTCTGGCAGGTGTTACCGGTTCTGGTACCGGTGGTATCGGTCTTGCAATGCCGGTTGTTATTGAAAACTTCATCGGCGATCTTGCAACCAACCCGAACCATGTAAACCTGGAAGCTCTGTCCCGTTGTACTTCTATCGCAGCTCTGACTCTGGATTCCCTTCCGCACTGCGGACTGGTCGTATCTGTACTGAGCTACACCGGAAACAGCCACAAGAGCTCTTACATGCCATGTGCAGTTGTATTCGTTCTTGCTCCGATCATCACAGTAATCCTGATGTTACTGTTCATTGTAGTAACCGGCCAGACTTATATCCCGGTATAAACGCAATACAGATTCAAACAGGTTTGTGCGTATAAAAACAGTCTTATCTGAATAAAATGGTTGGCATAAAAGACACCCTTTTGCGTACAGACAACGCAAAAGGGTGTTATGTCTTTTCTGGGTTTTTAAGTGAGGGCTTTATAAATTCGAAAGGAGATATGGATATGGAATTAAAGTATATTTTACTGGAAAAAAAGGATGGGATCGCAACGATCACCTTTCACCGTCCAGAGGCACTGAATGCGTTAAACAGCGATGTACTGAATGACCTGAATGCTGCAGTAGACGATGTGGCCGCAGATGATGCGGTACGTGTTGTTGTCTTTACAGGCGAAGGAAAATCCTTTATTGCCGGTGCAGATCTCAAAGAGATGGACGGCGATACCGCAATGGAAGCAATCCGTTATTCCCGCAAGGGTGCTGCTGTATTCCGTAAGATCGAGCTGATGGATAAGCCTACCATTGCTGCAGTCAATGGCTATGCGTTCGGCGGCGGCTTTGAGTTTGTACTTTGCACCGATATCCGTATTGCAAACAGCAAGGCAAAGCTCCGTCTGCCGGAGGTTACCCTTGGCATTACCCCTGGCTTTAATGGAAGCCAGCGTCTGCCGAAATGTGTTGGCATGAGCAAAGCAAAGGAGATCATCTTTACCGGAAAGATGCTGACCGCTGCAGATGCACTGGAGCTTGGCATTTTAAATAAGGTAACCGAGCCGGAGAATCTGATGGACGAGGTTTACGCAATGGCTAACCAGATCGCAGACAATTCTGCATCCGCGATCGCAATGGCAAAGGCTATGATCAATGTCGGCGCTGATATGGACATTGATATCGGCAAGAATATCGAGCTGGGCTACATGGCAGCATGCTTTGGCACGCCGGACCAGATCGAAGGATTTACTGCATTTAAGGAAAAGAGAGCAGCAAAGTTCCGCTAAATAATTGCATGATCATGATAAGATGACAGGCCGTGGAAGTTGCCGAAAGGCAGCTCCCACGGCCTGTTATTTTGTCAAAATGTGACAAAAGCGAAAAGAATAGCAAAATACCTTGCAGATTTGCGTATCCAGCATTATAATATACTGTATACAATGTAACGAATAAATACAATCAGCAAAAGAACCTAAATGGAGAAAAGCAATGATAAAGCATTTAAGTCTCAAGGCGTATGGCAAGATCAATCTGGGTCTTGATGTACTGCGCAGACGGGAAGATGGCTACCATGATGTGCGTATGATCATGCAGACAGTCGGTATCTTTGACCGGGTAGATCTGGTCTGGAAGGAAGAGCCGGGAATCCAGGTTGAAACAAATCTCTATTATCTGCCGGTAAATGAAAATAATCTGGTTTATAAGGCGGCAAAGCTTTTGATGGATGAGTTTCAGGTCCAGGATGGCCTGCTGATCCGGCTGAAAAAATTTATTCCGGTGGCAGCCGGAATGGCGGGCGGCAGCAGCGATGCGGCAGCAGTATTGTTTGGCGTAAATAAAATGTTCCGTCTGGGGCTGACTACAGAGCAGCTTATGGAGCGCGGCGTAAAGATCGGCGCAGATGTACCTTATTGTATTTTGCGCGGAACTGCCCTGTCGGAAGGAATTGGCGAGGTGCTGACGAAGCTTCCGCCGGTTCCGCAGTGCCAGGTGCTGGTGGCAAAGCCAGGGATCAATGTTTCCACGAAATTTGTATACGAAAATCTGCATGCCAATGACCTGAGCCCGGATGCCCACCCGGATATCGATGGAATGATCCAGGCAATCAGGGATCAGGATTTCATGGGGATTGCCGGAAGACTGGGCAATGTTCTGGAAACGGTTACCATAAAGGAATACCCTGTGATTCAGGAAATTAAAGATAAAATGCTGGAATATGGTGCGATCGGTTCCTTGATGAGCGGAAGCGGCCCGACTGTATTCGGGTTATTCACAAACCCGAAGGCTGCACAGGAGGCCTATGAGGAGCTGCGCTTCGGGAAATCCGCAGAGCTGGCAAAACAGGTATATTTGACGAATTTTTACAATCAGAAGGAGAGAAATCATGGAAAACAAGCTGAAGGTTAATATGAATGAATATCTGCCGCTGCGAGACGTGGTGTTTAATACCCTGCGTCAGGCAATCTTAAAGGGAGAGCTGGAGCCGGGCGAGCGTCTGATGGAAATTCAGCTTGCAGACCGTCTGGGTGTCAGCCGTACCCCGATCCGTGAAGCGATCCGCAAGCTGGAGCTGGAGGGACTGGTCCTCATGATCCCGCGTAAGGGTGCTGAGGTTGCAAAAATCTCCGAAAAGAGCCTGCGTGATGTGCTGGAGGTCCGCCGTTCCTTAGAAGAGCTTGCGATCGAGCTGGCATGCCAGCGTATGACGGAAGAGGACATCAAAGAGCTGGAGGAGGCACAGGAGGCATTCCGCAATGCTATCCAGAGTGCAGATGCCATGACCATCGCAGAGACCGACGAGCATTACCATGACATCATTTACAATGGAACCGGCAACAACCGCCTGGTCCAGATCCTGAATAACCTGCGTGAACAGATGTACCGTTACCGCCTGGAGTACATCAAGGATGCAGATAAGCGTCAGATCCTGGTAGTCGAGCACGATTATATCTTAAAAGCGATCCGTTCCAGACACGTGGCAGAGGCAAAGAAAGCCATCCGTGAGCATATTGATAACCAGGAGATCACGGTATCTAAGAATATCAAAGAGCAGCAGTAAACAAATCTGTGCCGCCCGCCGTTTAAGCGTGGCGGCATATTTTAAAAATGAGGTAAACGAGTGGGAAAGATAGCACTTCTGGTGTCCAGGGAGGAGATGATCCACCAGGCCCATAACATTTTGCAGGAGAAGAAATTTGAAATCCAGGAAATGCGGGTGATCCATACGGAGGATACCGTTATGGAGGCCCGGCGGTCTATTGCGGACGGGGCAACGATCATCATTGCCCGCGGGTTGCAGGCTTCCATCATCAAACAGTATACAGATATCCCGGTCGTTGAGATCGTCCTGACGGCGCAGGAGATGGCGCTTCTGGTCATGCGTGCCAAGCAGATCGCTGGAAAGGAAAAGCCGGTCGTGGCCGTGGTCGGGTTCCGGAATATGTTCTGTGATATGTCTTACTTTGATGAGCTTTATAATATTGAACTGAAAACGTATTTTGCGGATCAGGGAGCGGAGCTTCCGGTTGCGGTGCGCAGGGCAATTTTAGATGGCGCTGATGTTGTGATCGGCGGAGACACGGCGGTTTCCATCGCAACAGAGGCCGGGGTACCGTCTCTGTTCCTTTCCATGACGGAGGATTCCATGCGGCAGGCATTTTCTACAGCAGAAAACATGGAATATGCCATGAATGTGGAAAAGAAAACTGCAGCACAGCTGGAGACCCTGCTGGATTATTCCTACAGCGGAGTTATCCGTCTGGATGGAAATGGCATCATCACTGCGGTAAACCCGCTGATGGAAGATATGATCGGCAAAACGGAAAGCGAGTTAAAGGGCCAGGATATCCGGAAAGCAGCGCCTATGATCGGCAAAGAGGCGTGGAACCGGGTCTTCCAGGAGGGAGAGGATTATTCCCTGTTCTTTGAGTGGAACCAGACTCCGATCTTTGCAGTGCTGGCTCCGGTCTTATACGAATCCCGCGTGGACGGCGCCATTGCCACCTGCCATAAAATGAAGAAAAAGACCGTGACACCTGACCGGTCTCGGATGATCCGGAAAGAGAAAAGTGAAAGGGCACTTCCCCCACTGGTACAGTTTGAAGATATCCTCCAGAAATCAAAGGCTATGCAGGAATGTATCCGCAAGGCAAACCTGTATGCGCTTTCCGAGCACCCGGTGGTACTCATCGGAGAGCCCGGGACGGAAAAACGCATGCTGGCAGAAAGTATCCACAACAGCAGTATCCGCGCACAGGGGCCATTTCTCGATGTGCCGTGTGAGGGACTTTCCGGGGAGGAGCAGAAGAACATGATCTTCGGAAACCGCGGCGCGGTGCTTCAGGTACAGGGCGGGACACTTTTACTGCGTGATGTGGAAGAGCTGACGGCGGCCAACCAGTACCGGCTTTACCAGCTGATCCGTTTTAGGGTCTGCCACGGTGCAGATATTGGAAGCCTGCGGAAGGTGGATGTGCGGGTTATGGTGACGATCGGCTGCCCGCTTTCTGAATTGATGGCAGAGGGCAAGATCAGCCCGGATCTTTACTATCTTTTATCAGGACTGGAACTGTTTGTCCCGCCGCTTCGCGAACGCAGGGAGGATCTTTTCGATAAAATTGAAGACACGATCCATGACTGCTGTGAGCATTATTCTAGATATCATGTCCTAACGAAGGGAGCCATGGAGGTGCTTCTGGATTATCCGTGGAAAGGAAACCTGTTCCAGATTGAGAGCTTTTGCGAGCGTCTGATCCTGATGGCCGGAAAACGTTCCATTGATGAGATTGCAGTACGCAGGCTTTTAGAAGAGCTGTATCCGGAGCAGGCGATGGGAGACGATTTCAAGAAGGAGCAGGAAAAGACTGCAGAAATGGGGAAAGCACTGGCGCGGGAGTGGGATACCCTGCCAGATGAAGCACAGAGGATCCTGCAGCTTTTGCATAAATTCAGCGGGAACCGGGAGAAGACAGCCAGGGAGCTTGGAGTCAGCAAGGCAACGCTCTGGCGCCATATGAAAAAGTATGATATCACCTGATCCTGGGATTATGCCGTGAAAAAAATAAACTGCGGAGATAACGGGAAAAGAAATCAAGAACGGGGAAAATAATACCCCCAATAACCGGATATTGAGAAAATGACATGCGGATGCGATGAAAATAAAATGAAATGAAATAAATATGAAATAAAAATGCAAAAATATCACATTTGCTTCATTTTTTGATCTGGATTTGGATATTCTGCCTATTGTTTGGCGGAACCGGTTTGATTATAATTCAGACATAAGCTGACAGAAAGAAATGCGAAAGCACGAATCCTGTCAGGGAAACCAAATGATGTTTTACTTTTTTATTAAAGAAAGAGAGGAATTCAAAATGAAAATTGGATTTATCGGATTAGGTATCATGGGAAGACCGATGGCAAAGAACCTGGTTAAAGCAGGTCACGAGCTGGTTGTTTTCGATTTCAATAAAGATGCAGTAGCAGACCTGGTATCCTGCGGCGCAACCGCAGCAGAGAGCAACAAGGACCTGGCAGCTCAGGTTGACGTTGTTATCACCATGGTTCCGAACTCCCCGCACGTAAGAGCAGCAGTTCTGGGCGAGAACGGTGTTGTTGAGGGTGCAAAAGAGGGTCTTGTTGTAATCGATATGAGCTCCATCGACCCAACCGAGAGCAAGGCAATCGGCGCTGAGCTGGCTAAGCACGGCATCGATATGCTGGACTGCCCGGTATCCGGTGGCGAGCCGAAAGCAATCGACGGTACCCTTTCCGTTATGTGCGGCGGTAAGAAAGAGCTGTTCGACAAGTACTATGACATGCTGATGGTTATGGCTGGTTCTGTAGTTTACGTTGGTGACCTTGGTTCCGGTAACGTAGCTAAGCTGGCTAACCAGATGGTAGTAGCTATCAACATCGCAGCTGTAGCTGAGGCTCTGACCTTCGCTAAGAAAGCTGGCACCGATCCTGAGTTAGTATACCAGGCAATCCGCGGTGGTCTGGCTGGATCTACCGTTATGGATGCTAAGGCTCCGATGATGTTAGCTGGCAACTACAAGCCGGGCTTCCGTATCGAGCTTCACATCAAAGACCTGAACAATGCTCTGAACGCAGCTCATGCAATCAGCTCTCCGGCTCCGTTAACCGCTGAGATGATGGAGATCATGCAGTTCTTAAGATCTGAGGGATGCGACAAAGACGATCACTCCAGCATCGTTAAGTACTACGAGAAGATTTCTGGTACCAGCATCGTTAAATAATAAGCGTTACCAGATAAAATAATTTAAGAAAAGTCATCATGCACTGCTGCTTACGGGTCCGTGGGCAGCAGTGTGTCAGATAAGGCGTCATGTGCGCTGGAAGGAGATAGTATGAATACAGATTTTATTAAGGGCGTAGTTGTCCCGATGATCACCCCGATCGACAAAGATGAGCTGATCGACGAAGCTGCAATCCGCAGCCAGGTTGATTATGTAATCGATGGCGGCGTAAGCGGCATCCTGTTATTCGGCAGCAACGGTGAGTTCTATGTAGTAGAAGAAGATGAGATGGAGAGAGGCTTAAAGATCGTTGTAGATCAGGCAGCTGGACGTGTTCCGGTATACTTCGGTATCGGCGCTATCAGCACCAAAAAGTGCATCCGTCTTGCAAAGATGGCAGTAGCAAACGGCGCAGCAAGCGTATCTGTTCTGCAGCCGATGTTCTTAAAGCCAACGGAGACCGAGCTGTTTACTCACTTCAAAGCAATCGCAGACGCTGTTCCGGAGACTCCGGTACTGCTTTACAACAACCCGGGACGTGTAGGCTACACCCTGTCTGCAAACCTGGTTGAGAGACTGGCTCATGAGGTTCCGAACATCGTAGGTATGAAAGATACCAGTGGTGATATCACCCAGACTTCTGAGTTCATCCGCAGAAACAGAGACGTAAACTTCAAGGTATTCGGCGGAAAAGACACCCTGCTTTATGCTTCCATGTGCCACGGCGCAGTAGGTGGTGTATGTACCGCAGCAAACTTCATGCCGGAGCTGATTACTGATGTATACAACAAGTATGTTGCAGGTGATCTTCAGGGCTCCCTTGAGGCTCAGTTCAAATTAAATCCGGTACGTCTGTCCATGGACGGCGCAAGCTTCCCGGTAGCAGCAAAGGATATGGCTAACTTACGCGGCCGTAACGTAGGCCTTCCGTACACCCCGAACCTGGCTACTCCGGAGGGTCCGGTATTAGACAAGATCAAAGCTGAGATGACCAAGGCTGGTCTGCTTTAATCATTTCGTTTAACTGAATAGAAACTACGGCATTGATGATGGACCGGCGATTCTTCTTGGATGCCGGTCCGTTTTTTCATTGTCTGTCATGCTGCGAAGACGCTGATGGTGTGTTCGCTGATTTCACTTATGTATAAGGAGGATTTATGAAATTACTGTTTGCATCCGATTCTTTCAAGGGAACTTTATCTTCTGACCAGATCATTAAGCTGTTAAATGAGTCCGCACAGCGTGTATTCCCGGGCTGTGAGACTGTTGGTGTTCCGGTTGCGGACGGCGGCGAGGGAACTGTTGACGCAGTTATCGCAGTAACCAAGGGCGATTACCGCAAGGTAAAGGTACATGGACCGCTCATGGAGGAGACAGAGGCTTCCTATGGTGTGTTCCACGGCGATTCTGCTATCATCGAGATGGCAGCAGCATCCGGACTTCCGATGGTTCCGACCGAGAAGAGAAACCCGTTAAATACAACAACCTATGGTACCGGTGAGCTGATCAAGGATGCTCTGGATAACGGCTACCGTAAGCTTTCCATCGCAATTGGCGGCAGCGCTACCAACGATGGCGGTATGGGTGCTATGAGTGCACTGGGCGTTCGTTTCCTGGATGCACAGGGCAATGTGCTGACCGGTGTTGGTTCTGATCTGGAGAAGGTAGCAGATATCGATATGAGCGGCCTGCATCCGGCAGTAGCCGAGGCTGAGATTACCGTTATGTGCGATGTAACCAATCCGTTAACCGGACCGGATGGTGCAACCTACACCTTCGGCAAACAGAAGGGCGGTACCCCGGAGATCCTGGACCGTCTGGAAGCTGGCATGAAGAACTATGCAGCTGTTATGCGTGCAAAAGGCATGGGTGTTGAGAATAAGGAAGGCGCAGGCGCAGCAGGCGGACTTGGTGCAGCCCTTTGCGGTTTCTTAAAAGCAAACTTAAAATCCGGTATCGAGACCGTGCTGGATCTGATCGATTTCGATGGCCTGTTAGAGGGTACCGATCTGGTAGTGACTGGTGAGGGACGTATCGACTGGCAGTCTGCATTCGGTAAGGTACCGAGCGGTATCGGTATGCGCTGTAAGGCAAAGGGTGTTCCGGCTGTGGCTATCGTAGGCGGCATGGGAACCGGCGCAGAGAAGATCTATGAGTTTGGCGTAGAGAGCATTGTTCCGACCATCAACGGTGCAATGGATCTGGAGGAAGCATTAGAGCGTGCTGAGGAGCTTTACGCAAACGCAGCAGACAGAACCTTCCGCATGATCCGTGTTGGTATGCAGATGAAATAAGATAAAAAAGATTACTAGGTGCGGCCGGTCGTTTACTGACCAGCCGCATTTTTGATTGGCATATCGAGGAGGCGCCGGTGGCGCGTCCGATGATTATAGGAAAACGGGGGTATACCATGGATATCAGTAATTTGTGGACCCTGCAGGTCATGATGTTTCTTCTGGTGGCTGCAGGCGCTATTCTGACCAGCAAGGGAATTTTAAAAGATAATGCGAAGCCGGTCCTGACGGATCTGGTTTTATATCTGTTCCTTCCCTGCAATATTATAAACTCATTCCGGATGGAATTTAATCTGGAAATCTTAAAAAAATTTGCGGTAGTCCTGGGAATCTCCCTGGCTGTCCAGTTTGTGAGCTATACGCTCAGCAAGCTGTTATATAACCATGTGCCGAAGGAATTAAAGCGTGTTATGCAGTACTGCACGATCGTTTCCAACTCCGGCTTTCTGGGACTCCCGATCGCGCAGGGAATTTATGGTGCAGAGGGAATGATGTACGCGTCTGTCTTTATCATTCCGATGCGTGTCATGATGTGGTCGGCAGGAATTGCCTGCTTTACGGAAAGCCCGGATATGAAGAGCGTCGTGAAGAAGCTGGTCGTTCATCCGTGCATCATTGCGGTGTACATCGGTCTGGGCATGATGATCTTCCAGGATCCGTTGAACCAGCTTTATGGAGCGGTGCTTGGATGTAACCTTCCACTGGTCCCGGAGCTGGCTAAGGTCCTCATCGGCGCGCTGGATAAGGGAATCCGTTCTGCCGGTGGCTGTACCACAGCCATGACCATGGTCCTGATCGGTATGATGTTCTCCGGTATGTCCCTGCGGAGCATGATCGATAAAAATACCATGTTTATTTCCGCACTCCGTCTGGTTGTGCTGCCGGCCATTGTCCTGACCGGCTGTCGTCTTGTCGGGATCGATCCGTTCCTGGCAGGTGTATGTACCATTATCACAGGTATGCCGGCTGGAAGTACTTCTGCGATCCTTGCGGCAAAATATGGCTGTGACTATAAATTTGCGACAAAATGTATCGTAATCTCTACATTATTGTCCCTGGTATCCATTCCGGTCTGGGCTATGATCCTGGGATAATAAAAAAGGCGTGTAAAAAATGATAAGCTCCCTTGATGGGAAACGGTTCATTTTTTACATGCCTTTTTGTTTTGCAGGAAATGCGCCCAGGCGTAAGAGTGTGGCAGTTACATTCTTGTTGTGTTTACCGGGAAAGAGTAAACTGTGCGCTGTCCTTGTGCAGCGGAAGCATTTCATTTCCGTGGATGATCAGGACTGCCTGTTCGTGCGGCTGGAAATTCTTTAAATCCTCCGAGGTGCGCAGGGTCCAGAGAACGGCACCGCGGCGGTCCTTGAAGTGTACTGCAGAATTGGGACGTTTTTTTGTTCCATTGCTGCTTGTGTAGGAATCCTCGCGTTCTGCAAGAACATCCACTGCGGTCAGGACCGGTTCCTTCTGTAAGAAAGTCTTATGGTAGCGGAATTCCTTTTTCTGGGACAGCAGAGCAAAAAGCACGGCAACCACTAAAACCCAGGAGATCGTTGTTGCGCCCTGCATACCAAAGAACAGGGTGATCAGACCAAAAATAAAGAAGAGAACAATGGAAAACAGGTATTTTTTTCCGTAATTACGGTTCCAGCCCTGGATCTGGTCCTGGTACTGGCTGATATACATGGTGCGCTCTGCTTCGCTGAGCTCGCGGACCAGCTCTGTCTTTGGAGCTTCGAACTGCTGGGCGGCAATGCCCTTTTTGTCGATCACGGTTTCCGTGAAATTCGTGGGAGCTGCGATGATCTGGCTGGCCTTTGGGCTGTCTGCCATCATCAGGCAGACGCGGGCACCTTCACCGACCTGCTCATAAAGCTCCTTCATGATCCGGACATTGTCCAGATAGACGTGCTTGGAAAAAACAATGCGCAGCGTGTAGTCTGTAACCGGGCCAAACAGGGTATGGCGGGTCCTGGTTTCTTTTTTGGAACAGGTTCCATAGCTGATCAAAAAGTGGTTCCCAAGCTCGGAGCGGATGTGGCACATGCCGGAGTTTTCACGCCGTAATTTGGAAAGCCTCAGGTAGTGCGGGATAAAGGCAATGGCCAGTGCCCCGAGAATCAAAAGCAGCATAGGACTTAAGCCTGCGGTGATAATGCCGGCCAGCGCTGCCAGAGCAAGAAAGATAACGACTAAGGGCGCAGAGTATTCGGCAATCTGCATCAGCCGGTTGGAAAAAAGTCCCTGTGCAGCGTGGTAAAGACCAAGCGTCATATTATCTTCCCGTGTGGTACAGTCGGCAAAGCCGTAATCGGCCCGTGCCTGTTCTGGTGTGATCATAAAACCCCTCTTTTCTATAATAAACTGTCTGTTATCGTAGCATAGACCGGATGGAAAGTCCAGAGTTACTCCCTGTCTTGTAAAAAAACAGCAGATACCGTATAATGTCTGTAAAAAGATAGAATATTCATGCAAAAAATGTATAAATGGGGAGAAAATTATGATACCACAGAATGCCATGGACAGTGATGAGATTTATATGGATCTATGCAGTAAAATAGAAAAGCTTGTCTATCTTCCTGGAGACAAGATCAGCGAAAACGAGCTTTGCAGACAATATGGTGTGTCAAGACATATCATCCGTACCGTGATCGGACGTTTGAAAGAACGGGCTCTTCTGACCGTGTATCCGCAGCGGGGAACCTTTGTCAGCCTGATCGATATGAAATCAGTAGAACTGATCTTATTTATCCGCGAGGCGGTAGAACAGGAGGCAGTCCGCCTTTTACAGTTCGAGGCACAGGAGGTCCGGGATAAGATGGGGGAATCCATGAAGAACTGTCTGAAACGCCAGCAGGAGGCAATTGACCGCCAGATCGATATGGATGCATTTTATGAGCTGGATAATGCATTCCACGGATGCCTGCTGGAGGCTGTTGGCAAGCGCGAAGCAATGGCGTTCATCGGGGAGGATTATGTCCATTTCAGGCGGTGGAGAAATTTTGATGTGATCAAGACCGGGCGCCAGACTGGGATCATAAAAGAGCATACAGCTCTCATGGAAGCGCTGGTGCAGAATAAGACCAAGGAAGCCCACGAGATCCTCCATGCACATTTGAATACGATAAACCGACAGAAGTATATCAAAGAAAAGGTGTCATCCCAGTATTTTATCTATTATGAATGAGAAGAAATGAAGCTGGCCGAAAAAAACAGTTGCAATGAGTTCTAAAAAGTGTTAAGTTATTAACAGAATAACTTGTCGACAAGTGTGCAAGAAATAGGGGAGTTGTTATGAGACTGATAAAAAAGACGATTGCGGAATGTCTTAGAAGCCGGGTGAGGGAAAGTGCGGACCGGGTTGCATTGGAGGCAGATGGCCAGAGCTATACCTGGAGGGATCTGGATACCCTCAGCGATTATATGGTAGGAAGAATGCATTCCTGCGGGATCCAAAAGGGCACCCATGTCGGGATCTGGAGCACGAATTCCCCGAACTGGGTCATTGTCTTTCTGGCACTGAGCAAGCTTGGTGCAGTTCCGGTCCTTCTGAATACCTGCTACAGCACAGAGGAACTGGCGAAGGTGCTGCGCTACGCAGAGGCAGAGTTTGTGTACTATGGCGAGGGCTACAAAAAGCTGATTTATGAGGATATGGTGGCGCATCTTTCTACCCAGCTGGAGGGAATTGTAAAACGCTGGATCTATATCGGCCGTGATACCTCCCGCAAGTGGATGACAGAAAAAAGCTTTGTATTTGCAGAGCGCATGAAAAAGGCAACAAAGGAGATCGGCGGTTACATCCGCAAGGTCAGCCCGGAGGATACAGCAGCAATCCTCTTCACATCCGGGACCACGGCAATGCCGAAGGGCGTTATGCTGAGCCATTACAGCATGGTGAATAATGCACTGGAGATTTGCGGGCATATGGGATGGACCGCAGAGGACAAAATGCTGATCGCGGTTCCGATGTTCCACTGCTTCGGCCTGACAGCCAGCCTGCTGGCAGGAATCCAGACAGGCTGTTCGATGCATACGATTGAATATTATAAGACCATGACAGTGCTGCAGGCAATTCAGAAGCATCGCTGTACCGTCTTAAACGGGGTGCCGTCTATGTTTCTGGCGCTGATCCGGAATCCAAAGCATAAAGACTTCGATCTGGGCAGCCTGCGAAACGGGATCATTGCCGGTTCCCCGGTGACGGAAGAAGATTATTATCGGATCAGAGAAGAAATACCGGGCCTGAAGCTTCATATCTCCTATGGCCAGACCGAGACATCCCCCTGTGTTAGCATCAGCGATGTGGAGGATTCTGACCAGGACTGCGCCTGCTCAGCGGGAAAAGTGATCCGGCATTGCGAGGTGCGGATCCTCGATCCCGGAGGAAGACAGCTTTCTGCCGGAGAAGACGGGGAAATCTGCGTGCGTGGCTACCAGGTGATGCAGGGCTACTATAAGCTTCCGCAGGAAACCGGCAAGGTGATCGATGCAGACGGCTGGCTGCACACAGGGGATCTGGGGCATCTGGATTCCCGCGGCTTTTTGCATGTGACAGGACGCATGAAGGAAATGATCATCCGTGGAGGGGAAAATATTTCACCACGGGAGATCGAGGCAGTGATCAGTAAATATCCGGGGATCCGGGAAAACAAGGTGATCGGTCTTCCGGCAGAAGTCCTGCAGGAAATGATCGTGGCATGCATCATCCCGGAGGAGGGCATGACGATCAGCACGACCGGTCTGATGAGCCACCTGGAAAACCATCTTGCCTACTATAAGCTGCCGGCCCATATTGTGCGTATGGAATCTTTCCCGGTGAATGCCAGCGGGAAGGTGATGCTGGGAGAATTAAAAAGACAGGCAGCAGAGATCATCCGCACCAATCCGGAGATCACCAGCACAAAGAAATAGAAATAGAAATAGAAATATGGATCATGCAAAAAATGAAAATCCAGAGACTTTGGAATGCGCGAAAATGCACAAAATTGGATGAGCAAATTTGTGAAAAATAGAAAAAGTGTTCTGGTCAGATATGTAATTATAGACATGTTGTTGGCAATGTGTTATAATTTATACATATGTTAGAGAAATAACAAACAAATCAAACAAAACCGGTCCGGGGAAACCTGCAGCCGGAGCGCAAATACGGAACCTGGTTTTCCGTAGGAAAAAGGAGGCAAAACATGATTCTTTCTGCGAAATATGAGTTAATGAGAAAGAACTTCCGCAACTTTGCGGAGACAGAGTTTACGACCGAGATCCAGGAAAGACTGGATAAAGAGGGCGGATTCGATTCAGAAATGTATAAAAAAATGGCAAAATACGGATTCCCTGGCATTAAGATCCCGGTTAAGTACGGCGGTCAGGGTGGTGACAGCCTCGCATATGTCCTGATGAATGAGGAGTTTTCACGGGTATGTCCGGTCCTTGCTATTTATGCAAACACCTCCAACTCCCTGGGCGGCGGCCCGCTCCTGGCATGCGGCAATGAGGAACAGCTCCAGAAATATCTGATTCCGGTAGCGAAGGGTGAGAAGCATATCTGCTTTGCACTGACTGAGCCGGGTGCCGGCTCCGATGCAGGAAGCATGACAACAAGGGCAGTAGAGGACGGCGATTATTTTGTATTGAATGGCCGTAAGTGCTTTATTTCCGGTGCCCCGATCGCAGATTACGCAGTCGTATTCGCAAAGACCGACCTGACCCAGAAGGGGGCAAAGGGCATTTCTATTTTCCTCGTAGATATGAAGCTGCCGGGTGTTTCCTGCGGAAAGCCGGAGGCAAAAATGGGTATCAACGGTTACCCGACCAGTGATATCGTATTCGAGAATGTAAGAGTCCACAAGAGTGATCTGGTAGGACCGTTAAATAAAGGCTATGCAGTTGCAATGTCCACGCTGGATGGTGGCCGTCTTGGTGTTGCCGCACAGTCCCTTGGTATTGCACAGGCTTGCCTGGAGGAAGCTACCAACTATGCGAAAGAGAGAAAACAGTTCGGCAAGCCGATCTCCTACAACCAGGGCATCAGCTTCATGCTGGCTGACATGGCAACTGAGATCGAAGCAGCACGCTGCCTGATCTACAACACCGCTATGGCAAAGGATGCAGGGGATAAGAACGCTTCCGTTATGTGCTCCATGGCAAAATATTATGCATCTGAGATGGCAAACCGCGTAGCGGCAAAGGCAATCCAGATCCACGGTGGTTATGGTTTCATCAAAGAGTACAAGGTAGAGCGCCTGTACCGCGATGCCCGCGTTATGACTCTGTATGAAGGAACCAGCCAGGTACAGCAGATCGTTATTTCCAGAAGTCTGTTAAAGTAGGAGGAAGCTTAGAATGAGAATTTTTGTATGTGTAAAACAGGTTCCGGATACCTCCGGAAAAGTTGCTGTAAAAGCAGATGGAACACTGGACCGTGCATCCATGCAGACCATCATCAACCCGGATGACCTGGCTGCTACCGAGGCAGCCCTGGAATTAAAAGACGCTACCGGATGCCAGGTAACCGTAGTTACCATGGGACCGCCGCCAGCAGAGGGCATGTTAAGAGAGCTGATCGCTATGGGTGCAGATGACGCAGTCCTGATCTCTGGCCGTGAGTTTGGTGGATCCGATACCTTCGCAACCTCCCAGATCATCGCAGGCGCACTGCACAACCTGGGTGTTGGTCCGGAGGATGTCATCTTCTGTGGACGTCAGGCAATCGATGGCGATACCGCACAGGTTGGCCCGCAGATCGCAGAGAAATTAAACATTCCGCAGGTTACCTACGCAGCAGACATCAAGAAAGAGGGCAACAGCCTGACCGTAAAACGTCTGCTTGAGGATGGCTACATGACCGTTCAGGTCCAGACACCTTGTCTGGTTACCTGTGTAAAAGAATTAAACGAAGTCCGTTACATGACCGTAAAAGGCATTCTGGAGTGCTGGGACAAGCCTCTGACTGTTCTGGACTACAACGCTTTGAAGGACGAGCCGCTCATCGATTCGACCACCATCGGACTGAAGGGTTCACCGACCAACGTATTCCGTTCCTTTACCCCGCCGCAGAAGGGTGCAGGACAGATCCTTGGCGGTACCGCTGAAGAGGCTGCTAAAGAGCTTGCAAGCCTGCTTGCAAAGAAACACGCAATCTAGGAACAGGGAGGAAGAAGAATATGTCTTATAATAGTGCTGAGATCAATGAATTCAGTGATATCTGGGTATTCTGTGAGCAGCGTGATGGCAAGCTGATGAATACTGACTTCGAGCTGGTCAGCGAAGGTAGAAAGCTGGCAGACGAGAGAGGTTCCAAGCTGGTAGGTATCTTACTTGGCGGCGAGGGAATCGAGAACACCGCAAAAGAGCTTGGCGGATACGGCGCAGACAAAGTGATCGTGTGCGCAGATAAAAACCTGGCAGTTTACACCACCGATGCATACAGCAAGGTACTGTGCGATGTGGTTATGGAGAAAAAACCGGAGGTTCTCTTAATCGGCGCATCCAACATCGGCCGTGACCTTGGTCCGCGTGTTGCAGCAAGACTTCACACTGGTCTGACTGCAGATGCAACCCACCTCGACATCGATATGGACCGCTATGTGCAGTTCTTAAAGGAGTCTTCCACCATTGATCTGGAAAAAGTAAAATTCAAAATGGATGATACCAACTTAAAGATGACCCGTCCGGCATTCGGCGGCCATCTGATGGCTACCATCATCTGCCCGCGCTTCCGTCCGTGCATGTCAACCGTACGTCCGGGCGTTATGAAGAAAGCAGAGTTTGACCAGGCTAAGGCTGATGCATGTGAGATCGAGATGGCTCAGTTCTCCTTAACCGATGCTGATTTAAGAACCAAGGTTCTGGAAGTTGTTAAGGAAACCAAGAAACTGGTTGACCTGATCGGTGCAGATATCGTTGTCAGTGTAGGCCGTGGTATCAGCAAGGATCCGGAGAAGGGCATCAAGCTGGCAGAGGAGTTAGCAGAGGCTCTGGGCGGCGGCGTTGTAGGCGCATCCCGTGCAGTTACCGATGCAGGCTGGCTGTCTTCTGACCACCAGGTAGGACAGACCGGTAAGACTGTTCATCCGCGTATCTATGTAGCACTTGGTATCTCCGGTGCAATCCAGCACAAGGCTGGTATGCAGGATTCTGAGACGATCATTGCAGTAGACAGCAATGAGGCAGCTCCGATCTTCGAGTGTGCAGATTACGGTATTGTCGGCGACCTGTTCGAGGTAGTTCCGCACATGATCGAGGAGATCAAGGCAGCGAAAGCCGCAAAGTAAAAATAACGCACAGTAAATCAAAGGGGCGAAAGCTCCCGTTTGTTATCGCGTGATATTGTTTAAAAGGAGAAATTTTGGGCGGTTGACAGGTGGGAAATTCTGCCCTAGAATTGTGTCAAACAGGATTTAGAGTTTTGAATAATAGCAGCGGAGGAATGGATATGATCTATGCAAAGTCCGTGGAGAACCATCCGATCACATCGGATGAGATCTTTGAACAGATATTAAACAGAATCATCCAGCTGCGTCTGGAACCGGGGCAGCTGATCAGTGAAAACCAGATGTCAGCAGAATATGGTGTCTCCCGGTCAGTCATTCGGACTGCCTTTACGCGCCTGAAACAGCTGGGCTTTATTGAAATTTACCCACAGCGGGGAACGTATGTCAGTCTTATGGATCTGAGTCATATTGCCGATCTTCTGACGCTGCGTACTGCCGTGGAAAAGGAAGTGCTCTATGAAATCTTTGCTGATCTGGGTGAGACAGAGCGCAGGCAGATGGTGGAGCGTCTGGAAAAAAACTTGCAGGAGCAGGAAAAATATAGGGATGAGGCGGACTATTTTGGCCGGTTCCCAGATCTGGATGCAGATTTCCATAAGATCATGATCGACAGCGTAGGACGCAGTGCCATGATGCGCATGTTAGACAGCCTGATGCTGCATTTGTCCCGGTGGAGAAACTTTGATGTAGAGTTCGACAACCGTGTGCCGCAGCTGATCGAGGAGCATAAAAAAATCGTTGCCGCGATCCGGGAGGGAAATATCCAGAAGGCCCAGGAATGTATGGGAGAGCATCTGGAGACCATTACGGCGATCGCAGACCGGGCGACGGCCAAGTACCCGACCTATTTTAAAAATGGTTGACCCGGTTGGGCAGGGAAAAGAAGAGCCGGAAAACGTGAAAAGTGCGGATTTCCAGCTCTTTTCGTACTTTTTCGGCAAAAACAGTACGGGAAGCATCTGTCTAAAAATAAACAATTTCTGCTTAAGTTATGTAAACTAAAAGCAAAGGGAAAAACTGGAGAAAAAAAGAAATTAGAGAAAAACAACAAAAAAACAGAAGAAACTATTTACATCCATTGATAAATTTGATAAGATAAGAGCATGAGTTAAGCCGTTTGTTGTCCAAAATAGGAAAAAGGACGACAAACTTTTTATGACGTTTATCTTGTATACTAGAATACCAAAAGTAAGCCACACAGGTGACGTCATTTTTATTTGCTCAAACTTGTTTAATTTTTAACAACTATAACACGCGAGCGGTAACATTTAAAATTTTGAAGAGGTGTCAGTTATGTATACACTGGGAATTGATATCGGATCCACAACCTCCAAGGCCGTCATCCTGAAGGATGGGGCAGAAATTGTGGCATCCTCGATCGTAGTAGCTACCGTTGGAACAGATGGTGTCAGCCAGGCACTCGACAATGTCATGAAGGAGAGTGGTCTTACACAGGCTGACATGGCCTGCACAGTGGCAACCGGCTATGGACGCCAGACCTACGACGGTGCAGATTACCAGGTCAGTGAGCTGACCTGCCATGCCCTGGGTGTTCATTTTGTATGTCCGGGTGCAAGAACCGTCATTGATATCGGCGGTCAGGATGCTAAGGTCCTTTCTTTAAATGAAGAGGGACGCATGGTAAACTTCGTCATGAACGACAAATGTGCAGCAGGAACCGGACGTTTCCTCGATGTTATGGCAAATATCTTAAAGCTCGATATTTCCCAGCTGGAAACAGAGGCTGCAAAGGCTGTAAAGCCGGCCAGCATCTCCAGCACTTGTACCGTATTTGCGGAGTCTGAGGTTATTTCCCAGCTGGCGTCAGGAACGGACATCCCGGATCTGGTCGCAGGAATCTGCCAGTCCGTGGCAACCAGGGTTGCTTCCCTGGCAAAGCGTGTGGGCGTCCGTGAGGAGGTCTGCATGAGCGGCGGTGTTGCACAGAATGGCGGAGTCAGAAATGCGATGGCCAAGGAGCTTGGCGTGGAAATCTACTACGACAAGCGTGCACAGGAGCTTGGAGCTCTTGGTGCAGCGATCTACGCATATGGGAAATCTGCCCAGGCATAAGTTATTTAAGAAAGCTTAACGCGTTCCTTTGCGGAGGAACGCGGGCTGATATACAGACCGGACAGGCGCCGCAAGACGCGCGGACGGCCAGAAGGCATTACCGGAAACGGCAATGCAGAAACCTATTTCAGGAAACAAAAACGAAAATGTATAAAGGAGGTTTTTCACAATGGCTGAAGAAGTAAAAAAGAGCAGACCGGCTCCAGATCCGAACTCGGCAAAGTATAAGCTGGGCCAGATCGCGGCAAAGGCTTACAGTGATGCAATGGAGGCCAAGAAACGCGGAGAGATGGTTGGCTGGTGCGCAAGTAACTTCCCGGTAGAGATCCCGGAAACACTTGGCCTGTATGTCTGCTACCCGGAGAACCAGGCAGCCGGCATTGCAGCAAGAGGCGGCGGCGAGAGAATGTGTAACGAAGCAGAGGGCGATGGCTACTCCAACGATATCTGCGCATACGCACGTATCTCCCTTGCTTATGCAAAACTGAAATCCGCTCCTGAGCAGGATATGCCGATGCCGGACTTCGTACTTTGCTGCAACAACATCTGTAACTGTATGATCAAATGGTATGAGAACCTTGCAAAAGAACTGAATATCCCGATGTTCATGATCGATATTCCGTTCAACCCGGATTACGAGGTATCCGATGCGGAGACCGAGTACATCAAGGCTCAGTTCTGGGATGTTATCCATGGTCTGGAAGCGTATACCGGCAAGAAATGGAGCGATGAGCGCTTCAAAGAGGTTATGGCTTCCTCCGGACGCGCAAGCCGCGCATGGATCGAGGCAACCTCCCAGGCAAAATATGTTCCATCTCCGTTCAACGGATTTGACCTGTTAAACCACATGGCAGTTATGGTTACCGCACGTGGTAAAGAAGAGGCAGGCGACGCTATGGAAACCCTGTTAAAAGAGTACAAAGAGAACCATGAAAAGGGCACTTCTACTTTCCGCGCAGAAGAGAAATACCGTATCATGTTCGAAGGTATTGCATGCTGGCCGTGGCTGCGTGTTACCTCTACCGGCTTAAAGAACAGAGGCATCAACATGGTAACCACCATTTATGCTGACGCATTCGGCTTCATCTACGATGACTTTGACGGAATGTGCCGTGCATACGCAAACGTTCCGAACGCTATGAACCTGGAGCATTCCAGAGACAAACGTATTAAGCTCTGCAAAGAGAATCATGTTGAGGGACTGTTAGTACATACCAACCGCTCCTGCAAACTGTGGTCCGGATTCATGCCGGAGATGAGCCGTCAGATCGGTGAGGCATGTGGCATCCCGGTTGTTTCCTTCGATGGCGACCAGGCAGATCCGAGAAACTTCTCTGAGGCACAGTACGATACCCGTGTACAGGGCCTGACAGAGATCATGGAAGCAAATAAAGGAGGGAAATAGAGATGGCAGCAAAGGAATTATTAGCACAGCTTCATGAAGTTGCTGCAAATCCCAGAAAACAGCTTGACAAATATCTGGCTGAGGGAAAGAAAGTCGTTGCAGTAACCTATTATACACCGCAGGAGATCGTTCATTCCATGGGTCTGGTACCGATGGGTGTCTGGGGCGCAGACATGGAGATCAACGAGGCGAAAAAATATTATCCGGCATTCATCTGCTCCATTATGCAGACCATTCTGGAGTTAGGAATCAAGGGTGAGTACAAAGGTATTTCCGCTATCATCATTCCGTCTCTGTGTGACTCCTTAAAAACTCTGGGACAGAACTGGAAATATGCAGTAAAAGACATTCCGTTCATCCCGATGACTTATCCGCAGAACCGTAAACCGGACTTCGGTATTAAGTTCACCAAGGCTGGCTACGAGAGAGTCATCAACGACCTGACCGTTGCAACCGGAGCACAGTTCTCTGAGTTTGCACTGGCTGAGTCCATTAAGGTATACAACGAGCACAACGCAGCTATGAGAGCATTCTCTGAGGCAGCAGCAAATGCAGATATCACCGCAGCTGAGAGAAGCGATGTATTCAAGAGTGCATGGTTCATGCTTCCGGAGGAGCACACCGCGATCGTAAAAGAGCTGACTGCAGAGCTTTTAGCCGGACCGAAGAGCACCCGCACCGCACGCGTTCTGGTAAGCGGTATCCTGGCAGATGCTCCTGGCCTGTTAAAGATCTTCGATGAGAACGGTATCCAGATCGTTGCAGATGATGTTGCAGACGAGACCAGACAGTACCGTACCGATACTCCGGAGATGGCAAATCCGGTCGATGCCCTTGCACAGAAATTCGCAAACATGGACAACTGCACACTGCTTTATGATAAAGAAAAGAAACGTGTGGATTACATTGTTGAGCAGGCAAAGGCACACAATGCAAAAGGCATCATCGTTCTGATGACCAAGTTCTGTGATCCGGAGGAGTTCGATTACGTTCCGATCAAGAGAGCATGTGAGAAAGCAGGTCTCATGAACTTAAATATCGAGGTTGACCGCCAGATGGTAAACTACGAGCAGGCAGCCACCATGATCCAGGCGTTCAAGGAGATGCTGTAACAAAATGTTGGCCGCGGGGCGGGCCGGAATCGTCCGCTTCGCGATATAAAAGAAACTGTGGGAACTATGTCAGGCGGGAAGCCTTTCATAGAACAGGATCTGCAGAAAAAAATAGGGGGAAGACATTATGATCAGTAAAGATAAAATGTCCGTAACAGTAGGTGTTGCATTTGTGTGGTTTACGACACAGTTCGGCGGCGGTTTTGCATCAGGCAACCAGCTTCGTCAGTATTTCGTACAGTTCGGAATCTGGGCATTCGTAACCTGTATCATGACTCAGTTTTTGGGTGCTTTTTTCCAGTGGTATGCACTGAAATATGCAAAAAAGCATGAGGTATACGATTACAGAAGCTTTAACAACAGTTTTTACGGCAAGTACGCACCGATTTTTTCCAATCTGTATGAGTTGGTATATATTGTGACGATCTGCGTAGCTCCGGCAGCAGCATTCGCAACCGGCGTCAGCACTATGGAAAGTGCGTTTGGCATTAATCACTGGGTTGGAACGATCTTTGTAGGAATCTTTATTTTTGCGGTAGCTGTATATGGCACCAACGTAGTACGTAAAGTGGCTGCTACTTTATCGGTACTGATTGTTGCGGGACTGTTGATCGTTTATATTCCGAATATCATCGCACAGTGGGGTGATATTTCCGCAAACATTTCCGCGAGCATGGCAAATCCGGCACCGTTTGGCAAGGCACTGTGGATCGGCTTCGTATATGCAGCCTTCCAGCTGGCATCCATCGGTCTGTTAGTACAGCACGCAAAACCGTTCGCATCTCCGGATGACGCGAAGACCTCTATGGTTCAGGGATTTTTCGTAAACGTTCTGATTTGCCTGATGGCTGTTGTTGGTCTGATGGCAATCGCAAATGATCCGAACTTCGCAACCGAGAGCATTCCGCTGCTGATCCTGGTAAACAGAGGCGTAGCACCGGGTGTCCTTCGTCCGATCATTTCCATCCTGATCGTACTTGGCTCCGTATCTACTGCAGTAAACATGATCGCAGGTATGTCAAACCGTGTATGTTCTTCTCTGGACAAAAACTTTGACCCGACTGCAAAACCGGGCGCAAAGGTTATCATTGTCACCCTGATCTGTACCGTAGTAGCATTCGGTATCGCACAGCTTGGCCTGAACAAGATCGTTGCAGTTGGCTATAAGTACCTTGGATACTTAACCATCCCGGTTATCATGATCCCGTATCTGGTACATATGGTAGCTACCAAGTTCGATACCAAAGATTGAGATTCTGGAACATTATAATTCAAAAAAGGAGTGTAACATAAAATGAGCAAACCATTGGAAGGTGTAAAAGTTATTGAGCTGGCAACCTTTATCGCTGCGGCAACCGCAGGCAGATTTATGGCTGACCTTGGAGCGGATGTTATTAAAATTGAGTCCGCAAAGGGTGATCCGTTAAGATATACCGCTCCGTCTGAGGGACGTCCGTTAGATATGTATGAGAATACAACCTGGGATCTGGAGAATGGCAATAAGAGATGTATCTCCCTGAACATGAAAACTCCGGAGGGCAAGGAGGCATTCTTCAAGCTGCTGGATTCCGCAGATGTCCTGATCACCAACTGGCGCGTACAGGCTCTTCAGAGAGCTGGTCTTGACTATGAAACCTTAAAGGAAAGATATCCGAAGCTGGTTTATGCAATCTGTACCGGTTATGGTGAGTATGGTCCGGATAAGGATCTTCCGGGATTTGACTTTACCGCATTCTTTGCAAGAGGTGGATACTTTGAGACTCTGCGTCAGAGAAGCGATGTTCCGTTTAACGGTGCACCTGGTGTCGGTGACCACAACGTAGGTATGAACCTGGTAGCCGGTATTCTGGCTGCATTATATCAGGCAAAGACCAAGGGTGTCGGTGAGAAGGTTGAGACCTCCCTGTTTGAGAGTGCTGTATACAACATGGGCATGATGGTTCAGGCATCCAACTATGAAGGTATTGCACAGCAGTATCCAATCAACATCCGCAATGGTGCTAACCCGTTCAACTCCGCATGGCATACTGCAGATGACCGTTATATTCAGACCTGTATGCCGGATTACAACACTTATTACAAGAAGTTCATTGCAGCAGTAGGCCGTGAGGATCTGGTAGAGAATGAGAATTACTTCCCGATCCTGACCTGTCAGGAAAAGGGTCTGACTACGGAAGTTTATGATATTGTTATGGAAGCTTTCGAAAAGAAGACCGCAGCAGAATGGAGAGAAATCCTGACTGCAGCAGATATTCCGTTCGCACTGTGCCAGAACTGGATCGAGATCCGTAACGATAAGCAGGCAGAAGCAAATCACTGCTTCTACGATATGACCTATTCTAATGGCAATACCAGAAGACTGGTTCGTACACCTGTTAAGTTTGAAAATATGGGTGTTCCGGATTACAGACGTGGACCGTTAATCGGTGAGCAGGGTGTTGATGTTCTGAAGGAAATCGGTTATAATGATGAGCAGATTGATGCACTGAAAGCAAACGGAACTCTTTATATCTGGGAAGATCCGAAAAAAGCAGAATAAGAAATAAAATGAGTAAGTGTTCCTTATCATCTGAATAAGGAAACAGGGCTGTACGGACTTCATAAGTCCGGCAGCCCTCTGTGCGGCAATGACTTGTATACAAGTTGGAGATATCATGGAACTGATGAAAAAAACAATCGGACAGTATCTGAAAGAACAGGCAGCTGTCATCGGAAGCCATACCGCAATGGAAATGTTTGGATGGAGCTGTGATTTTGCCCAGTTAGATGAAGTTTCCGGCCTGCTGGCAGGCCGGCTGGACAAAATGGGAGTCACCCGGGGAACCCATGTGGGGATCTGGAGTCTCAACAGCCCGAACTGGGTATTTACCTTCCTTGCACTGGTGAAGATCGGAGCTGTGCCTGTCCTGATCAATACCTGTTACCGGGATGAAGAACTGAAGGGCATTTTAAATTATTCCGATGTAGAATATGTGTTTTGCGGAATGGGATGTAAAGACATTGTTTACGACGATGTGATCGCCCGGATCCGGCAGGATACGCCAAAGGTAAAGCGTTTCCTTCATTTAGATGAGAGGGAAGCAGGCACCTGGATGAGCGTGGAAAGCTTTGGAAACAGGGAGCGTTCTGCTGAGACAAGAAGCCATATCCTGGAATTAGAGAGCCGGGTAAAACCGGAAGATGCAGCCTGCATGATCTTTACCTCCGGAACAACCTCGCTTCCTAAGGGAATTCTTTTAAGCCATGAGCAGCTGATCAATAACAGCCGCGCCATGGTAGAGGCGATGCACTGGGGAGCATCCGATAAAATGTGCATTACTGTCCCGCTCTTTCATTGCTTTGGCATAACAGCCGGGGTGATCGCCTGTATCACAGGAGGAATGGACATGTGCCTGATCCCGTATTTCAGGACGGCCCATGTATGGGATGCCATTGAAAAGTATGAATGCACCATCTTAAATGGTGTCCCCAGCATGTTTCTTGCATTGATCCGCAAACCGCAGTATGCACAGCGGAAGGCTCCGAAGCTGAAGTCGGGCATTATTGCCGGGTCACCGTGCACGCCGGAGGATTTTCTGGAGATCTGCAGGAGATTCCCGCATATGCATCTTCAGCCGTCATATGGCCAGACAGAGACATCGCCCTGTATTGCGATCGCAGACTGGGACGATCCAAACGAAGTCAAGGCAGTATCCGCCGGACATGTGATCGGGCATGTTGAGACCCGGATCATGGATCTGGACAGCGGTGCCCTGGTAGCAGACGGGCAAGATGGTGAGATTCAGGTGCGTGGCTATAATGTCATGATGGGCTATTACAATCTGCCGGAGGCCAATGCAAAGGTCTTCACGGAGGACGGCTGGCTCAGAACCGGAGATGTCGGTCATTTTGATGAAAGAAAAGAGCTTCATATCACCGGGCGCATCAAGGAGATGATCATCCGGGCCGGGGAAAATATTTCCCCGCGAGAGATCGAGCATGCGATCCGCCGGTATGAAGGCATCGCAGACGTTAAGGTGGTAGGCGTTCCGGCCCAGGTACTCCAGGAGGAGATCGCAGCATGTGTGATCGCCAGACCGGGAGCCCGGATAAACCAGGAACGGATGCTTTCCTATTTAAAGAATCGTCTGGCAGACTATAAGGTTCCGGCCTATGTATTCTGGTTCGATGCATTCCCAATGAATGCAAGCGGTAAAATTGATCTAAAGGAGCTGCGCCGGGAGGCGGCAGCGCGTGCGGCAAAGCAGCGGGAAGCCTGCGAGGCGCACTAACAGGTAAGCGTATTGCCGGAGAAATCCGGTTTTGATACATAACAACATAAAGGAGGAAATAGAGCAAGATGGCAGACGCATTTTTCACAGAGCAGCATGAGTTGGTCAGAAAGCTGGCAAGAGAATTTGCAGAGACAGAGCTGACAAAAGAAGTCCTCGATAAAGTCGAGGAGGAGGAGGTTTTCCCAGAGGAAATCCTCGACAAGATGGCAAAAGCCGGTTTCTTTGGAATTAAGGTTCCGAAACAGTACGGTGGACAGGGTGGAGATGCCCGTTCCTACGTTATCGTAATGGAAGAGATCGCGAGAGTATCCGGTGTCGCAAGTATCTATGTTTCCTCCCCGAACTCCCTTTCCGGCGGTCCGTTCCTTCTTTCTGGAAACGCTGAGCAGAAGGAGAAATATTTACGTCCGGTCGTAACCGGAGAAAAGAAAGTCTGCTTCGCACTGACAGAGCCGGGAGCTGGTTCTGACGCAGGCGGCATGCAGACCACTGCAGTAAAAGACGGTGATTACTACATCCTGAATGGCCGTAAGACCTTCATCACCATGGCACCTCTTGCTGACTGGGCTGTTGTATATGCAAAGACCGATATGAGCATGGGAACCAAGGGTATTTCCGCATTCATCGTAGACATGAAGCAGGAGGGTGTATCCTGTGGTAAGCCAGAGAAGAAGATGGGTGTTGTAGGCTGCGCAACCAGTGATATCATTCTGGAGAACGTACGCGTACATAAAGACAACCTGCTTGGCCAGGAGGGCAAGGGCTTCATCAATGCAATGAAGACTCTGGATACCGGACGTATGGGTGTTGCTGCCCAGTCTATCGGTGTTGCACAGGGCTGTCTCGACGAAGCAATCAAATACGCAAAAGAGAGAAAGCAGTTCGGCCGTCCGATCGCAAAATTCCAGGCAATCGCATTTATGCTGGCTGAGATGGCAACCAAGCTTGAGGCAGCCAAGAACCTGGTTTACAAGACTGCATGGCTGATCGATAATGGTCAGGATGCTTCCATGGCAGCTTCCATGGCAAAATTCTATGCATCTGAGGTCTGCAACGAGATCGCTGCAAAGACTGTTCAGATCCATGGTGGATATGGCTTCATCAAGGACTACAAGATTGAGCGTATGTTCCGTGACTGTCGTGTATTCACGATCTACGAAGGAACCAGCCAGGTACAGCAGATGGTAATTTCTGGTAAATTACTGAAGTAATTAGGAGGGAGCAGACCATAATGAAAATCTTAGTATGTGTAAAACAGGTGCCAGACACCACAGAAGTAAAGATTGATCCGGTTAAGGGAACCCTGATCCGTGAGGGTGTTCCGAGTATCTTAAACCCGGATGATGCAAATGCACTGGAGGCAGCTCTCCAGTTAAAGGATAAAGACCCGGAGGGAACCTCTGTTGCAGTCCTGACCATGGGACCGCCTCAGGCAACCTACATGCTGCGTGAGTGCCTGGCAATGGGCGCTGATGAAGCATATCTGTTAAGCGACCGTGTATTCGGTGGTGCAGATACCTGCGCAACCTCTACCACCATCGCAGCTGGTATCCGCAAGGTCAATGAGCTGGGCAAGGTTGACATCATCTTCGCTGGCCGTCAGGCAATCGATGGTGATACCGCTCAGGTTGGACCGCAGATCGGTCAGAGACTTGGTGTTCCGGTTGTTACCTATGTACAGGATTACAAAGTAGAAGGCGACAAGGTTATCGTACAGAGACAGCTTGAGGATGGCTACGAGGTCATCGAGGTTGGCATGCCGTGCCTGCTGACTGCAGTGAAAGAGTTAAATACCCCAAGATACATGAGCATTGGCGGTATCGTAGATGCTTACCAGAAAGAGATCACCGTATGGGATCACGTTGCAGTTGACCTGGATCCGGCAGACTGTGGACTGAAAGCTTCTCCTACCCGTGTATTCCGTTCCTTCACCCCGCCGCAGAAGGGCAAGGGCGAAATGCTTGAGGGCAGCATTCAGGAGATGGGTGCAAAGCTTGTAGGCAAACTGGTCGAGAAGCATTACATCTAAGCACAAGTGAAAGGAAAGGGTACGAAGAAATGGCAGACGTAAAGGATTTAAGCGCCTACAAAGGCGTATGGGTATTTGCAGAGCAGAGAGAAGGCAAGATCATGCCGGTAGTAATCGAGCTGCTCGGAGAGGGCCGCAAGCTGGCTGACGCAGTTGGATGTGAGCTGTGTGCCGTACTTCTTGGCGAAAACGTAGGAGGACTGACCGATGAGCTGTTTGCATATGGCGCAGATAAGGTTTATCTGGCAGATGATCCGGAATTAAAGGATTACCGTACCGACGCTTACAGCATTACCATTGGCAAGGCAATTGAGGAATACAAACCGGAGATCGTTCTGTTAGGTGCAACACATATCGGACGTGACCTTGGCCCGTGTCTGGCAGTTAACTGCAACACTGGTCTGACTGCAGACTGCACCAAGCTGGAGATCGACCCGACCGATAAGAAGATTCAGCAGACCCGTCCGGCATTCGGCGGAAACTTAATGGCAACCATCATCTGCCCGGATCACAGACCGCAGATGTCTACCGTACGTCCTGGCGTTATGGAGAAAGCACAGTACCAGGCAGGCCGTAAGGGTGAGGTTATAAAATTAAACGTTTCCTTTAAGGAAGGCGAGATCCGTACCAAGGTTCTGGAGATCGTTAAGAGCTTAAAAGAGACTGTTTCCCTGACCGACGCAAAGATCATCGTATCTGGCGGTATGGGACTTGGCAAGCCGGAGGGCTTTGACTTATTAAAGCAGCTGGCAGATAAGCTGGGCGGCGTAGTAGCAGCTTCCCGTGCAGCAGTAGATGCAGGCTGGATCGATCATTCCTACCAGGTAGGACAGACCGGTACCACCGTAAAACCGAAGGTATACTTTGCATGCGGTATTTCCGGAGCAATCCAGCACGTAGCAGGTATGCAGGACTCTGAGCTGATCGTTGCCATCAACACCAACGAGTCTGCTCCGATCTTCGAGATCGCAGACGTAGGTATTGTAGGAGATCTGTACAAAGTGATCCCGGCAATCATCGAAGAGCTGGACAAGGTAGAAGCAAAAGACTGATTTTAAAAGGAACCTTTATCAAAGGGGCGGGATGCGTTTGTGTCCCGCCCTTTGCTGCATAGAAAACGTGCCGGGTACGAAACTATGCTCTGGCGCGTTTTGTGCGCTGTAGTTTCGCGGCAGGCAGTTTATAAGACACTAGGAGGAAAACATCATGACTGGGGATGATATCAGGGAGGTACTGCCGGAGGTGTTCCGGATTCCGGTTCCTCTGGCAGGAAATCCTTTAAAGGAATTAAATTGTTATCTTTTCCGTGGAAGAAAGGAAGCCGGGGAGCGGAATCTTCTGGTAGACACGGGCTTTCGCACAGAGGGGTGTCGCCTTGCTGTGTTGGAAGGACTTGGGCTTTTAGGCGTTTCCATGGAGGATACCGACATTCTTCTGACGCATCTGCATGCAGACCACAGTGGAAATGTGGCAGATCTGACCGCTCCGGGAGGAAAGGTTTTTGTAAGCCGGATCGATCACCGCTATATGGATGGGAGCCTGCAGGGAAATAAAACTGCGCGTTTCCGGGAGCATGGGATCAGTGAGGATATGATCCAGGCAATGCTTGCCTGCACGCCGTCCCGGACGATGGCTGCCCCGCTTTCCTTTACCGGCTACACGCTTTTGGAGGATGGGGCCGTGCTTCCGGCCGGACGTTACCAGGTCCGGGCGGTCTGGACACCGGGACATACGCCGGGGCATCTGTGCTTTGAAATCTTAAATACCGGCGCCATGATCCTGGGAGACCATGTGCTGTTTGACATTACGCCGAACATTACAGACTGGGATGGTGTGGAGGATTCCCTGGGAGATTATTTAAAGAGCCTGGATAAGATCTACCCGTATGAGGTCTCCATTCCGCTTCCCTCGCACCGGGAAGCCGGCGATATGAAGCAGCGCATTCTGGCGCTCAAGGCACACCATGAGCGGAGACTGGCGGAATGCTTACAGATCGTAAAAGCACTGCAGAGTGAGCCGGGCGTGAGACCCTGCCTGTACGAGATCACAGGCAGGATGCACTGGAAAATCCGCAGCAAAGGCTGGGATGACTTTCCTGCGGCACAGCGCTGGTTTGCGCTGGGAGAATGTCTGGCGCATCTGGACCATCTGAAGGCAGAAGGCAAGGTCCGTCCGGTAGAGGATGAACAGGGAATATGCTATAGAGCGTGAGATTTTTCTTTTAAAAGCTTCTTTTTTTTGTTACACTGTTAGCAGTGACAGAGAAAAGAGGCTTTTTATGTTATATCAGATTACAGATGGAACGGTCCGTGCGGGAGGAAATGTAATTCTTTCCCATGTGAACTTTGAGATAAAGGGCAATGAAAAAATCGCCCTGGTGGGCCAGAACGGTGCAGGAAAGACAACACTTTTAAGACTGATCGCAGGTGAATTGCATCTGGAGCGGGACGATAAACGCCAGGGGGCCGGGATCAGCCAGTCGCGGCAGTTAACGGTGGGCATGCTGCGCCAGCAGGCGTTTTCAGACCGGGAACAGACCGTGGAGGAGATCCTTCTGGCAGCGTGCCCGTTCCGGGATACCTATGCGAGGGAGCGGTTTGAATATGAGCAGGAATATGACCGGATCTTTACCAGATTTGGTTTTCACCGGACGGACAAGACAAGGAAGATCGGTTCCTTTTCCGGTGGCGAGCAGACGAAGATCGCGTTGATCCGCCTGCTTTTGGAGAAGCCGGATATCCTGTTGTTAGATGAGCCGACCAACCATCTGGATATCGAAACGATCCAGTGGCTGGAGCAGTATTTGAAGCGGTATGAGCATGCCGTGGTGATGGTCTCCCATGACCGCTTCTTTTTGGACCAGGTGGCGGAGACAGTCGTGGAGGTGTCCGGCGGAATGCTGACCCGGTATGCAGGCAATTACAGCCAGTACCGGGAAGAAAAAAGAAAGCGCACTGAGCGGCAGCGAAAGGCTTGGGAGCGGCAACAGGAGGAGGAAGCGCGGTTAAATGGCGTGATCGAGCGCTTCCGTCATAAGCCAACGAAGGCGTCCTTTGCCCGGGCCAAAAAAAAGCAGCTGGAGCGTATGGAACGGGTGGAGCGCCCGGCAGAGGATGAGGTACATCTGTTTCCGGGAAATATCGAGCCGCTGGTTTTAGGAAGCAAGTGGGTCTTCGAGGCGGAACATTTAAAGATTGGCTATGACCGGCCGCTTCTGGAAATCTCCCTGCGGATCCGGCGCGGACAAAAGATCGGGCTGCTTGGTGCCAATGGTGCCGGAAAGAGCACTTTTTTAAAGACGGTTGCCGGCCTTTTGCCGCCGTTTCGGGAAAAGGACCGTTCGGTGGAGCGCCGGTGTGTGTTGGGAAACCACATCACCATCGGGTATTTTGACCAGCATTCCGCACAGATCCAGTCGGAAAAGTCTGTGGCGGAGCATTTTCATGACTTATTCCCGTCGATGACAGAGAAAGAGGTGCGCAGTGTGCTGGGTGCGTATCTATTTCGGGGAAAGCAGGCATCCAGACGGGTGAGTGACCTGTCTGGCGGGGAAAAGGCCAGACTTGTGCTGGCGGAGCTTTTACAGAGCCGTCCGAATTTTCTGATCCTGGATGAGCCGACAAACCACATGGATGTGCAGGCGAAGGAAACGCTGGAATCGGCATTTAGGGCCTACACAGGAACGATCCTGTTTGTGTCCCACGACCGGTACTTTATCCGTCAGGTGGCAGAGAGCGTCCTGATCTTTTCGGAGGATGGGCCGATGTACTATCCGTTTGGCTACGAGCATTATCTGGAAAAGCAGCGTAAGGCCGAGGCGTACGGGGAGGAGCTTTCGGCCCAGGTGAAGGCTGAGGATGCAGCCCTGATCGAGGGAATGCGGGCCGTGCCGAAGGCGGAACGCCACCGGCTGCGGGAATTTTCCACAGAGGAGATCTACGCAGACTGGAAGCTCCGTCTGGTGATGGAAAAGCTGGAGCCGGAGGAGAAGCGGTATGCGCAGCTGGAGGAAGCGTACCAGGGATTTCTTGCAGAGTGGAGACAGTCGGCAGAATATTGGGCTCTTGCTCTGGCAGAGAAGGAAGCTCTTGTACAGGAGAACATGAACTTGCAATGCCAGCAGGAGTTTCCGGAGTATCTGGTGTCAGCTAAAACGGCAATGGATGAGGCCTGGGAGCGCTGGCATGAACAGTGCATGGAATGGTATGACGTATACGAGGAGGAATATTTATCATGAATACAGCAGAATTTAGTACGCGCCTTTCGGGCTGTCAGAAGCTTTTAGTCGGCCTGGGCGAGGAGTGGAAATGGAAACGTGGTGACAAGGAACAGGAGGAGCGCCTTCGGGCGGCTTACTGGAATCTTTATGAGCTGGTGAAGGACAAGGATTATTTTATCATCACCATGGCAACTGATGCGCTGATCTTTGATACTGCGCTTGGCAGTGAGACAGAAACCGCAGTGACAGAAGAAATCCATATGGAGGAGATTTCCTGCCCATCAGCAGATGATAAGACCCAGGCACTCATGGACCGTATCTTCACGGTCAAGGAAAAGCCGAAGGATAAGCGGGTGCAGCGGATCGTGGCGCCGTGTGGCAACGAAACCTGGAAGCAGTGCTCTGCCGGGTGCACAAAGGATATCTGGGAGCCGGATGAGATCCCGTCCGGCATCTGTCCGCACTGCGGGGCACCGCTTACAGGAAATACCATCGAGGCACACCCGTATATCGAAGAAGGCTATCTGCCGCAGTGGAACCGCTATACCCGGTGGCTGACGGAAACCTTCAATAAGGACCTGGTGATCCTGGAGCTGGGCGTGGGCTTTGCGAATCCGGGCGTGATCCGTTTCCCGTTTGAGAAGACTGCATTTTTTAACCAGGGCTCCTTCTTTTTGCGGGTGAACCAGACCTTTCCGCAGACAACCGAAGAACTGAAGGAACGTGCAGCCGGTGTTCACCAAAATTCGGTAGACTGGATACTGAAAAATGATTATAATGTATAAATAAAATCCTGTAGCCGCAAGGCAAGGCTGCGAGAGGAGAAAGGTTCCTGCCCGGATTTGCGGACGGGAACAGACCAATACTGCATGGAGGAAGACCGATGATAGCGATTATTGACTACGATGCCGGAAATATACGAAGTGTGGAAAAAGCGCTGTTTGCCCTTGGGGAGCAGCCGGTTGTAACAAGAAAAAAGGAAGAAATCCTTGCAGCGGACAAGCTGATCCTTCCGGGAGTTGGCGCATTTGGTGATGCGATGGAGCGCCTGCACCAGTACGGACTGGTGGATGTGATCCGGGAGGCGGTAAAGGATAAGGGCATCCCGATCCTGGGAATCTGTCTGGGACTGCAGCTTATGTTTGAGCGCAGCGATGAAAGCGATGGTGTGGAAGGCCTTGGACTTTTAAAGGGTGAGATCCTGAAGATTCCGGACAGCCCGGGCCTTAAGATTCCGCATATGGGCTGGAATTCCTTAAAAATCAAGCCGGACACCTGCCTGTTTGCCCAGATCCCGGATGGTGCCTATGTGTATTTTGTCCATTCCTACTACCTGAAGGCAGAGGACCCGGATATTGTGGCAGCTACCACGGAGTACAGTACCCACATTCATGCGGCGGTGGAGCAGGGGAATATCTTTGCCTGCCAGTTCCATCCGGAAAAGAGCAGTGAGGTGGGCCTTCAGATCCTGAAAAATTTCATCAGCCTGTAACGAATAAGGCAGTTAGGGGACGTATATGTTTACAAAGAGAATCATTCCCTGCCTGGATGTTCATAATGGGCGGGTGGTAAAAGGCGTTAATTTTGTGAATCTGCGTGACGCCGGGGACCCGGTGGAGATCGCGGCCGCCTACGATAAGGCCGGTGCAGATGAACTGGTATTCTTAGATATCACAGCATCCTCAGATGCCAGGGAGACGGTGGTGGATATGGTCCGCCGGGTAGCGGAAACTGTATTTATTCCGTTCACTGTGGGCGGAGGAATCCGCACCGTGGAGGATTTCAGACGCCTTCTGAGGGAAGGTGCAGATAAGATTTCCATTAACTCCTCCGCAATCAATACCCCAAGGCTGATCAGCGATGCAGCGGACAAATTCGGCCGCCAGTGTGTGGTAGTAGCCATTGACGCGAGACGCAGGGCAGATGGCAGCGGCTGGAATGTCTACAAAAACGGAGGACGGATCGATACCGGGCTGGATGCGGTAGAGTGGGCCATGAAGGCAGATGCCTTAGGTGCTGGGGAAATCCTTCTTACCAGCATGGACTGCGACGGCACCAAGGCTGGCTACGACAATGAGCTGACTGCCATGATCGCTGAAAACGTGTCGGTTCCGGTCATTGCTTCCGGCGGTGCGGGAACAAAGGAGCATTTCTACGATGCCCTGACGAAGGGCAAGGCAGATGCAGCTCTGGCGGCATCCCTGTTCCATTATAAAGAGCTGGAGATCCGTGATCTGAAGGAGTATCTGCGGGAGCGCGGAATTTCCGTGCGGTTATAGCGGCTGCTTAGATGTCTGGCAGTGCCGGAAAATGGAATGCCGGTGCGCCGGAATTTTAGCGGCACCAGAAAAAACAGAGAGGAAAAAACTGCTACCTTGGAAGGCAGGGAGAAATATCGAAGTTACTGTACGCATGTACAGTAACACATCGGAAATTGGAGGATGGAAAAATGGGTGCCATTGCAAATGACTGGCTTGCCCCGCTGAGCGGGGAATTTAAAAAGCCATATTACAAGAAGCTGTATGAGACAGTAAAACATGAATACGAGACCAGACAGGTCTTCCCGGATCCAAACGATATTTTCAATGCGTTTGAGTTTACACCACTTTCGGAGGTGAAGGTGGTGATCTTAGGGCAGGATCCATACCACAATGTGGGGCAGGCGCATGGCCTTTGCTTTTCCGTGAAGCCGGATGTGGAGATCCCGCCGTCCCTGGTCAACATCTACCAGGAGCTGCACGATGACCTGGGCTGCTACATACCGAACAATGGTTATCTGGTAAAGTGGGCGAAGCAGGGCGTGATGATGTTAAACACCGTGCTGACTGTGCGGGCGCATGCGGCGAATTCCCACCATGGGATCGGCTGGGAAGAATTCACGGATGCAGCGATCAAAATCTTAAATGAGCAGGACCGGCCGATCGTCTTTATTCTTTGGGGGCGTCCGGCGCAGGCGAAAAAGGCGATGCTGAACAATCCGAAGCATCTGATCTTAGAGGCACCGCATCCGAGCCCGCTTTCTGCGTACCGGGGATTTTTTGGCAGCAGGCCATTCAGCAAGACCAATGCATTTTTGGAGGAGCATGGCCTTAGCCCGATCGACTGGCAGATCGAAAATGTGGAGAAAGACAAATAGAAATGAGGCAGAAATATGGATTTTATTGAATTTTTAAAGGTTCTGGTGCTTGGCATCGTGGAAGGCTTTACCGAATGGCTTCCGATCAGCAGCACCGGTCATATGATCCTGGTGGATGAGATCATCCATTTAAATGTAACCGACGCATTTATGTCCATGTTCCGGGTGGTGATCCAGTTAGGTGCCATTCTGGCGGTTGTTGTGCTGTATTTCCGGAGACTGAATCCATTTGATCCGGGAAAGAGCCGGGCGCAGAAGGTGGGAACTGTACGACTCTGGCTGAAGATCATTGTAGCCTGTGTACCAGCGGCGGTGTTTGGACTTTTGCTGGATGACTGGATGGATGCCCACCTTTATAACGGCTATGTGGTAGCGGCGACGCTGATCATCTATGGTGTGCTGTTTATCATTCTGGAGAACCATAACCAGTATACAGATTTCCCAATCCAGCGCACGGGACAGATCTCTTACAAAACAGCATTGCTGATAGGCCTGTTCCAGGTGCTTTCCCTGGTACCGGGCACTTCCCGCTCAGGATCCACCATCCTTGGTGCCATGATCCTTGGCTGCTCCCGCAGTGCGGCAGCAGAGTTTTCCTTCTTCTTAGGAATCCCGGTCATGTTCGGGGCAAGTCTGTTAAAGCTGGTGAAGTTTGGCTTCCACTTTACCGGGCTGGAGCTGTTTTACCTGATTGCCGGTATGGTGATCGCCTTTGTGGTATCGGTGTATTCCATCAAATTCCTGATGGGCTACATCAGAAAAAACAACTTTAAGGTATTTGGTTATTACCGGATCGTACTGGGCGTCATCGTGCTGTTCTATTTCGGGGTAACTGCATTTCTTGGATAATGGAGGAATTGATGAACCGATTTGGAATACAGAGACCACTTTCAAAAAACAAATGCTTTTTGATCCTGTCCCTGCTTCCGGTTTATTTTATTGTGGCCGGATTATTTATGCAGCCGATAGACGGAATTTTTCACGGGATCGTGGAAATCATACGGGAACCGGACTTTCTGATCACAGACTACTTTGTGATCGGTGGTGTCGGTGCGGCTTTTATCAACGCGGGTGTCCTGACACTGATCTGCATCGGTATCATGTATGCCCTGGATATGAACTTTGACGGACATACGATCACATCGACCTGTCTGATGTTTGGATTCTCCCTGTTTGGGAAAAACCTATTGAACATCTGGATGATCCTGCTTGGAGTATTTCTTTATGCGAAATACCATAAGACCACGGTGAAGCGTTACCTGTATGTGGGCTTTTATGGGACGAGCCTCTCACCGATCGTGAGCCAGGTCATGCATATCGTGAACCTGCCGCTTCCGCTCAGACTGCTGCTCTGTGCGGCAACAGGGATCATCATTGGCTTTGTGCTACCGCCTCTCAGTACCCATGTCCATTATTCCCATAAAGGTTATTCCCTTTATAATGTGGGATTTGCGGGCGGCATCATCGCGACAGTCATCGTGTCTATCCTGAAATCATTTGGCGTGACCATTGAATCGCGCCTGATCTGGTTTACCGGGCAGAACCAGACCTTTATCCTTCTGCTGTCCATTCTGTTCGGAACCATGATCGCCTACGGCATTTTGACGGATCCGATGGCACTGGAGGATTATCGCAGCATCCTGCGGTCCTATGGCCTGGGCGGTACGGATTATTATAAGTCGGAGGGCGGCGCGGCTGTCATGATTAATATGGGCGTGAACGGCCTGGCTGCCATGCTGTTTGTCGTTATGGTCGGCGGGGACTTAAACGGCCCGACAATCGGCGGAATCTTTACCGTCGTGGGCTTCAGTGCCACCGGTAAGCATCTGCGCAACATCCTGCCGGTCATGGCAGGTGTGCTGATCGCCAGCGAGGCGAAAAGCTGGAGCATCACGGATCCGTCCGCGATCCTGGCACTGCTGTTATCTACGACCCTGGCACCGATTGCCGGTGAGTTTGGAATCATTGCCGGTGTGATCGCAGGATTTTTACATTCCTCCGTAGCACTGAATGTGGGAATCGTATATGGAGGTATGAATCTTTATAACAACGGATTCGCAGGCGGCCTTGTGGCTATGTTCCTGGTTCCGGTGATTCAGTCCATCCGCGACAGACGGGCAAGAGCACGCGGCGGATTATCGCTGTAACAATAAAAATTTATTTCACTTTAATAGG
>ULSV01031196.1_pt1 | contig 50150 bp, 41 predicted proteins | sample 1956991 | NCBI WGS metagenome assembly ULSV01 (sample SAMEA4835717, study PRJEB28245) | human gut metagenome | biome: gut microbiome; material: fecal sample | place: Denmark | collected 2008 | reverse complement strand
CAGGGTTTTAAACACTGTTCAATCTTTCATTTTCAAGGTTCATTTGCTGTTGTTCTCAGCAGCAACGTGTTATATGTTATCACATTGTTTTCGCTTTGTCAACAACTTTTTTTATTTATTTTTGGAAGTTTTTCATTTCCTTGCCCCGTTCTCACGGGGCGAGGATTATAATATCAAATGTCACGACAAATGTCAACAGTATTTTTCAACTTTTTTCATTTTTTCGCGGAAATCATGGAAAACGTGTTTTTCGTTACTGTTCACGCATGCGTGAACAGTAACGGGATTTTGCCGATGCTTCGCATCCCAAATCGGCAAAATCTGCTACCAGAACTGTATCATACGGGATTTTCAGTTCAGAAAATCCCTACCTGTGAGCAATAATGTTTTTCCCATATGTATGGAACTTCTGACCTACTGCAGTTCTATAAATGGAGCCGCTACCGTTCTTACTCCATCCGGATTTTCAAGGTTCCATTGGGTAAAGCTGAGTGAGGCGTCTGCAACCGTCTTTCCAAGTGCTGTCAAAAACTCTGGGATCTGGCTTTCTAAAATAGTTCCCAATTCTTCTCCCATTTTTTCTTTTCCCTGTTCCTCGCAGCCATTTAAGTATAGAAGAAACGCAGATTCCGTTTTGTCATTTACCTTCTTTGCAGCTCCGCGGAATCCAAGGACACCGGTCTGGTGTGTACCACAGGAGGACGGACATCCGGAAATATGGATTTTCGGAAGTGCATCTGCCGGAAGGTCTGCTTCCCGCACAGCTTTTACGCACGCCTGCAAAAGTGCCTGGGAATCCCGCACGCCGACCTGGCATACCGATGCACCGATGCAGCTTACGGATGCCTCAAACTCGGTCTTGGCAGTATTACCCGCTGTGATCGCCAGAACTTTTTTAGCTTCTTCGCCAGTCAGATTGATGATATACGCAGTCTCATCCGGTGCAAGGCGCATTTCTGCTTCATCCATTTTCTGAAGCGCATCGCTGAGCGCACACAGTACAGAAAGATCCGGCTGTCCTCCGATCGGATGCCACAGCACAGTATAAAGGCCTTCCTGTTTCTGTTCCAAAGCACGGCTATCAGAAACCGTGCTGCCATCTCCGGTCTTATTCACTTCCATTTTCTGAACCTGAAGCTTCAGATCCTCGCCAGACGCATAGACCTCATCCAGCTTTTCCAGAAATGCTTTTCTGTAATTTTCTGCACCGCCGAGACTTTCCTGCATATAGCGGCTTCTGGCTTTACCACGGTTTTCATAATTTCCATAGGCGCGGAAGGTCAGCCACATTGCCTTGATGTAATAGCAGATATCTTCCGGTTTTACTGCCTCTGCGATCAATACACCAAAACGTGGATTGTTTCCAAGTCCTCCCGCGCTGTAAACATCAAAGCATCCATCCGGGCGGGCCGCAAACCCGAGATCCCGGTAAGTTGCATGCGAAAGATTCTTCGGAGAACTGGAAAAAGCCACCTTCAGCTTACGCGGCATTTTTTCCGCACGGATGAACCCCATCAGGTATTCGCCTGCTGCCTTTGCCCATGGCAATACGTTAAAATATTCTTCCTTGTCGACACCGGAAAGCGGACTGCAGGTCACATTACGCGGAAAGTCTCCGCCTCCTCCCATGGTGACGATTCCAACATCCAGAGCCTGTTCCATAATATCGGCAACGATTGCCCCATCCAGATCATGCAGCTGAATGGTCTGGCAGGTAGTAAAATGTGCCTTGTGCAGCTGGTATTTCCGGATCGTATCTGCAACAAACTTCAGTTTTTCCTTTGTCACACAGCCCCCTGTCATGCGCAGACGCAGCATACTGGCCTTTCCACCTTTCTGGGCATAGCTTCCGTACAGACCTGAAAATCCTTTGTAAGCATCCTTGCTAAGCTCTCCCGCATAAAACGCAGCTGTCTTTGCCCGAAATGCTGGAATATCCTGTTTCCAGTCCTGGTCATTTCTGATTTCCATACCTTCTCCTCCTAATATAAATTCAGAATTTCCTTGTCTGTGTTATGCTAATTCTTCCCAAAATAAGCATGCAGACTTGCAGATAACTCTTTCATACGCAATGTAAACCCGCAGGATCTGTTTCCAGCCTTTCAGGATACATAGAGCACAATTTCCTATGGAACAATAAAAGCATCTGATTCGCTCAGATACTTTTGATTTTATCACAATTCACGTTTCATGGAAACGGATTTCGCACATTTTCTATGATCCGCCGGATTTTCACCGGGTCTTTCAATCCTTCTGTTTCCACTCCGCTGCTGCAATCTACCCCAAACGGATGAAACTTCTGAATTGCTTCCCGCACATTTTCCGCCCGCATACCGCCGGCTAAAAACCAGGGTTTTTGAATTGCTCCTACCTGCTTGATCAGGGTATGGTCAAAGGTGTGTCCGGTTCCGCCGCTTCCGGCATCCAGCAAAAGATAATCCGCTTCGCTTGCATCCCAGCGTTTTAATTCATGATCCTGCTTCATGGACACCGCACGGATCACCGGGATATCCGGACGGATGCTTCCGATCAGCTGGTACAGGTTATACGAAAAACTGTCATAATTATCAATCAGTACGATCATGCTTCCATGCCCTCCTCTGCTTTCTTTACTGCAAGAACCACAGCTCTTGCCTTATTTAAGCATTCCTGGTATTCACTTTCCGGCACACTGTCCGCCACAATTCCGGCTCCGGAGCGGGCGTAAACCTTGCCTTTTTTGCATAAGCGATACGGATCGCAATACAGACATCTAAGTTTCCGGAAAAGTCCAGATATCCGATAGCTCCGCCGTAGATGCCGCGCCGGCTGCCCTCCATCTCCGCTTCTAGCTGATTGGAAAGCACTACCTGGAAGATATCTCCCTCCCGGATGTAACGTTTTCCCTTTTCCACCATCTCGCAGTAGGCTTCTTTGGAAAAAGCCGGTTTGAAATCAGTTTTCAGTTTTAACGGCTGCTCCGGTGCCGGCTTTCCGTTTCGGATCAAGTTCACCAGTTTTTCCAGCTCCAGCTGCGCCTTGTAATACTCCTGTTCCAGTGCACCGGTCTTCATATTCACGATCAGAATAATCTTCTGGCGGAAATTATCAAATGCAATGACCTTGTCAAACAGCATCAGGTCTACATCCTGAAAGGAATCCGCGTCGCCTTTTTCCAGCTTCAGCTTCGGTTCCGCATATCAAGAAAAGTGTAACGGCCCCAGCGTTTGGATTTCTCCACGCTCTCTCACAGAAACAGGGAAAGACGATTTCAGGAATACATGATTGCGTCTGTCAGAAGGACTTGAAACAAAAAATCCCGTCCTGAACAGACTTCCTGTGAATTGAAATCTGTCAAGGACGGAATTGGAAATTTAATTTACCAGATCACCCGCGGTGCCACCTTGCTTCGCGAAACCTTCCATGGATAAAGATAAAATCTATAGAATTCCCGCGCACTTTTCGGAATACCAACATATTCCCGGCAACTAACGTATGCCCTCACGTCGCAGAATACTAGGCCTTGCGGCTTTTGACTGCGCCCTCAGCGGTCCATTTAACAAGCTGCGTTCTGACGGTCCTCGGCCCTCCGTCTCTTTATTTCCTTTTGTTCTTTTTCGCCGAAAATGTCGTCCTGTGTTTCTGCCAGTTTTCTTCTAGAGCTGTCAGTTTTGGGACTTTTCTGAAGCTTCGCCATTATGGATTTTCTGCCGGTTCCTGATCTTCCGGAATTTCCGGCGCAAGCGCCAGCGTAAACCAGAACTCCACGCCGTCTTCCCGGTTTGCCACGCCATACTGCTGGTGATGGGCTTCCATGATTGCCTTGACGATGGAAAGTCCGATGCCGCTTCCGCCGTAAGCGCGGGTGCGGGCCTTATCCACCTTGTAGAATTTCGTCCACAGGTTTGGCAGGTCTTCCTCCGGGATCGGATTGCCATTATTGTATACATGAATCTTCGCCACTTTATCGGTTACATCACTCCAGATGCGGATCTGATGTTCCCCGCCAAGATGGTTCATTGCATTCGTCAGATAGTTCGTCACAACTTCCTCGATCTTGAATTCATCACCCATGACCATAAGAATCTCCGGCATGTCCACGGTTACCTTTGCCTCATTCTGCTGGATCAGGATGCCGGAGGAATTGATCAGGTCATGAACCAGTTCTGAAATATCAAAGGCTTCGATACTCGGGGTATCGTTTCCAAACTCCAAAGCCGTCAAGGTCAGTAGCTGACGCACCATCTTATTCATCTTGTTGGCTTCATCCATGATGACCTCGCAGTAGTAATTGCGGCTTTCCACATCCTCACACATGCCGTCGCAAAGGCCTTCTGCATAGCCCTGGATCAGCGCGATCGGCGTCTTTAATTCATGGGAAACATTCGCGATGAATTCCTTTCGCATCTCATCGATCTGGATTTTTTCATCAATATCGTGCTGCAGCTGTTTGTTGGCAGCCTGCAGTGCACCAATGGCATCTTTTAAGCTGTAGGACAGCGAGTTCATGCTGCGCCCCAGAATACCGACCTCATCCTCTGCGTCGTCCTCATAAGCAACATCAAAATTCAGCTTTGACATCTCCTCGGACAGGGAAGATAATTTCAAGATTGGCTTGGTGATGCGGTTGGTCACAAAGCACATCAGGGCACTTCCAAATACCAGCGCGATCAGACCGACCCAGGTAGTAAACCGGTTGGACAACTCCACGCTCTCCCGGATGCTTGCAAGCGGCATGGACATGATGAACATGGTCCGGTTGTCGGAAAAATAGCCCCAGCTCTCCATATATGTGCCGCTGGAACGGAAATCCATGTTCTTCTCAACCACATAATTGTCGTGCTGTTTTAACACCTGCATGTGCTTCTGACCCTTGCCCAGTACATAGCGCTGCAGCTTCTGGGTCAGGAAGTCGCTGTCACGCCCGGATGTAATCAGAGCTTTTCCCGTATCACTGTCGATCAGGGTCATGGCAATGTTGTTCTGCTCACTGTAGCTGCGGATCGTCCCAAGAAGCGTTCCCTGTTCCTGCGGCAGGCCAGCCGGAAGATCTTCTGCCGGAACCTCGTCATCTTGTTTCGGAGATTCTTTCGGTGTGTCTGCGCCGGATGCTTCACCTGAAGCATCGGCGTTATCGGAATCTTCCTCGCCTTTTGCTGTCTGCTTCCAGATTTCCCACTCCTGCTCCAGCTCTAATTTCAGGACATCTCCGATATTTTCATTTTCCCCGACCTTTTCCTGGATGACTGTATCAATATCGGTATAAGCCTCTTCCATCACCTTCAGTTTCTGATCCACATAATAGCGCTCCAGCCACCAGGAATTGACCCCCCAGATGGCCAAAAGCATCGCCGCCATAAGCCCTACAAAAATCAGCATGATCCGGTGACGGATCGAATGAAATTGAAAAACTTTTTTATGCTTCATCAGTCTACCTCGAATTTATACCCCATACCCCAGATGGTCTTGATATAATTGCCCTTCTCACCCATCTTGCTGCGCAGTTTTTTAACATGGGTATCGATCGTGCGGGCATCCCCGAAATAATCATAATTCCAGACATTGTTCAAAATCTTCTCCCTGGACAGCGCAATGCCCTGGTTTTCCACAAAGTAAGTCAAAAGTTCAAACTCTTTGTAACTTAAGTCAACCGGTTTTCCGTCAATCTCGACCAGGTGCGCCGCCTTGTCAATGCGGATACCGCCCACTTCCATGGTCTCGCTCACCGCTACGTTGGACCGGCGCAGAATCGCCTCCACTCTCGCAACCAGAATCTTCGGGCTGAACGGTTTGGAAATATACTCATCCACTCCAAGCTTAAATCCCTGGAGTTCATCGCGTTCCTCACCACGGGCTGTCAGCATGATGACTGGCACCTGGGAATACTGGCGCACCGTCTTCAAAACTTCCCAGCCGTCCATCTTCGGCATCATCACATCCAGAATGATCAGTGAAATATCTTTCTGTTTAAAAAAAATATCGACCGCCTGCTCGCCGTCCTCCGCCTCGATCACGGAAAAGCCCTTGATTGTCAGGAAGTCTTTGACCAGCTTGCGCATTCTGGCTTCATCGTCTACTACTAATATTTTTAAGGAATCCATTATGTATCGTCTCCTCTCTGTAAATGCTGATTCACACAGAATTTCTGCTGCTGACTGTACCCTGCAGCCTGCAGTTTTCCTTCTTTTTCCCCATTTTAGCAGATATTTTTCTGGTTTTCCACGTTTTCACAGAGATTTCACAGATACAACCCGAACTCTGTAAAAGGGCTCCGGAATGCCGCCATATGGCAGCATTCCAGAGCCCTTTTCCTAATCAAATTTATTGCGTTTTTATTCTTCTGTCTTCTCAGCCTCTTCGCACACCTCGATGCCAAGCTCCTCAAGCTGCTTCGGATCTACCGGGGTCGGTGCCTCGGTCATCAGGCAGGAGGCATCCTTTACCTTCGGGAATGCAATGACCTCACGGATGCTGTCGCAGCCGCCCATCAGCATAACCACACGGTCAAGGCCGTATGCCAGACCAGCGTGCGGCGGTACTCCGTACTTGAATGCTTCAAGCAGGAAGCCGAACTGCTCCTGTGCCTTCTCCGGTGTGAAGCCCAGTACCTCGAACATCTTGGACTGGATGTCGCTCTGGTGGATACGAACGGAACCACCACCGATCTCGGTACCGTTTAATACGATATCGTATGCCTTTGCGCGTACTGCGCCCGGATCGGTATCGATCAGGTGCCAGTCTTCGTCCATCGGCATGGTGAATGGGTGATGCATTGCTACGAAACGTCCCTGCTCCTCGGAGTACTCCAGTAACGGGAACTCAGTTACCCACAGGAACTTGTAGTCGTCTTTCTTTAAGAGATCAAGCTGACGTGCGATCTCCAGACGCAGGTTGCCCAGAACATCCCATACAACTTTGTTCTTGTCTGCTGCGAATAACAGCAGGTCACCCGGCTTGCCATCCATAGCGGAAATGAGGGCTGCCATCTGGTCCTCGGTCATGAATTTCGCGAAGGAAGACTTGTAGCTGCCGTCCTCCTGGATTGCGATGTAAGCAAGCCCCTTTGCGCCGTAGCCCTTTGCGAACTCAACCAGTGCGTCGATCTTCTTACGCGGCATATGGCCCTGTCCCTCTGCGTTGATGCCACGGACGGTACCGCCGTTTTCGAGTGCGCTCTTGAATACGACGAACTCGCAGTCTTTTACTACGTCAGATACATTCTTTAACTCCATACCAAAACGCAGGTCCGGCTTATCAGAACCGAAACGGTCCATAGCCTCCTGCCAGGTCATACGCGGAATCGGCTGCGGAATCTCTACGTTTAAGATTTCCTTGAACAGCTTGTGTAAGAGACGCTCGTTGACATCAATCACATCGTCTACGTCTACGAAGGAAAGCTCCATATCGATCTGGGTGAACTCCGGCTGACGGTCTGCACGCAGGTCCTCATCGCGGTAGCAGCGTGCCAGCTGGAAGTAACGGTCGTAGCCGGAGCACATTAAGAGCTGCTTAAAGAGCTGCGGAGACTGCGGAAGTGCATAGAAGGAACCCGGATGCACACGGCTCGGTACCAGGTAGTCTCTTGCTCCCTCTGGAGTACTCTTGATGAGGGTTGGGGTTTCGATCTCTAAAAATCCTTCCTCTGCCAGGAACTGTCTGGTAAGGATAGCGATCTTACTTCTGAGAAGCAGGTTGCGCTGCATATCCGGTCTTCTTAAATCCAGGAAACGGTATTTTAAGCGCAGTTCCTCTTTGGTCTTGGAGTTCTCCTCGATCGGGAATGGCGGGGTCTCGGACTCAGATAAGATGCGCAGGCTGTTGGCACGTACCTCGATCGCGCCGGTCGCCAGGTTCTCATTGACTGCGCCGGAACGTGCCTCAACACGGCCGGTTACTGCAATGACATATTCACTTCTTAACTTTTCTGCCTTTGCGAAGCTCTCTGCGCCGCAGTCGCTCTCCTCAAAGATGATCTGCAGGATACCGGAGCGGTCACGTAAATCTACGAAGATGATTCCGCCCTTATTTCTGCTTTTCTGCACCCAGCCCATTACGGTCACGTCCTGACCGATGTTTGCTGTGGTGACTTCCGTACACCGATGGGACCGTTTCAGTCCCAGCATTGATTCTGCCATGGTTTTGTCTCCTTATTTCAGCACGGATCACTCCGTGGTTCTTCTGAATTTATAATGGTTCTCATTTAAGCCTTATTATTTTAAAGCTGATTTCTTATTTCAAAGTTTTTCTTTATTTCAGTGCTTCCTTATAGAACTCTACAAACTCTGTGTAGCCTTCCTTATTCAGCTGCTCCTTCTGGAACTTCTTATTCTTGTTCATCATGGAAACAAGCACCTGGACACCGGCTTTACGCTCGTCCATAGCCTGTTTCATGATCTGGCCGAAGCGGGACTGGTCCATACCCTTTTCGATGAGGTATGCTTTCTTCGGAGCTGCGTTCTCGATTTCGCCGCCCTGCTCCATAAGAATGGTAACGATACGTTCGAATCCGATGGAGAAGCCGCAGGCCGGGGTATCCTGGCCGGTGAACTTGCCAATCATCTTGTCATATCTTCCGCCGCCTGCAACGGAACCGCCGAAGCCTTCCATGGAAACCTCAAAAATGGTTCCGGTATAGTAAGACATACCGCGCACCAGAGTCGGGTCAAAGGCCAGCTTAAAGTCGGTCTCGGCTACCTCGGTTACGGTATCCATAATGTTAGCCAGGTTTTCTGCAGTCTTTGCATCTAACACACCGGCTAAGGTCTCACCCAGACCGCGGACCGCTGCTGCGTCCTCGCCAAGGCCGGATAACAGTTCTGCATACTTTTCTACGCTTTCCGCTGCATAACCAAGCTCCAGAAGTTCTGCCTTTACGCCGTCCAGACCGATCTTGTCCATCTTATCCAGGGTGATGAAGACCTGGTCCAGGCCATCCTCCGGGAAGCCGCAGTAAAGAGCCATACCCTTTAAGATACCACGGTCATTGATGCGGACAGTAAACGCGTTCTTCGGGCAGATCTTGCCAAGTGCTGTGGTCGTAGCCAGGATCAGCTCGATCTCAGCCATATTGGTTGCATCGCCTAAAATATCGATATCACACTGGGTGAACTGGCGGAAACGGCCGCGCTGCGGACGGTCTGCACGCCATACACTGCCCATCTGCAGAGCCTTGAACGGGCTCGGCAGCTGTGCGCCGTTGTTGGAATAATAACGGGACAGCGGCAGGGTCAGGTCGTAGCGGAGTCCGCTGTCTGTTAAATCATTCTCTGTTTCAGCAGTCTCAAGGTTCAGCTTCTCGCCGCGCTTTAAGATCTTAAAGATCAGCTTCTCGTTGTCACCGCCCTGCTTACTGGTCAGGTTCTCGATATGCTCCACACACGGAGTCTCCACCTGGGTAAATCCGAAACTGCGGTAGGTTTCACGGATCTGGTTCATCACATATTCCCGCACCTGCATCTCTGCCGGCAGGATATCACGCATGCCGGTAACCGGCTTCTTTTTCAATGCCATATTCTTTCTCCGTTTTCTATCTTTGTAAATCTCTCTGTGTATCTGAAAAAACACATATTCCTAAAGATTATACTATTCTAAAACACAAAATGCAATCGCAAGTATGTAAGTTACGAGATGTCCGGCAAAAGTTTTGTTTCTGTTTGCACGTACGCACCCGGCAGCAGAGTTACGCTGTGGTTCCCTTACTGCGCAAATAGTTTCTCTTTCCGCTCGATCATTTCCTCCACACGGCTGATGTACTGCTCCACGTCTTTGACATTCTCACAGCGCTCGATGCGGTTTTCCTCCGGGAAAAGACGCTTGGTGGTGGTTCCTGCCCCGCAGCCGATGATGGTCTGCTGTTCCTCCATGATGAGCACATTGTAAATGCAGGCTTTTCCCGGTGCCGCATAGCCGACGTTCTCAAAGTTTCCAGCCATATTTTTCTGGCGGTACAGATAATACGGTTCCAGTCCCATTTCTCTTGCGTAGCGGGCCGTTAAGTCGATCATCTCCTGAGTATTCTCGATCTTTAAGTCTTTATAGACTTCTTTCATGGTATTTAAGCGTGCTGCACGCTTGATTGCTAAAGAGTGCACGGTCACGCTGTCCGGTGCCAGGGCCTTCACGGCTTCCATGGTCTCCTGCACGTCCTCTAACGTTTCCTCTGGCAGTCCGATGATCAGATCCATATTGATGTTGTCAAAGCCAACCTCACGGGCAAGCTTGAAACGATCCACCACATCCTCTACGGTATGACGGCGTCCGATGAGCCGCAAGGTGTCCTGCTTCATGGTTTGCGGGTTGATGGAAATACGACCGACCCCGTGTTTCTTTAAGACCTCCAGTTTTTCCCGGGTAATGCTGTCCGGACGTCCTGCCTCCACCGTAAACTCCTGGACGGTAGAGAAATCGAAGGTTGCTTTCAATTTGGTGATGAGCTGATCCAGATCCTCAGGCGAGAGGGAAGTCGGGGTACCGCCTCCAAAGTAGACGGTATCCAGGGTACAGCCCTTTTTCTTCTCTGCCACATAGTCCAGTTCTTTGAATAATGCGTCCAGATACTCCTGAGTGCGGTCCTTCCACTTTCCGATCGGATAAGAGGTGAAGGAGCAGTACAGGCAGGTGGTCGGACAGAACGGAATGCCGACATACAGACTGTATCCCTCTTTATAGTCGATTTTGGAAAGCAGCTGGCGCTCTCTCTGGGCAATCTCAATGCTTAAGTTGATCTTCTCGTTGCTGGTAAAGTAAGTGTCCTTCATGTGGCGGAAGATGCTTTCCGCACTCTCTCCCTCCGCAAATTTGGTCATAGCGATCTTGGTCGGACGGATGCCGGTTAAGGTTCCCCACGGAAGGAGTTTTCCGGTCTGCTGCATCAGCAGCACATAGAGTCTGCGCTTGATCTTGTTCTTCGTCTCGAAACGATTCTCGTAATCAACCTTTAAAACGCTGCTTTCCGCTGCCTCCTGAAGCTCTGCACGCACGCCAGGCTCCAGCGCTTCCATGGAAAACGCCGCAAAAGAACTTCTTCCCAGATGTCCCAGACACAGGTTAAACTCTGTGTGGTCTTCATTTACCGTTCCTTCCACGAAAAAGTCCAGATCATCCTGCATCTCATGGGCGAACGTCTGCCCCGGGTAAAATGCCATCAGAAGTTCCCGGATGTCCTGCTCATAGGCACTGTCATTTAACAAAATTCCGATCATTACCGTCTGCCTCCCTTTCTCACATACGCAGCCACCGGATTGTACTGCTTTTCATGGGCAATCGTCGTGGCATCGCCGTGGCCCGGATAAACCATGATCTCATCCGGCAATACAAGAAGTTTTTCCGCGATAGAATGCACGATTGCAGACATACTTCCAGTCGGAAGATCGGTCCGGCCTAAAGACTCTGCAAATAAGGTATCTCCACTGAAGACCACCTCTTCTTCCGGGATGTAATAACAGACAGAACCCGCGGTATGTCCCGGTGTTGCCATAACTTTCCACTCCCGGTTCAAAAAATGCAGGACGTCGCCGTCGCGCAGCAAATGATCTGCGCTGATGCTGACCTGCTCGGTTCCCATGGTCCCGGAAAGATTCAGGGACGGATCATTTAACATCTTCTCATCGTCCATGTGCACATAAAGCTTACAGCCGTATGTCTTGCAGATATCATCTGCCGCCATCATATGGTCGAAATGTGCATGCGTTAAAAGCACAGCCTCCGGCTCCACGCCAAACTCCCGGCATTTGCTGACCAGGTAGTCCGCATTGTCGGCCGGATCGATGATCACCGCCACCTTTTCTCCCTCGCAAAATACAAGATAGCAGTTTGTGCTGATGCCGCCCAGCACGTAGGTTTTTATTCGAAAATTGCTCATGTTTTGCTCCTTTTTCCCATTTGATAAATGAAAAGAAAAACTGCGGAACAACTATCCCGCAGTCCTCTCTATATCGATCACGCCCTCGATCTGTCTTAACTTGTCAGTCAGGCGGTTCAGTTCTTCAATTCCATGAATATCAAACGTCATGATGATGGTGGCCTTGCCTTGCTTGCTGGTGCGCACATTCATAGAAGTGATGTCGATCTGACGCTCCGTAAATACCTTGGAAATATCGACAAACATACCAATCCGGTTATTTGCGTAGATCTGGATCTCTGTGGTGTAGCGCTCCTTGCTGTCTGTATCATCCTCCGGCTGCTGCCACTCTGCTTCAATCAGTCTGGTACGCTCCTCTGACGGAAGGTTGATGATGTTCACACAATCCGTACGGTGAATGGAAACGCCGCGGCCGCGGGTCACATAGCCCACGATCTCGTCACCCGGCACCGGGCTGCAGCACCGTGAGAAACGGACTGCCACATCGTGGATCCCCTTGACCATAATGCCGCCCTTGGACTTCTTGCTGACCTCAGCTTTGTTACCGGACATCTCGCTAAGACCATCTAAAATGTTGGTATCGGTAACTTCCTTGCGGGTTTTCTTGGCACGTTCCTCGATCATCTTGTTGATGACCTGGCCTTCTTTCAAGCCGCCGTGTCCAATGGAAGCCAGAACTGAATCCCAGTCACGGAACGCATAACGCTGCATCACCTTTTCCTGGAACTCCGGCTTGTTTAAGTCCCCAAAGTTGATCCCCTTGGTCTTGCAGTATCGGTCGATCAGTTCTTTACCACGTACAATATTGTCTTCCTTTAACTCGCTCTTGAACCACTGGTTGATCTTGTTCTTTGCCTGGGTGCTCTTGACCAGGGACAGCCAGTCCCTGCTCGGTCCCTTGGAATTCTGGGATGTGATGACTTCGATACGGTCACCGTTCTGGACCACATACTCGATCGGTACCAGCTTGCCGTTGACCCTTGCCCCCACCATCTTGTTGCCGACAGCACTGTGGATGGAGTAAGCAAAGTCAATGGTCGTGGAACCGCTCGGAAGCGTCTTGACATCGCCAGACGGGGTAAAGCAGTAAACATTCTCAGAGAATAAGTCCAGGTCACCTTTTACCATGCTTAAGAACTCTTTGGAGTCGCTGGCATCCTTCTGCCACTCCAGGATCTGGCGCAGCCAGGATAACTTCGCAGCTTCGTCGCCTGCCGCGATCTTGCCGCTGCCGCTCTCCTTGTATTTCCAGTGTGCTGCGATACCATATTCCGCGGTACGGTGCATCTCAAAGGTACGGATCTGGATTTCAAACGGCTGGCCATTGCTTCCGATCAGCGTCGTATGCAGGGACTGATACATGTTCGGCTTCGGCATGGCAATATAATCCTTGAACCGTCCCGGAATCGGCTTGTACAGCTCATGGATGACACCAAGTGCCGCATAACAGTCCTTCACGGTCTCGACAATGATGCGGACCGCAAACAGGTCGTAGATCTGGTCCAGTGTCTTGTGCTGATTGACCATTTTCCGGTAAATGCTGAAGAAATGCTTGACGCGGCCATCTACCTTCGCCTCAATGCCCGCCTCTTTCATGTGGGCAGAAACTTCATCTACAATGCCCTTAACAAACTCCTCGCGCGCATCCTTTCCAAGAGAAATCTTCTCAGCCAGGTCGTAATAAACCTCCGGCTGCAGATATTTTAAGGAAAGATCATCCAGCTCTACCTTGATCTTGGAAATACCAAGACGATGGGCGATCGGCGCATAAATTTCCATGGTCTCACGGGCTTTTTCTTTTTGCTTTTCCGGCTTCATATACTGCAGCGTACGCATGTTGTGCAGACGGTCTGCCAGCTTGATGAGGATCACGCGGATATCTTTTGCCATGGCAAGAAACATTTTTCGCAGGTTCTCTGCCTGCATCTCGACCTTATCCTTCGACCAGGACAGCTGGGTCAGCTTGGTAACACCATCTACCAAAAGCGCTACCTCCGGACCAAACTCCTTGGAGAGCTCGTCTAACGTCATGACCGTATCCTCGACAACATCGTGAAGGATACCTGATGCGATCGTCTCTTTATCCATCTCCAGGTCTGCCAGGATAATGGCAACACAAAGAGGGTGAATGATGTAAGGTTCACCCGACTTTCGTTTCTGATCCTTATGGGCCTCATGCGCGATCTTGTACGCCTTTTCGATCAGGGAGATATCGTCCGAAGGATGATACTTCCGGATACTGCGGATCAGGTCCTCATACAATTCTTCCGGGCTGGTAAAATCTGCGGGATTTTCCAGCTCAATGTCCATTTTCTTCTCCGTCTGTTCTTTTGCCATAGAAAAAGCCACCTTTTTGAGCATAGTTATTAAATCATTATAAATATTTTTGTCGGAAAATGCAAGCATTACGTCCCGTAGTCCGCCTTTTAGGCCTTTTAACTGATTTCTAAGCCCTGGTAACCTGATACATCAGCGCATTGCACACAGCTGCCGCAATGTTGCTGCCGCCTTTTCTGCCGCGCGCAACGATGCAGGGAACATCCGACTGACAGATGAGTTCTTTCGATTCCACGACGTTCACAAACCCAACCGGAGTCCCGATGATGAAATCCGGGTGGATCTCACCATTTTGCATCATCTCATAGAGACGGATCAGCGCAGTAGGCGCATTTCCGATTGCAAAGATGACCGGACCGGAAAGCTTTGCCGCGCGCTCCATGCTGACGATGGCACGGGTCACCCCGCGCTCCTTCGCCTCCGCTGCCACATCCGGATCTGCCATAAAGCAGCGCACGTTTCCGTTTAACTGCTTTAATGCAGCCTTATTCACACCTGCCAGCGCCATGTTGGTATCGGTCACAATGGTAAAGCCGTTGCCGCTCTTCATCATAGCCACGGCCTGCTCCACGGCATGAGGAGAAAAATACAGATTCTCTGCGTAATCAAAATCTGCTGCCGTGTGAATGCAGCGCTTGACCACAGCCAGCTCCCCTGCACTCCAGCTGCCCTTTGGCATCTCTGACTCGATGATCGCCATACTGCGGGCCTCGATCTCCTCCGGACGGACCCACTGCATTTCTTCTATCATAATGTTGTCCTTTCTGATTCATATTCCTCCATAATACGGTATACCGCCTCCATATCCAGAGACCTCCGTACCAGATCTGCCAGCTTATCGTACTGCCTTTCCTTATATTCTTCCATGCTTTTTGCCGTTGCAGTCAGGCTGATGCCTTTTTTTTCTGCAAGCTGGTTTAAAATGGCTCCGGTAAACTCCAGATTGTCGAAGATGCCGTGCAGATAGCTTCCGAACACCAGGCCATCTGCCCGCACGAATCCATCCATGCGGCCGTCTGCAAGACGGACTGCCGGGGATATTTCCCCATTTTCATGAGAAATGTCACTGTTTCCAGTGCCGGTTTCGATTTCTGTCCGGAATGTCTCCCCCATGTGGATCTCATACCCTTTCACGGTCTGTCCCGCACATGCCGCATAAATTCCCGGCAGTTCCTGCAGCGTTCCTTCGGTCTGTGTCCTGGTCTTTTCCGCTGCAAAAATGGTTTCCGCAGCCAGAAGTTCCATGCCGCGCATAGAGCTTCCCGGCTCGCCTTCCACGCCCTCCGGGTCAGAAAGCCGCTCCCCTAACATCTGGTAACCGCCACAAATTCCGATCAGCGGAACCTGCTCCTCTTTCACCAGTCTCTGGATCAAGGCTTCCAGGCCGCTCTCCCGCAGCCATTTTAAATCTGCCATCGTATTTTTGGTTCCAGGCAAAAGGATCAGATCCGGATGTCCCAGATGCGCCGTCCGGTCCACATACCGCAGGGAAACGCCTTCGTAATGCTCCAGCGCATTAAAATCCGTAAAGTTGGAGATGTGCGGCAGATGGATCACTGCCACATCGAGTCCCTCTTGCACCTCAGTCCGCACCAGACGGTCCGACAGACTGTCCTCGTCATCCAGGTCGATTTGTTCCATCGGGATCACACCAACGACCGGAATGTGAAGTTTTTCCTCGATCATGCGAAGTCCCGGCTCCAGAATCTTCACATCGCCCCGGAATTTATTGATCACCAGACCTTTTATACGCACCCGCTCCTCCGGCTCCAGAAGACTTACCGTTCCATAAAGCGAGGCAAACACGCCGCCCCGGTCAATATCCCCGACCAGAAGCACCGGCGCATTGGCAATCTTTGCCATTCCCATATTCACGATATCATTATCCCGCAGGTTGATCTCCGCCGGACTTCCCGCACCTTCTAAGACAATGGCATCGTACTGGCTTTCCAGACGCTCAAATGCCTCCTTCACAGCCGGGATAAACTCGGTTTTTCTCCGGTAATAATCCATAGCTCTTAAATTGCCGAACACTTCCCCGTTTACGATCACCTGGCTTCCCATCTGGCTGGTCGGCTTTAACAGGATCGGGTTCATGTCCACCGTAGGAGCAATGCCTGCTGCCTCAGCCTGCATCGCCTGTGCCCGTCCGATCTCCAGCCCGTCTTTCGTGATATAAGAATTCAACGCCATGTTCTGGGATTTAAACGGAGCCACGGAAAGTCCGTCCTGTTTCAAAATCCGGCACAACGCCGCCGCCAGAAAGCTTTTTCCCGAATTGGACATGGTTCCCTGGATCATGATTTTCTTTGCCATTTCTAAACCCCCTGACGGAATTCCGTTGTAAAATGCGCGTCGTAAAGCTTGGAAAGTTCAAATGTATCTCCAAGGAAACGCCCCACCGTGACAAGTGCTGTCTTGCGGATGCCTGCTTCTTTTACTTTATCCGCAATATCTGCAAGCGTTCCTGTCACAATTTTCTGGTCTTCCCAGGAAGCCTTATACACCACAGCCGTCGGAGTATCTGCCGGATAACCGCCCGCCTGCAGCCGTCTGCCCAGTTCCACGATCTCCCCGACACTTAAGAAAATAACCATAGTCGTCTGATGTGCTGCCAGTGTCTCGATCTGTTCCCGCTCCGGCACTGCAGTCCGTCCTTCCATGCGGGTCAGGATGACGGTCTGACTCACACCCGGAAGCGTGTACTCCCGCTTTAAGCTGGCCGCTGCCGCCAAAAAGGAACTGACACCCGGTACGATTTCATACGGGATTCCAAGCTTATCCAGTTCTACCATCTGTTCCCGGTGTGCACCATAAATGGACGGGTCACCCGTGTGGACACGGACCACCTTTTTTCCTGCTTCCACGCCGCGCTTCATCACATCCAGCACTTCCTGCAGATGCATGGTCGCACTGTTGTAAATCTCTGCCTCCGGCTTTGCTCCGGAAAGCACCTGGGGATTCACAAGGGAACCCGCATAAATGATGATATCTGCCTCATCGATCAGGCGTTTTCCCTTTACAGTGATCAATTCCGGGTCACCCGGTCCGGCTCCGATAAAATAGATCATAAGTTTACTCCTCCTTAAATTCCTGGTACGCCCCCACATGAATTTCCTCAAATGTACTGTTTTCCCGGTACACAGCTTCTGCCATATCCAAAAGCGGAAACAGCATAACCGCTCCGGTCCCTTCGCCCAGCGCCAGATTTCCATAAATACTGGCCTCTAATCCCAGTTTTTCCATCGCCATGGCGCAGGCCGGTTCCTTTCCCATATGGGAAGGAAGCAAAAAGTCTGTCACCTGGGGACAAAGCTTCTGCGCCAGAAGCGCCGCCACCAGGGAGATCAGCCCATCTAACACAACCGGGATCCGGTAAATCGCCCCTCCAAGCATCAGGCCACACATCCCGGCAATATCAAAGCCGCCTACTGCTTCCAGAACCGCCAGCGGGTCTTCCGGGTCCGGCTGATGCAGGGCAATCGCTTCTTTGATGACCTCGATCTTCTTTTCCAGTCCGGTATTGGAAAGTCCGGCACCCCGTCCGGTCACAAGCTCTACCGGAGCCTGCAAAAGCACGCTGGCCACAGCACTGCTGGTCGTCGTATTGCCAATTCCCATCTCCCCGACTGCTAAAAGATCATAGCCTGCATCCTTAAGCTCTGACGCAAGCGTGATTCCGGTATGGATTGCTTCCAAAACCTGTTCATGGCTCATGGCCGGTTCTTTTCTCATATTCTTTGTACCGTTCGCAATACGGCAGTTGCGTACTCCCGGCTCTTTGATTTCCCCAAGCACACCGATATCGACCGGGATCACATCGGCCCCGGCTACCGATGCCATGCGGTTGACACTGGCAATCCCCCTGGCAAAATTCTCGGTCACGACCGCCGTCACACTGCTGTCTGTCTGGGTTACCCCCTCTGCCACCACACCATTGTCGGCACAAAATACCACGACTGCTTTTTTATTCAGACAGATATCTTCCGTCTTCTGGACTCCTGCGATCTTGACCAGAAGCTCCTCAAATTTTCCAAGTCCGTACAATGGCTTCGCAATCCCGTTCCAGTGGTGCTTCGCTGCTTCCACGGCATGGGCATCTGCCGGACGCACGCTCTTGCAAAGGCAGCCAAGCTGCTTTTCCAGATATTGTTCCATGTTACATCTCACTTTCTACGTTACACTTCATGCGTACATACCCGGCAATGGATTTTCATTGCTGTCCGAGCATGCATACCCGCAACAGTTTTGCATCCTCTTTATGGTCAGATGCGGTACCCTCTTGGTGTCACCATCCGCTCCCCAATCTTTCTCGTCTGGGAATTTCCGATAAACACCGTGGTAAACATATCCACCTTCGTATCTTTTAATTCACTTAAGAGCAGCACGCGGGCGCTCTGCCCTTCCCGGCCGATGTTGCTCACAATACCGCAGACCCGGTCTTCCTTTGTCTGCTCCAGAATGATCTCACAGGCACGCTTTAAATAATCCGCCCGCTTCTTGCTGGACGGATTATAAATGCAGATGGAAAAGTCTGCTTCTGCCGCACAACGGAGGCGCTTCTCAATCTTTTCCCATGGAGTTAAAAGATCACTCAAGCTGATCACGGCAAAATCATGCATCAGCGGAGCGCCAAGTACGGCACCTCCTGCCAGGGCCGCTGTCACACCACTGATCACTTCTACCTGGCATTCTGGATATTCCTCCTGCAATTCCAGGATTAGACCGGACATGCCATACACTCCGGCATCGCCGCTGCAGACCATGGCCACGCACTGCCCTTTTCTGGCTTCTTCAAACGCCATGCGGCAGCGCTCTACTTCTTTTCGCATCGGTGTTGTGAGAAACTGCTTTTCTGGGAAATGTCCCCTAAGAAGATCTACATACACCGTATAGCCCACGATCACATCGCTCTGCTCTAAGGCCTTCCGCGCCTCAAACGTCATCTGGTCAAAATTTCCCGGCCCCATGCCGACTACATACACAAGCTTTTTCATTCCAGCCATCCTTACTCCACCTCACACGGTTTCTTTTCCTTTACGATCAGCAAGGAATAATACCCTGCCTGCTCATCGATCTCATCCACAGACCGGAAAATGCGTTCTCCCGGCATACCACAGTTTTCGATCATACAAGCCTCCATGCCTGCATCCCGGATCCATTGCTTCACCTGTGCCATGTTCTTTCCCATCTTCATGATGATCTTCGTGCCAGGGAGCTTTAATCCCTCCTCGATCTGGTCCGGCTGAGACAAGATGTGGATCTGCTCCTTTCCCTCTGCAATGCCAAGCCCAAGCGTTGCTGCCGTTGCACAAAAGGATGGGATTCCATTCACCATCTCCGTGTGGTATCCCCGCGCTGCGATCCGCTTCTGCACATAAAGAAAGGTCGCGTAGATGGTTACATCTCCCAGGTTTAGGATTCCCACCTGTTTTCCTTCTTTTAAATAGGCTTCCACCACATCCGCTGCACTCTCGTGACTCTCTTCCAGAAGCTTTGCATCCCGCGTCATAGGCATTTCAATGGAAAACCAGGACTTTTCCTGAAGCCCCGGCACTGCGCGGACTGCGATCTGGTAAGCCACACTGTCTGCCACATTCTTTCCCGGCACTGCCAGCACATCGCACTGCTCCATCACCCGGACTGCCTTCAGCGTTAAAAGCTCCGGGTCACCCGGGCCGACACCGATTCCGTAAAGTGTACCTGTCTGTTTTGGATCTGTATGATTCTGCATATTATAATTCCTGCTTTCTGTCCATATTCGAATAGTTTCCCATTTGTTGCGGTTCACGCATGCATACACGGCAGGCTCCTTTGGGCCACCGTTCATGCGCTGCGCAAGCAGCAACGGATTTTGCCGATGCTTTGCATTTGGGGTTTCATGGGAAGTATTATAGAGGATTTCCCGCTAAAAGTCCACAGGATTAGCGGGGGCGCGGCTTCTTGGCGCGGCTTCTGGACACGCACACAGATAAGGACCATCCCCTGCGGTCTGTACACACAGCAATAGGCCCACAAAAGCCGGAGCATTGCTGTTTGCGCATGGTACAAACAACATCTGCAGCTTCTGTAGGCCTATGATCCTAATTTTTTTAATTATTCGTCAAATGTAATGATCTTTCCAGGATTTAAGATCAGCTTTTCATCAAATGCCAGCTTGATGGACTGGTACAGCTTGTACATCCGGTCACCAACAAACGGCTTTAAGTACTCCAGTCTTCCATTTCCGATTCCGTGCTCGCCGGATAACTGGCCGCCAAACTGTTTGGATACCCCATAAAGCTCGGTCAGGCAGGCGCGGGTTCCCCGGATCCAGTCTTCATCGCTCATGGAGGCGTCACGCAGCATTTCCGTGTGGATGTTTCCGTCTCCGGCATGTCCGCACGGCTCTACACGGATGCCATATTTCGCACCGATGGCCTTTGCAAGACGTACATACTCTGCAATCTTTGCACGCGGAACAACCACATCGCATTCCTCCTGGGCAACGCTCTCTGCCTTCATGCCCTCCAGGATTGCGCCGCGCACAGACCATACCGATGCGATACGCTCTGGTGTATCCGCGATATAGACATCGATTGCTCCGGCCTCCAGTGCCGCATCGGATGCTGCGTTGCAGGCAGCGAACAACTCCTGCTCACTTCCGGCATCGTACATGACGATCAGCACAGCATCGCCCTCCTTCACCGGAAGAAGCTTGTGCAGGTTGCGCTCCACAATATCGATCAGCTCCCGCTCCAGAAATTCAATGGCTGTCGGAACTGCAGGCATCTGCAGAAGACGCGGTACCATATCGATGCAGCTTTCCAAGCTTTCAAACGGCATAACAAGGGTCCGGGTCAGCTTCGGTGCCGGCAAAAGCTTCAGGGTCACCTCTGTGAGGATACACAGGGTTCCCTCGGAACCGATCACCAGATCCTTGATATCGTAACCGGTTGTATTTTTTACTACGTTAGAGGAGAACTGGACGATCTCACCATCTGGCAGGACTGCTTCGATACAACGGACAAAATCACGAGTCAGTCCATAGCGTACTGCACGCATACCACCTGCGTTGGTAATAACATTTCCGCCGATGGACGCTGTTTTTTCACCCGGATCTGGCGGATAGAACAGCCCCTCTGCTGCTGCGGCTGCTGCCACCTCAGTTAACAGCATACCAGGCTGTACCGTGATGGTCATGTTGGCTTTATCCAGGCAGACCAGCTTATTCATCTTCATAACGGATAACAGGATGCCGCCGTACTTACAGCTTGCACCGCCTGCCAGTCCGGTACCTGCACCGCGGACAACGACCGGGATATTCTGCTCCCAGGCATATTTCATGATCTTACTGACTTCCTGCTTATCCAGCACTTCTACATAAAGCTCCGGCGGAAACACACCGTACTCCGGCATTTCGTCGTGGTAATATTCCCTTGCGATCTCATCACCGACCCAGACACGCTCCGGCGCAGTCACACTGCGGAGGTAAGCGAAATCCTCTTCAGTCATTTTTTTATATGGAAATGGCATATCACTCACCATCCTTTCTGTTTTTTACATTCTTGACCAGCTCCGGCAACACTGTATACAGATCATCCTTGATCGCAATATGTGCAATGTCAAAGATCGGTGCTTCCGGGTCATTGTTGACTGCAACAATGCATTCTGCACTGTTCATGCAGGCGGTAAACTGGATCGCACCGGACACACCGAAGGTCAGGATCAGCTTCGGCTTTACGGTACGTCCGGACAGGCCGATCTGGTGTGCGGTATCTCCGTATCCATCCTCAATCATCGGACGGGTGAAGCATAACTGGCCTCCTAAAAGCTCTGCCAGCTCCTTTAACTCATCCAGTGCCTTGTCTGCGCCGCGTCCTGCTACAACCAGCACATCCTCCTCCTCGATGGAACGGACATGCTCCAGCACCTTTGCAGAAAGCACTTCGATGCGGGAACGCACCATATCCTCCGTCACGTTACACATGGTAATCTTTCCGGAAACCTTCTCCACCTTCTGTGCACGGTCCATAACCTTATAGCGGACCGTAGCAAACTGCGGCCGTGACTCGCTGATGACGATCTGTGCCATGATGTTTCCGCCAAAGGCAGGACGGATCTGGACCAGATCGGTGTTGGCCTTCATTTCCAGCTTCGTGCAGTCTGCAGTCAGTCCTGTGTGGAAACGGGTCGACAGACGCGGTGCCAGGGAACGTCCCAGAGAGGTTCCGCCGACTAATACAACAGACGGACGCAGCTTGGAAATGCAGTCAGCCACTGCGTCAGCATAGCAGTCAGCCTTAAATCCGTTAAAACCCTCGTGCTCATACACAAAAACCTCATCCACGCCATAAGGCAGAAGCTCTTTTGCATTTTCTGCAGTCCCTGCGCCTCCGACCATGACCGCATAAACCTTGTAACCAACCTTTTTTGCCAGCTTTCTTGCTTCCCCGATCAGCTCAAATACAACCGGATGCACCTTGCCACGCTCCTGCTCCGCATAGACCAGGATCCCGTTCCAGGTACTCTTATCCTCACCGCCGGCCTTCTGTTCAAAATAGAGTGCCTTGCTCTGGCACTGTCTCACGCAGACACCGCACATACGGCAGTTTTCATTTAACGTAATTCCCTTTTTCTCCATGGTAATGGCTTCAAAGGGACATTTATCAATACAGGCTCCGCAAAGGGTGCAGAGCTCCGGATCAAACCGCAATAACTTCATGTATAATTCCTCCGATTTTCCATTCTTGGTTTTTATTTATCTGATCCGCACTCAGCTTTTCTGGCTGCGCATCAGATATATTTCCGCTCTGCAAGCAGGCTGGCCAGCTGTCCTGCTTTCTCTGCCGGTGTTCCGGTCAGCTCCACGCTGGGCGCGCCAGCCTCCGGTGCAAAGATCCGCTCCACTCTGGTCGGGGATCCCACTGCACCAAACCGGGTCAGATCCGGCCTTGGAAGATCATCGAAGGTTACAATGCGTACCGGACGGTCCATGGTTTCTTTCGTGAGGCGCCAGGATGGCAGTCTCGGAACGCAGATGTCTTTATCCACAGTTACCAGACACGGATAATGCATCCGTGAGATCTGGGTCACACTGCCAAAATCCTGCTTTAATGTGATCTGTTCTTCGTCCGCCTCCTCGATGGCAGAAACCCATGCACAGTGCGGAATATGTAAATGCTCTGCAATGGCCGGTCCGATCTGGGCAGTATCGCCATCGGTTGTCTGGCGTCCGCAGAGGATCAGGTCTGCACCACCTAACATTTCAATGCCCTGTGACAATGTGTAGGAGGTAGCCAGCACATCGGAGCCTGCAAACTTGCGGTCACTCAAAATAACGCCCTCATCGGCTCCCATGCTGTAGGCATCGCGGATCATACTCTCTGCCTGGGATGGTCCCATGGTCAGCACCGTAACGCTTCCGCCTGTTTTTTCCCGGATCTGCAGTGCACATTCCAGCGCATAAAGATCATACGGATTGGTGCGCTGACCTGCGCTTCCCCTCTTAAGGTTTCCGGTCTCCGGGTCAATGTCAACCTTGGAGGTAGCCGGAACCTGCTTCATACATACGATAATTTTCATAGCAAATAACCTTTCCCTCTTTTATCGTTGCTGTTCACGCGATGCGCAGACAGCAGCGGATTTTGCTGCAAATGTAAATGCAATGGTAATACGCAGTTACTGCGAATCATTTTCAGTAGCTGTCGTCTAGTATAGCACGCCAACGCGTTAAAGTCGAGATGTATACAATTTTATTTACGAATGCTTATTTAAGGATGCAATTTTCTGGCAATGTGCACTACGAAAAAAGCCCTGGCCTTCGCCAGAGCTTTTAACTATAAAGCATATGCTTTGTTATTCCATTTCACTTCGTAACTGCGCAGATCTACTGAACAGTTCCTTCACTTCTTCTTAAAATGTCGTAAGGGCTGACCTCACAGCCAAGGTCTACCCACAGGATCTGCTTTGGATGCGGTGCGCTCTCCATGGCATTTCCCTCCTCGTCCGTAATGGATTTTACGGTCACCAGGATATTGCGGCCGTCCGGCTTCATGATCTCAATCTGCTCGCCTACGGTAAACTTATTCTTCTGCTCAATGCGGCAGCAGCCATTCTCCCGGACTTCCTCTACGGTACCGAGATAGGTGTAGTTTTTCACGTAAGTGTTGCTGTCGTAGATCTGGCTGTCGGTGGTCGGCTTTCCGAAGTAAAATCCGGTGGTAAATTCACGGTAGGTGCATTTGCCGATCTCTTCCTTGTACCATTCCATGTTTTTCTGGTACAGGGCCGGATCCTTCTTGTAATCATCGATTGCCTTGCGGTAGGTGCGTGCTACGGTTGCCACATACAGGGCAGTCTTCATGCGGCCCTCGATCTTAAAGCTGTCGATACCGGCATCGATAAGCTCCGGAATATGCTCGATCATGCACAGATCCTTGGAGTTGAAGATGTAAGTGCCGCGCTCATTTTCGTAAACCGGCATATACTCGCCCGGTCTGGTCTCTTCCACAACAGAATATTTCCAGCGGCACGGATGCGTGCAGGCACCCTGGTTTGCATCTCTTCCCACCAGGAAATTGCTCAGCAGGCACCGCCCGGAATAGGAAATACACATGGCTCCGTGAATGAAGCTTTCGATCTCCATATCGTCCGGAATGTGTGCACGGATTTCTTTAATTTCCTTTAAGGAAAGCTCACGAGCAGATACTACACGCTTTGCGCCAAGCTGATGCCAGAACAGGTAGGTTCCGTAGTTGGTGTTGTTTGCCTGGGTGCTGACATGCAGCTCCATGTCCGGAAGTACGCGCTTTGCGATCGCAAATACGCCCGGATCGGAGATGATGAGGGCATCCGGACGGATTTCCTTCAATTCCTCAAAGTACTGCTCCACACCCGCCAGATCGTCGTTGTGCGCCAGGATATTGGCTGTGATATAAACCTTTACCCCGCGCTCGTGTGCAAACGCAATGCCTTCCTTGATTTCTTCATTGGTAAAATTCTTTGCCTTGGCTCTGAGGCCGAACGCCTCTCCGCCCAGATATACGGCATCCGCACCGTAGATGACTGCTGTTTTTAAGACATCCAGGCTGCCTGCCGGTATCAGTAATTCTGTTTCTCTCATATTTTTTCCCTGTCAGTTTGTTTCTTTTCTACAATTTTGCAACTACTGTGCATATTCCTTCATGCCAATCTTTGCAGCTGCAAGATTTCTGTTGCCATGTTATCCACAATTTTCGTCTTTCAGACAATATTTATCCACTGATTTTCACGCTTAACGCAACTCCATCCCCAATCGGGATCACGCTGGTCTGGAATTCCGGCATGTGTGTCAGTGTATACAGATATTCCCGCATACGCGCATGGATCGTGCGGTTGCGGCGCTCGACCGCGAAGCGGGACTCTATGATATCGCCGTCCTGCAGCACATTGTCGGAAAACAACACACCGCCCGGAGATAACAGGCGGATAATATCCGGCAGCCAATGGATATACTGTCCCTTGGCCGCATCCATAAAGATAAAATCGAATGGCCCGTCGAGTTCTTTTAAAATAGCTCCTGCATCGCCCTCTAAAAGGGTGATCCGGTCAGACATTCCTGCCTTTTCAAAATTCTCCCGTGCCACGGGAATGCGCGGTTCATATTTTTCAATGGTAATAATATCTGTACCTTCCGGCATAACCTGTGCCATCAAAAGGGCAGAATAACCAACTGCCGTCCCAACCTCCAGAATGTGCTTTGGCTGTTTTGATGCTACCATGGTCTGCAGAAAAACCGCAGTTTCTTTCCGGATGACCGGCACACGCCCGGCTCTCGCCGTCTTTGCGATCTGGTCACAGAAGGCACCATGTCCCCGGTCCAGGGAATGAATATACTGTGTGATCCTATCCTGGTCCATCATGACGCTGTATCCTCCTCTTCTTCCACCTTTTCATTCAGGATCTGAAGCATCTTTTTGGATGACATGGAAGTGTTCAGCGTATAGGTTCCCGGATGAATCTCGTAATCGTAAAACTTCATCTGGACCCGCATGGCAAGCTCGTTGTCAATGAGTCCGTCTATTTTCAGTTCATGGATGGTGTCAGCATCTTTCTGTCCCTGCGGGACCGTAACGGTAATATCCCGCCCCGGCGCCTGCTCCACGGAACTTTCATAAAACAGGGAATGCCCAAAGGCATAACCTCGTGTGATGCCCTCTGCCAGCAGAAGAAGCACAATGGCATACAGGATCAGCTTTCCTGAAATTCCGATGACCGCTCCGGTCACCCTGTTGATATCCTTGGTGATATGGCTCATCTTTAGCCTATTCAACCTCCATAATGATCGGCAGAATCATCGGATTCCGCTTCATACGTTTCCACATAAAGTCACTCAAGCTGTCACGGATTATATTCTTTAACTTGCCCCAGTCGGTCACATGACGGCTCAGGCAGTCTGCTACCGCGTCATCTACCACACGCTTTGCCTCGTCCATGAGGTCCTCAGACTCTCTCACATAGACGAAACCGCGGGATACGATATCCGGTCCTGCAAGAAGCTGGTTGCTATAACGTTCCAGAGTCAGGACTACGATGATGATACCGTTCTGTGCCAGGTTCTGACGGTCACGCAGGACGATGTTTCCTACATCGCCGACACCAAGGCCGTCTACCAGGATACCGCCATGCTGGACATGGTCTACCACTTTGCAGGAATCCTCGCAGATCTCCACAACATCGCCGGAAGACATGATCAGGACATTTTCCTTCGGCACGCCCACTGCAGTCGCGATAGACTGGTTTGCCATTAAGTGACGGTACTCTCCGTGTACCGGAAGTGCATACTTCGGATGCAGCAGGGAGTAGATGAGCTTGATCTCCTCCTGGCATGCATGGCCGGATACGTGGGTATCTTCGGTGATGACTTCAACACCACGCATAGCCAGCTCGTTGATGACCTTCGCTACCTGCTTTTCGTTGCCCGGGATCGGGGTAGAGCTCATGATCACGACATCGTTTGGCTTAATGGATACCTTACGGTGCAGACCGGATGCCATACGGGACAAGGCCGCCATGGACTCGCCCTGGCTTCCTGTGGTGATCAGAACGGTCTGCTCGTCCGGATAATTCTTTAACTGGTCGATCTCGATGAGGGTGCCATCGGAAATGTTGATGTAGCCCAGCTCATTCGCTGTGCCAATGACATTGACCATGCTCCGGCCCTCTACAACAACCTTACGTCCGTATTTTTCTGCAGTGAAGATGATCTGCTGCACACGGTCTACGTTGGATGCGAAGGTTGCCACGATGATACGGTTATTCTTATGCTCTGCGAAGATTGCATCGAAAGTCTTGCCTACGGTACGCTCAGAAGCGGTGAAGCCCTTGCGGATCGCGTTTGTGCTATCGCTTAAGAGTGCCAGAACGCCTTTTCTTCCCAGCTCTGCAAAACGTGCCAGGTCAAATGCATCACCAAACACCGGAGTGTAATCTACCTTAAAGTCTCCGGTGTGCACGATGATGCCGGCCGGGGTAAACAGTGCAAGTGCTGCGGAATCCGCAATGCTGTGGTTCGTCTTGATGAACTCCACGCGGAAGCAGCCTAAGTTCACGGACTGGCCATGTTTTACCACCTTGCGCTTGGTGCTCTTCATCAGGTTGTGCTCTTTTAATTTATTCTCGATCAGTGCAATGGTCAGCTTGGTACCGTATACCGGAACATTGATCTTCTGTAAGATATACGGAAGTGCACCAATATGGTCCTCATGTCCGTGGGTGATCACGAAACCTTTGACTTTATCGATGTTACGTTCCAGATAAGTCACATCCGGGATGACCAGATCGATTCCCAGCATATCATCGGTCGGGAATGCAAGACCACAGTCGACAACCACGATGGTGTCTTCATACTCGAATGCGGTAATATTCATACCGATCTGCTCCAGACCGCCAAGCGGGATAATGCGTACCTTCGGCTTGGAAGCAGTATCTGCCAGGACATTCTTTGCTTTTGGTGCCTTTACCGGCTTTTCGCTTCTTGCCGGGCGCTCTGCTCTTGCAGGCTTCTCCGCTCTTACCTGTTTCTCTGCACCTGCTGCCTTATCCGCTTTCTCTGTGCGGGCTGTGCGCTCACCTCTTGCCGTTTTTTCTCCTCTGGCTGCTGTGTTCCGTACAGCTTTCTGGGTTCTTGGCTTTCTTTCTTCCTGCTGTTTGCCCTCTTCGGAAACTTCTGCTCCTTCTTCCTTTTTCGGAGCCTTAGCCGCGCTTCTCGGTCTTCTTGGTCCCCTGCTGCGGTTATTTCTTGCCGGACGTTCCGTTTTCTCAGCACCAGCTTCTTCCGGCGCACCAGCCACGGCTGCATCTGACGCTCCAGTTGCATTCTGTTCCTGGTTTTCCGGCTGCATTTTCTCTACAGCAGCTCCTGCTTCCTGGATTGTTTCCTGCACCGGTGCACTTTTCACGCTCTGTACCGCTGCTTCTTTCTTTCTGGAAACAAACTCAGCCAGCTCCGCCAGTACAGACTTTTCTTCCTGCTGTGGTGCCTGGGAATATCCGTCTGCCGGTTTGTCATTCTGATTGTTCTGATTTTCCATGCTTTCTATTTTCCTCCAATTTATTTTCCATAAAAGCTTACTTTGAAGATCCACTTCTTGAAAATCTGCTTTTTGAAGATTGATTCCCTGAAGCGTTATTTCTGAAGCTCTACTTCCATATCTTCCATTAATTCGGTAAAAATTTTGAAGAGATAGTCCATCTCATCATCGTTCTCTACAAACTCGTATACCGCATCGCTATCCTCTGCCTTGGAAACATCCTTTAAGATATAGCACTCGCCATCCTCTTCATCGTCGGAATCTGTCACAAGAAGGTAATTCATTCCATTGATCCGGGTTTCCTCCAGAACATAAAAATCCACACTTTCCCCAGTATCGGTCTGCAGGGTAATTTTCTCTTCCATCACGTTCTCTCCTGTTTTTTGTCACTATTCACGTGTTGCACAAACAATCACATTTTGTAACTGTTCAGTACCTTCACAGTTACCACGTTTTTTTACTTCAGGGAGCCCAGATACGACTGCAGGATCAAAGTGGCCGCAATCTTGTCGATCACCTTTTTCCGGTCTTCTCTGCGCACTCCGCTTTCGATCAGAATCTCATTTGCTTCAATAGTTGTCAGACGCTCGTCCCACAAGACAACCGGAAGGCCAGTCCTGCGCACAAGCATATCGCGAAATTCTTCTGTTTTCTTTGCACGTTCCCCAATAGAATCATCCATATTCTTAGGATATCCCAAAACGATCGTTTCAACCTGATATTCCGCCACAAGGGCTTCAATCCGGGCAAGGGTCTTACGCAGCTTATTTTCTTCTTTCCGGGTAATCGTCTCCACACCCTGGGCGGTTATACCCAACGGATCGCAGACTGCTACCCCTACTGTTTTGGATCCATAGTCCAGTCCTAAAAGTCTCATAAAATTTTTCCTTATTCATTTCTATATACGTTGCTGTTCCCGCATGCGTGCCCAATAACAGGATTTTGCCGGTTTTCGCATTCTAAATCAGCCAAACCGGCCAGCGGCAGCTTTTCCGGCTGCATGGCAACACAAAACTGCCAGCCTCTCCGGACGGATATGGCTGGCAATCATCTTTCGTTCATCATTTCGTGATATCATCACTCCATAATTTCGCCGTTCGTCAAAAACCTGCAACCAGTTTTCTGACTCACTTTCACTCATTATATCAGGCACACTTCTTCTTTATTTCAACTTCGCGTCGATATAAACAGACATCAGCTCTTCCAGAATCTCATCACGCTCTACTTTCATGATCAGACTTCTGGCACCTTTATGGCTGGTGATATAGGTTGGATCCCCGGACATAATATAGCCTACGATCTGGTTTACCGGATTATAACCCTTTTCCGTCAGCGCCACGTACACCTGCTCCAAAACCTGGCTGACATCCATTTTGTTCTCCTGTACTGCTTTAAAAAACTGTGTGTTATGAATTTCGCCCATGTTGTTCACGTCCTTTAACTATTCTTCTCTATTCTATACTACTTTCCAGGATTCGTCAAGCATCAGGACTTCATCGTTCATCGCCCTGACAAGGACTCCTTCCGCCATTTTATTCTTCAGGTTTTCTGCATAAGGCACCACAGCTTTTACATATTCCATGGTATGGCCGATCATATATTCCACACCATCGATCTCAGTTTTTTCCTCGAGAAGTACCGTCTTTTTCTTTCCAAGGAAGCTTTCCCGGTATGCTTTTGACATCTGCTTTTCAAGTTTTAATAAAATCTCACTTCTGGCAGTTTTCACCTGCTCCGGAATCTGGTCCGGCATGCGGTCCGCGCGGGTTCCTGCTCGTCTGGAATATTTGAAAATGTGCATCTCATAGAAGCCGGTCTGCTCTAAAAAGGCTTTTGTTACCGCAAATTCTTCCTCGGTTTCTCCCGGGAAGCCCACGATCACGTCGGTCGTGACAGCCGGATTATCGAAGAAACGGCGCAGGATCGCGCAGCCCTCTGCATATTCCTCTGTGGTATAATGGCGGTTCATCCGTTTTAAGGTCTCGTCGCAGCCGCTCTGTAAGGACAGGTGGAAATGCGGGCAGAATTTCGGCATGCCGGCCAGCGCCTTTGCGAACTCCTCTGTGATGATCCGCGGCTCCAAAGAGCCGAGACGGATGCGTTTGATCCCCTCTACCTCATGTACCTGGCGGATCAGACTCAGCAATGTTTCCTTATGCTCCTCTTCAAAATCTACTCCATAAGAGCTTAAATGGATTCCGGTCAGAACCACTTCCTGATAACCTGCTGCCGCTAACTCCCTTACCTCAGCCACGACCTCCTCCGGCCTGCGGCTGCGAACCCGGCCACGGGTGTACGGAATGATGCAGTAGCTGCAAAATTGGTTGCAGCCGTCCTGTACCTTTAAAAAGGCGCGGGTATGGTCCGCGATCTTATGGATGGAAAGACGTTCGTACTCCTGTGTCTGGCCAATTTCAATGACATGGTCACTGTCCGTGTGGTCCTGAAAATATTCTTCCAGGATCGGGACCAGGTCCTGCTTTTTATTATTTCCGATGATGACATCGACCGCCAGGTCAGCCTTTAATTCTTCAGCCGCTGCCTGTACATAGCAGCCTGCTGCAACCACCACGGCATCCGGATTCTGCTTTTTAGCCCGGTGCAGCATCTGTCTGGACTTGCGGTCCGCGATATTGGTCACGGAACAGGTATTGATGATGTAAACATCGGCTTTTTCATGGAATGGCACAATCTCGTATCCGGCTTCTTCCAGAAGCTGCTGCATTGCTTCGGTTTCATAAGAATTCACCTTGCAGCCCAGATTGTGCAATGCTGCCGTTCTCATATTTTTTCTCCTTATTCTCTGTTGTTTTTCTAACAAGCTACAGTTGTTTCAGAACCAAAATTTCTAACAAACATTTAACCTGTTTTCTTGGAAACTTCCTATTGACTTTCCCTAAATATCTTTGTAAAATTTATCATAAGGCGAGCGAATTTTTATCCATACGCCAAGATTAAAAAGGTAACCATTTAAGGAGGTTTCTCACATGAAAACAGTTCGTATTTCTTTAAATTCTATTGATAAAGTAAAGTCCTTCGTAAACGACTTAACCAAGTTCGATGTTGACTTCGATCTGGTATCCGGCAGATACGTCATCGATGCAAAATCCATCATGGGTATCTTCAGCCTGGATCTTTCCAAGCCGATCGATTTAAACATCCACGCTGAGGCTGGTATCGACGAGATCTTAGAGACCCTGTCCCCATACATCATCAAATAATCATCGCTTACGTGATTTTTAATAAGGATACTCCGTTTGGAGTATCCTTATTTTTTTACCCGGAGCCCTGCGAAAGCAAGCATTCCGGGTTTATGTTTCAACCTTTAGTCACACCAGATGACTTCTTCTGTCTCCAGTGCCGTCTGAACCATCTGGTCGATCTTCTCTTCCAGCTTTGTCTCAGACTTATGGATGATGTTTAAGTTCGGTTTGGTTACCGGATGCTTTGCCACAAAAATGGTGCAGCAGTCCTCGAACGGCTGAATGGAGGTCTCAAAGGTTCCAATCTTCTCGGAAATGTCGATGATCTCCTGCTTGTCAAAACCGATCAGCGGGCGGAATACCGGCATGGTGCAGACCTCATTGGTCGCAGCCAGGGACTGTACGGTCTGGGATGCCACCTGCCCGATGCTCTCGCCGGTGATGAGTGCCAGGGAATCGCTCTTTTTCGCGATCTCTTCTGCGATCTTCATCATGTAGCGGCGCATGATGATGGTCAGCTCCTCATGCGGGCACTGCTCGTAAATGTAGAGCTGGATGTCGGTAAAGTTTACAACATGCAGCGGGATCGGTCCGGAATAGCGTGCTACCAGCTTTGCCAGATCAACCACCTTCTGCTTTGCACGGTCACTGGTATATGGCGGAGCATGGAAGTAAACCGCATCGATTTTCACGCCGCGCTTTGCGATCATGTAGCCTGCTACCGGGCTATCAATACCGCCGGATAAGAGCAGGGTTGCCTTTCCGTTGGTTCCAACCGGCATACCGCCCGGTCCCGGGATCATCAGGGAGTAAATGTTTACCAGCTTGCGGATCTCCACATGGAGCAGCACATCCGGGTGATGCACATCTACGGAAGTCTCCGGGAACGCATTTAAGATCACCTCGCCAAGGTCACAGTTCATCTGCTCGGAGCGCACCGGATAGTTCTTATCGGCACGTCTGGAATCTACCTTAAAGGTAAAATGCTTATCCGGATAAACCTGGTCGATGTAATCGACAACAACCTTCTTTAAATTCTCGTAATCCTTTTCCTCGATCTGAAGCATCGGACAGATCCAGGCAATGCCGAATACCTTCTTTAATGCGTCGATCACCTCATCGTAATCGTACTCGCTAAGCGCCTGTACATAAATACGGCCAGATTCCTTCGATGCGATGAAAGAACCTTCTACCTTTTTGAGTGCGTTCTTGATCTGCTTAATCAGCGCATCTTCAAAGAGGTAACGGTTTTTTCCCTTGGTACCGATCTCTGCGTACTTAATCAAAAATGACTGGTATACCATAATTCTCCTTTTTTCCTTTCTTATCCTCTCTGGTAACGGCGAAGCACCGGAACCAGTTCCTTTAATGTATCAATTGTATAATCAATTTCTTCTTTCGTGTTAAACATGCCAAAGCTCATGCGGATCGTGGAATCCAGAAGCTTCTGTGCCACACCAATGCCCTTTAAGGTTCCGCTGATGCCCGGATGATTGGAAGAGCAGGCAGAACCGGAAGAAACGTAAATGCCCTTATCCTCCAGCGCATGCAGAAGCACCTCGCTGCGCACGCCTGCAAAGCTGACGCTGACGATCTGTGGTGCACTCGCCTCACCCTTTTTGCTGTTGATGACCGTTCCCTCGATCTCACCCAGCCGGTCTGTCATGTAATCTTTCAGTTCGATCAGCTTCGCAACCTTTGCCGCATGATCGGTGTACATTTCCTTTGCTGCAGCGCCAAAGCCTGCCACTCCCGGAACATTTTCCGTGCCGGAACGCATACCGGCCTGCTGGCCGCCGCCATAGATCAGCGGTTTGATCTTTACGCCGTTTCGGATATACAAAAATCCGACACCCTTCGGTCCGTGAATCTTATGGCTGCTGACCGATAACAGGTCAATGCCCTGTTTTTTCGGGCGGATCACATATTTTCCGTAAGCCTGAATCGCATCGACATGGTAGAGCGTAGACGGATTTTTTGCCTTGATGATCTTTGAGATTTCCTCAACCGGCTCCACAGCGCCCACCTCATTGTTCACATACATGGTGGAAACCAGGATGGTATCCGGGCGGATGGCCTCCTCCAGTTCTTTCAGGCTGATGTGCCCGTCATGATCCACCGGAAGAATGGTCACCTCAAAGCCAAGCTCCTCTAAAACCCCGAGCGGATTGTACACGGACGGGTGCTCGATCGAGGTGCTGATGATGTGTTTCCCGGCTCTCTGGTTGGCCCAGGCAGTACCGATCAGCGCCATATTGTTGGACTCAGAGCCGCCGGAGGTAAACAGGATTTCCTTTTCCTGTACCTTCATGGTATCGGCAATGATCTTTCTGGCATCGCGGATATACTGCTCTGCCTCCATGCCCTTGCGGTGCTTTGCCGCCGGGTTTGCGTAATCCTCTGTCATTGTTTTTACCACAATGTCCTTCACACTGTCGAGAACCTTTGTGGTAGCTGAATTATCAAAATATGCTTCCATTGCATTTCTCCTGTATTTGTTGCAAATCGCAGCGTTTCCATGTTCTTAGACCCGGTTCGGCTGCATGGCCCCTGCTGCTTCTTACTGCCCGTTACTGCTCCAGCTGGAACATTAAAATAGAAAGCATTGTCATGCCTGCAGTCTCCGTACGCAGGATCCTCCGCCCCAATGTAATGGGGTGAATCCCCTCTTCCATGGCCATTTCTACTTCTTCTACATCAAAGCCGCCTTCCGGGCCGATAAAAATGCCCACACGCATGCCGGGCTTTACCTGCTCCAGAATGGCTTTGGTTTCCTTCATGCCCTCTGCCAGCTCATACGGGATCAGATTGACATCGAACCCTTTGGCATAGGCAAAGGCCTCTTTCATGGTCAGCACGCCGTGAACCTGCGGGATCATCATGCGGCCTGACTGCTTGGCTGCGCTCTCTGCGATCGCATTCCAGCGCTTTAATTTGGACTCTTCTTTTTTCCGGTCCAGCTTCACGACTGCACGGCGGGTTGCCACCGGAATGACCTCATGCACGCCCAGTTCCACTGCCTTCTGGATAATGAGCTCCATCTTGTCGCTCTTTGGCAGTCCCTGGAACAGATAAAGCTCTGCCGGAAGTTCGCTCATATTCGTATCTTCCGTGAGGATTTTTGCACGTATCTCCGCTTCGCCAATGGTTTCCAGCTCACAGATATAGCTGCGGGAAATCCCGTCCCGGATTCCGACCTGCTCTCCGGTTTTCATGCGGAGGACATTGCGGATATGATTGACATCCTGACCGGTGATCACGGCATAGCCATCCATGATCTGCGCCGGTGTTACAAAAAAATGATACACGATTCCTGCTCCTTATTTTCTGCGGGCGGTGATGGATACCCAGTCGCCCTGGTAGGTAGTTTCCACGATTTCAAGCTCCGGATTTGCATTCATCGCGTCTTTGACATCCTGTTCCTTGGTGTTGATGATACCGGAGGTGATGAACATGCCGCCATGTTTGATGTGCTTGCAGATTTCCCCCTGCAGCATGATGATGACCGGAGCCAGGATATTTGCAACGGCAATGTCATAGCACTCATAGCCAGCCTGGTCCTGAATGGCTTTGTCATCGATGATATTTCCCTGTACCACATGGAAGCGGTCTGCCGGAATGTCGTTGGACTCCAGATTCTCGCCCACTGCCACGATTGCATTCTCGTCCAGATCCGTACCAAATACACTTCTTGCACCAAGCTTCAATGCCGCAATGCCAAGGATACCGCTGCCGGTTCCCACATCGATCACATCAGTTTCCGGAGTTACGTACTTGCGCAGCTGGCGGATGCACAGCTGTGTCGTCTCATGCATACCGGTTCCGAATGCAGTACCCGGATCGATCTGGATCAGAAGCTTATCCTTATGCTCCTCCGGAATCGTCTCCCAGGTTGGTTTGATGAGGATGTCGTCTACAGTAAACGGTTTGAAATACTGTTTCCAGTTGTTGATCCAGTCCTTATCCTCAGTCTCAGAAACACTTAAGGTACGCTCGCCGACGTTGACAAACTCAGCGATCTCGTCCAGCCCGGCATTGACCTGGTGAATGATGTTTTCCAGATTGCTTAAGTCCTCTACATAAAAGCTCACCTTTGCAGTACCATCGTCCGGCGGAAGCTCCGGAAGAATATCGATGAACATGCCTTTGGTGTCTGCATCGGATAACGGAACATTATCCTCGATCTCAATACCCTCAATGCCGATCTCATCCAGCATGCTGCTGATGAGGTCAACGGCTTCGGTTGTCGTCTTTAACGTAAATTTGGTCCACTTCATGAGGTTCTCTCCTTTTTCTTCTTTTTAAATCCCCAGCAGGATTTTCACAAACAAAATAACCAGCACCACAAGGATCAGCGGCCGGACGATTTTCTGTCCGTTGCTTACCACAAGCCCGGAGCCTATGTAATGACCGGCAATGCAGAACACTGCTGCTGCCAGTCCCAGCCCATAATAAACGGTTCCGTTCAGTAAAAAATTGGCCAGCGCCATAACATTGGATGACAGATTCAGCACCTTCGTCATGGCAGATGCCTCGCGCACATTCAGATGTGCCGCACCAGTCAGAACCAGAAGCAGAAAGGTTCCGGTCCCCGGCCCGTAAAAGCCATCATACATGCCAATGACCAGTGCCGCCAGCACACAGATCAAAAGCACATGTCTGGCCGGAAGCTTCTGGACCGTCTCTTCTGCTCCCATGTTTTTATTCCGTAAAACATAAAAGGCAACGACCGGCAGGACCACCATCATCATGTGTTTGATCACAGTGTCACTCACCAGAAGTGACAGGCTGGAGCCGATGTAGGAGCCTGTAAGCGACATGAGGCAGGCACAAGCCGTGGTTATGATCAGCCGTTTTTCTTTCAGATAGCCGTTTTTTAAGTACCTCCAGGTCGAAACGCTTGTCCCCAGCGTAGAAGACATTTTATTAGTACCAAGGGCAAAGTGGGCCGGAACCCCGGCAATGATATAAGCCGGAAGGGAGATCAGTCCGCCTCCGCCTGCTATGGAGTCAACAAATCCCGCCAGAAAAACCAGCGGGCATACGATCAGATACTGTAACATAAAATACTCTTTCCTGCTGATGTCTGCATCCGGCATACAACAGCCTTTTTTCTTGCAAATCGGCAAAATACCACAAATATCAATATAACATAGAATCCGCGGCATGACAAGGGCTCCCACATTTCTTGTTTTTATATTTTGTGTGAAAATAATGCCTTATGAATACTTTCTGATATTGTATAGCTCAGATTTTCAATCCGTTCATCGATATCCGGAGGTGTCACATACAGATTTCCAAATTCCGGTGCCAGAAGCTCCCGGATCAGCAGATACTGCTCCTCCGGCACCAGGCTCTCCATATATCGTCCGGTTTCTTTTGTTCCACTGTTCTTTTTTAAGGTCTCTGTCATGACATCTACCGTATCATAGACGATTGCCGCCGCACTCACCACAGTCGGAACGCCCACCGCCAGAACCGGTACGCCCAGGCTTTCCTTCGTCAGGCTGTGCCGGTGGTTTCCCACACCTGATCCCGGATGGATTCCGGTATCGGTGAGCTGGATCGTCGTTCCCAGTCGCCGGATGCTGCGGGCCGCCAACGCATCTATCACGATCAGAAGATCCGGCTTCGCTTCCCGGACAATCCCTTTTAAGATTTCCGCTGTTTCCATGCCGGTCTGGGCCATAACCCCAGGCACGATGCCGCTCAGTACCGGAAGCTGGTGCTCTTTGCAAAAGATCGCGCCATACTCTTCCTTCAGATGTCTTGTCATCTGCAGATGGCTGATCACTCTCGGTCCCAGCGCATCCGGCGTCACATGGTAATTTCCCAGTCCCACTGCCAAAATTCCCGCCTCCCGTTCCTTTTTCCCGGTGAGCTTTTGGATCAGCTCGCAAAAATACCCGGCCAGCTTCTCCGAAATTTCTTCGTGGTATCCCTCGTCCTTTTTAGCCAGCGCATCTGCCTCCAGTGTCAGATAAGTTCCCACCGGCTTTCCCATTGCCCTGGCTCCCCGCTCATCCAGGATCTTCACCTCTGTCATCCGGATATCCGAATGGCTCTCCCTCCACTTTCTCAGCGAAACACCTGAGATTTCCCCTCCATCACCCGGAAAACGCTCCTGTTCTTCCACTGCAAGATCCGTGCGGACCTCAAATTCTGTCCTATTTTCCTGCTTCATCTCTTTCTTTATTTTTTCCCTTATTTCTTTTCCTATTTCTTTTCTTATTTCTTTTCTCATTTTTTGCATTCCTTATCATTTCTTTTCCGCTGCTATCCTTATATTTTTCGCAAAATTAAGCAATTTATGTATTGACATTTTGGGCCGGATTAGGTAGAATGCAATAGTATGTTTACATTGAACTGTCCGTGTCCAGACTTTGATGCAAACCAAAGACTATGAATAAAATTTTTGTTAATTGGAGGTGCCCAGATTGGCTAACATTAAATCTGCTAAAAAGAGAATCTTAGTAAACGAGACCAAGGCTGCTAGAAACAAAGCAATCCGTTCTAAAGTGAAAACTGCTTGCAAGAAGGTAGAGGCTGCTGTAACCGCTGGTGATAAGGCTGCTGCTCAGACCGCATTACTTGCTGCAACTTCCGAGATCGATAAGGCTTGCACCAAGGGTGTATACCACAAGAATACCGCTTCCAGAAAGGTTTCCCGCCTCTCTAAAGCTGTTAACGGTATGGCTTAATCATAAGACTGGAATATTATAAATAATCAAAAAAGCTTCGGTTCCTGGGTGTGAGGAACCGGGGCTTTTTTGTTTGTCTTTTTCCCGTGATAACGCGCATTCCGTAAAACGATTTTCATAAGCCACAATTTCCATGACATAAAAAAAGAGAAACCATCGCAGATACCCTGCAGCGGTTTCTCTTTTTTAACATTACAGTTCTTGCATTTACACAAACTTTTTCATGCTTTTTGTTCTTATACGTTGAAACGGAACAGGATCACATCGCCATCTTTGACAACGTAATCTTTTCCTTCCAGGCCAACCAGGCCTTTTTCTTTTGCCTTTGCGTAAGTACCGCAATCTAACAGATCCTGGTAATTTACGACCTCTGCACGGATGAAGCCACGCTCAAAGTCAGAATGGATCTTTCCGGCTGCCTGCGGAGCCTTGGTGCCAACCTTGATAGTCCATGCACGGGTCTCATCCTCACCGGAGGTCAGGTAACTGATCAGGCCAAGCAGGCGGTAGCTTGCAGCGATCAGCTTATCCAGACCAGACTCTGCAAGACCAAGTGCATCTAAGTATTCCTGTTTCTCGTCATCATCCAGCTCTGCGATCTCCTGCTCGATCTGGGCACAGATTACAAATACCTCGCAGTTGTTCTCTGCAGCATACTCACGGACTGCAGCAACATGCGGATTGGAAGCGCCGTCGTCTGCCAGATCCTCCTCGCCAACATTTGCAGCAAAGATAACCGGCTTGCAGGTTAACAGGTTCAGGGAATTTACGAAAGCCATAACATCTTCGTCGTCATTCTCGTAGCTGGAAGCCATCTTTCCATCTTCCAGGATTGCCTTTAACTCTTTTAAAATCTCTACCTCTTTTGCCAGGGACTTGTCGTTGAATGCAGATTTGGAAGTCTTTGCGATACGGCGCTCCAGGATCTCGATATCGGAGAAGATCAGCTCCAGGTTGATGGTCTCGATATCACGGATCGGATCTACACTGCCCTCTACATGGATGACGTTCGGATCCTCAAAGCAGCGTACCACGTGAACGATCGCATCGACCTCACGGATATTGGCAAGGAACTGGTTTCCAAGGCCCTCACCCTTGGAAGCACCCTTTACCAGACCTGCGATATCAACGAACTCGATCACAGCCGGGGTTACCTTTTTGGAATGGTACAGGTCTCCCAATAATTTTAAACGGTTATCCGGAACCGCAACCACACCCACGTTCGGGTCGATGGTACAGAACGGATAGTTAGCAGACTCTGCACCAGCCTTGGTCAGAGAGTTAAACAGGGTACTCTTGCCGACGTTCGGCAGACCCACGATACCTAATTTCATAGTTTCTATTTCCTCCTTAGAAATACGCAGGAACGTATTTTATCTCTCAGCTTCTTACTTTTTAGCAGAAAAAGCGAGTTTTATTCTCGTATACTATAACATAGGTAGAAAAAAAAGTAAATGTCAGTGACGTCCTCTCTCGGCTAAAGTCACGGTTATGTTTGTGCAAGGCGCCAGTTTCTGCATTTTGCGTTCCAAATAGCCTATCAGATATTCTATGGCGAATCAAGCGCATACCTAAAAAACGGCGTGTGAAAAAAGAAAAATCATTTTTCACACGCCGTTCTCCACTTACATATAAAACAAAACGCTTACTATTCACTATCGGGCTTTTCGTTTCCAGCCCTTCCTGCTATTCTTTTTCTCCTGTATTTTTTTCATCGTACTGCATGATATCTTCTACCCTGCAGTTTAAAATCTGGCACAGCACCTCGATCGTATGCGTTGAAACATACGCATTTTTCTTCAATCGGTTGATCTGCCCGGAACTGACACCATAATTTTTGATCAGCCGGTACTGGGAAACACCACGGGTCTTCATGGTCTCCCAAAGCGGATCATACGTTATCATGTCCGTCCCTCCTGATTTATAAGCTTATCCAACTGCATTTTGCACACTTAGCTACAATCTTATTCTATTAAATCAGTTTGGCCGAAATCTGTATATTATCCATAAGTGGACATTATGCCGTTTTATAAAGCAAATTAACAATATCTCACAGTAAACACAAATGGGCCGGAAGGTTCCGTCCCCGCCGAATGGCGGGGACGAAACCTTTCGGCCCTCGTTCGTTACTGTGTGATATTGTTATTTCAGATATTTCTCCATCATCGGGCAGATATCCAGTGTTGCGAAGTAATCCTGCGGTGTCTCGGCACGGCGGATCATCTGCACGGAGCCATCTTCCTTTAATAAGAGCTCGGCGGATTTGAGCTTTCCGTTATAGTTATAGCCCATAGCGAAGCCGTGTGCTCCGGTGTCGTGAATGACTAACAAATCACCCATATCAATCTTCGGGAGCATGCGGTCGATGGCGAACTTATCGTTGTTCTCGCAGAGAGAACCGGTTACATCGTACTTGTGGTCGCACGGAGCATCTTCTTTTCCAGCTACGGTGATGTGATGGTAAGCACCATACATAGCCGGGCGCATCAGGTTGACTGCGCAGGCATCGACGCCGATGTACTCCTTGTGGGTGTGCTTCTCGTGGATGGCCTTGGTAACCAGACAGCCGTAAGGTCCAAGCATGAAACGGCCAAGCTCGGTGTAGATGGCTACATCGCCCATGCCGGCCGGTACCAGGACTTCCTCGTAAACCTTGCGTACGCCTTCGCCGATCGCCATAATGTCGTTCGGCTCCTGGTCCGGACGGTAAGGAATGCCGATTCCACCGGAAAGGTTGATGAAGGTGATGTGGGCGCCGGTCTCTTCTTTCAGCTTAACAGCAAGCTCGAAGAGAACCTTTGCTAACATCGGATAATAATCGTTGGTTACGGTGTTGCTTGCCAGGAATGCGTGCATACCGAAGTTTTCAGCGCCTTTTTCTTTCAGGATCTTATACGCCTCGAACATCTGCTCGGTGGTCATGCCGTATTTCGCATCGCCCGGGTTGTCCATGATATCATTGCTGATCTTGAACAGTCCGCCCGGATTATAGCGGCAGCTAATGGTCTTCGGAATATAACCAAGAACCTTTTCTACGCACTCAATATGGGTAATATCATCCAGGTTGATGATGGAACCCAGGTCATTTGCCAGCTTGAACTCTTCCGGCGGAGTATCATTGGAAGAAAACATGATGTTGTGACCGGAAAAGCCGGTTGCGTCAGACATCATCAACTCGGTTGCAGAGGAACAATCGGTGCCGCAGCCGTATTCCTGCAGGATTTTCAGAATGTATGGGTTCGGAGTTGCCTTTACTGCGAAATATTCCTTGTAACCCTTATTCCAGGAAAATGCCTCTTTTAAGCGCTTTGCATTCTCTCGGATCCCTTTTTCATCGTACAGATGAAACGGGGTCGGGTAGGTCTTTGTGATCTCCTCTAACTGTGCTTTTGTTACAAATGGTTTTTTCTCCATCGGTATCTCCTCTCTATACAAAATCTGCTCTTGCAGGATTTATCTTTCCACATGCCCGCATCAAGACACAACCTCCTTGGTGTGCAGGGTGTTTTTGTTTCATAGGCTATAATTCCTATAAACGAAAAAACAGGAAGCCTGAACAGGCCGCAATCAAACTGATTGTAACCCATATCAGACTTCCTTGTCTAGTTCTTTCGATTAATATGAAAAATTAATACAAAAATTATTCAAATTACTCAACCACTACCACACGCATGATGTTGGTGCTGCTCGCCGGCTCGTGACGGGTATTCTTGTTTACTACACCAGCAGTTACAACTGCAACATCGCCGCTCTTGATCACGTTCTTCTCCTTCAGAAGCTCAACGGAAGACTCGATCAGAAGGTCGGTAGAATCTGCGCGCTTTGCCTGGTACGGCTTTACGCCCCAGTAAATCTGCATCTGGCGTACTGCGGTTGCGCTCGGGGACAGGCCGATTACGGTTGTGCTTGGTCTCCACTTGGAGAGCAGGCGGGTGGTAAATCCGCTGATGGACGGAGCGATGATGACATCTGCTTCCAGGTCATGGGCAGTGGATACGGAAGAGTAGCAAACTGCGTTGGAAATGTTCTTGCGGTTTGCGATGGATACTCTTCTCATGCGGTATGCATTGTAGTCTAAGTACCGCTCGGAAGTCTCGCAGATCTGAGCCATCATCTTTAATGCCTCTACCGGATATTTACCCATTGCAGTCTCGCCGGACAGCATCACTGCATCGGTACCATCGTATACTGCGTTTGCAACGTCGGTTACCTCTGCACGGGTCGGGCGCGGGTTGCGGATCATGGAATCCAGCATCTGGGTTGCGGTGATAACCGGCTTGCATGCCAGATTACACTTGCGGATGATGGTCTTCTGGATGTGCGGAACCTGCTCAGCCGGGATCTCTACGCCCATGTCACCACGAGCTACCATGATGCCGTCGCTGGCCTCAATGATGTCATCCAGGTTCTCGATACCCTCTGCGTTCTCGATCTTTGCAATGATCTGGATGTGGGAACCAGCCTCGTCTAACATCGCACGGATCTCACGAACCGCATCTGCAGTACGAACGAAGGAAGCTGCAATGAAATCGAAGCCCTGCTCGATACCGAAACGGATATCTGCTTTATCCTTCTCAGTCAGTGCCGGAAGCTTGATCTTTACGTTCGGTACGTTTACGCCCTTGCGCATGCCAAGCTCGCCGCCGTTTACTACGGTGCAGACGATATCGGTGCCGTTTACTACTTCCTGAACCTTCAGCTCGATCAGTCCGTCATCGATCAGGATGGTATTGCCAGCCTCAACGTCTGCCGGAAGTCCGCTGTAGTTGATGAAACCGATCTGGTCGTCACCAACGATCTCGCGGGTGGTCAGGGTATAAGTCTGTCCCTCAACTAAGGTTACTTTTTTCTCATCTTTTAACAGGCCGGTACGGATCTCCGGTCCCTTGGTATCCAGCAGGGCTGCGATCGGCAGATCCAGCTCATCGCGGATGCTCTTTAACATATCCAGACGGGATTTCTGCTCCTCATAGTCGCCGTGGGAGAAGTTGAAACGTGCAATATCCATGCCGTTCTCAGCAAGCGCCTTCATCAGGTTGCGGTCATTGGTGTTCGGTCCCATGGTGCAGATGATCTTTGTCTTTTTCATAGATGTGTTGTCCTCCAAAATTATTTTATAAATCTATTCTTGCACAGAATCCTTTGTAACATGCTTGTGCGTGTACAAATGATCCTGACAGTACTCATAGTTACCCTCGCATTTGGAACAATAGCGGAACTCCAGCTCAGGATTGTCCAGCTCGGTCCGGCCGCACACCGCACAGCGGTGACGGGTCTTTCCCGGAACCACGATCTTCGCCTGCTGCTTAAATTCCTGCCGGCGTTTGATCTCCTTTGGCGCATAGCGCTTGTAGTTTCGGGTCATGGCAAAAAACAGGATGATGGTGATCATGGAAAGTACCAGCTCTACTTTCAACGCAATATTTCCCATGATAAAATCATAAAGATAAACGGCTGCCTCGGCGATCGCGATCCATTTTGCTTTTACCGGCAGCACAAAGAACATGTAAAACTGCGCGTCCGGATTGATGATGCAAAAAGCAAAAAACAACGATGCATTCAAAAAGCCTGTGGTTAACAGCCAATTCTGGCCAAACACAAAGTAGCCAACGAATGCGGCCACGATCTGCGCCAGGATTCCCATGATAAAGAATACATTGAAGCGGAAAGAGCCCCAGACATATTCCAGTGTCTGCCCCAGATTATAATATAGAAACAATGCGATCAGGCCATAAAAAATCTGGGTAAAGCTCCAGGAGCCGAAGGCCGGCGGATAGATCAGAAATGTGACAAGACGCCAGATCTGCCCACGTAAGATCATGCCTGCATTTAAGCTCAAATAATTGTAGTAGATCATGGGATCTAAAAGCCATACCACCAGACCGGCCGCATAAAGGATCGTGATGTAATACATCAGATTCCGGATGGCATATTTCTGATACTTTCGTTCGAAATCCGTAAAAAATTTCATGCAGTTTCCTTTCTGTCTTTTTATTGGTTCCGTTCTGGCCGCAAAAACAAGATGCAGACGCGGTGTTAACACTCACCAGTCACAACAACAGGCGCAGGTTCAGAACAGATTCCGCTTTGCAAAAATCCATGCCACTGCACAGGTCAGGATGACTGACAGAACAATGACAATCACAAAACCATAAGGATTTGTTGCAAATGGCATGCTGCTGCTTAACACGTTCATGCCGTAAAAGCTGGATACCATGGTCGGGATCGACATGACGATCGTGATGGTGGCCAGAAACTTCATGACAATGTTCAGATTATTGGAAATAACCGAAGCAAACGCGTCCATGGTGCCGCTTAAAATGCCGCTGTAGATGTTGGCCATCTCGATTGCCTGCTTGTTCTCGATGATGACATCGTCCAGAAGCTCGGTATCCTCCGGATACTTTTTGATCTTCTCACTCTTTAGCAGCTTCTCCAGTACGACCTCATTGGAGCGCAGGGATGTGGTAAAGTACACCAAGCTCTTTTGCAGCTCCAGAATCTCGATAAGTTCCTGGTTTCGCGGGGATTTGTAAAGCTCTTTTTCTACGATATCGCTCTTCTTGTCGATGATGCGCAGATACTGCAGATAAAGGGATGCATTCTTGTAAAGGATCTGGAGAATGAAGCGTGTCTTCATATAAGTATAGAAGTCACGGACTCTTCCGTCCATGAATGCGTTTAATACTGGTGTTTCTTCCAGACACACGGTAATGATAATGCTGTCTGACATGATAATGCCCATAGGGATGGTCACATACCAGTCTTTTTCGTTACGTTCCTCGATAACAGGGATATCGACCAGGATCAGACTGTAATGCTCTTCCAGTTCGATACGGGATCGTTCTTCTTCATCCAGAGGGGCCCGGACATGATCCGGATCGATCTCATAGCGTTCCGCGATCTCAAGGATCTCGGTTGCAGTCGGATTTGTCAGTGCGATCCAGCAGCCGGATTCCGCTTCGTCAACCTGATGGATCGCTCCATCTTCCGTTTTAAATATGCGTATCATATGATCTTTCGTTCCTTTCCCTGTTTCGGCTATCTTATTATAATTTCTGAGTTCTTGTTTGTCAAATCTATTGATCGTTCTTTTTCAATTCTGACAGAAGTTTCCAGATTTCTTAACTAAATTTTTACACATACACAAATTGTATTATGTGAGATTTTATGTTAAACTCTGCACTGTACGCTGAGGAAGTGTGTCTTTTTAGATAAGGAGGCAGGGGTTTTCCCCGCATCAAATGAATTTATTACATAATAATACTCTTGGAATCGATATTGGTTCCACTACCGTAAAAATCGCAGTCTTAGACAGCGAACATCATATGTTATTTACCGATTACGAGCGCCACTATGCTAACATTCAGGAGACGCTCGCTCTTTTATTATCAAGAGCAAAAGAAAAACTGGGCGAGATGACTGTCTCCCCAAGCATTACCGGATCCGGCGGCCTGACCCTGTCCGGTCACTTAGAGGTTCCGTTCACTCAGGAGGTCGTAGCGGTTGCTACTGCCCTGCAGGACTATGCCCCGCAGACCGATGTTGCCATTGAGCTGGGCGGCGAGGACGCAAAGATCATTTACTTTACCGGCGGTATCGACCAGCGCATGAACGGAATCTGCGCCGGCGGTACCGGTTCCTTTATTGACCAGATGGCATCCCTCTTACAGACCGATGCTTCCGGTCTGAACGAGTATGCCAAAAATTACCAGATGATCTACCCGATTGCAGCCCGCTGCGGCGTTTTCGCAAAATCTGATATCCAGCCGCTCATCAATGAGGGCGCTACCAGGGAAGATCTTTCCGCATCCATTTTCCAGGCTGTGGTCAACCAGACCATCAGCGGTCTTGCCTGCGGAAAACCGATCCGCGGCACCGTGGCATTTCTCGGCGGCCCGCTGCATTTCCTGCCGGAGCTGCGCCAGGCCTTTATCCGCACCCTGAATCTGGATGCAGACCATATTGTCGCACCGGACCACTCCCATCTGTTCGCTGCCATCGGTGCAGCCATGAATGCAGACGAGAAGGTAACCGTATCCCTGACCGATATGATCGAACGTCTTACCTCCGGCATTAAGATGGAGTTTGAGGTAAAACGTATGGAGCCGCTCTTTGCATCCCAGGCCGATTACGATGCGTTCCAGACCCGTCATGCACAGCATCAGGTAAAAAAAGGAGACTTATCCACATACAGCGGCAATTGTTACCTGGGAATCGACGCCGGTTCCACCACCACCAAGGTGGCCCTGGTCGGCGAGGACGGAAGCCTTCTCTACAGCTTCTATGACAACAACAACGGAAGCACCATCGCCACCGCCATCCGCGCGATTTCCGAGATTAAGGAAAAGCTTCCGGAAACCGCACACATTGCCTGGTCCTGCTCGACCGGTTACGGCGAGGCCTTATTAAAGTCTGCCCTCATGTTAGATGAAGGAGAGGTTGAAACCATCTCCCACTACTACGCAGCAGCATTCTTTGAGCCGGATGTAGACTGCATCCTGGACATTGGCGGACAGGACATGAAGTGCATCCGCATCAAAGACCATACCGTGGACAGCGTGCAGCTGAACGAGGCATGTTCTTCCGGCTGTGGTTCCTTCATCGAAACCTTTGCAAAGTCCCTGAATTATTCCGTCATTGACTTCGCGAAGGAAGCGCTTTTTGCCAAGAACCCGACGGACCTTGGTACCCGCTGCACCGTATTCATGAACTCAAACGTAAAGCAGGCACAGAAGGAAGGCGCTACCGTAGCCGATATCTCTGCCGGTCTTGCTTATTCTGTCATCAAAAATGCATTATTTAAGGTAATCAAGATCACCAATGCTTCCGACCTTGGCACCCATGTGGTCGTTCAAGGCGGTACCTTCTACAACGATGCCGTGCTCAGAAGCTTTGAAAAGATTGCCGGATGTGAGGCAGTCCGCCCGGACATCGCCGGTATCATGGGCGCATTCGGTGCTGCGCTGATCGCAAGAGAGCGCTGCAACCACGAAAAGGGCACCTCCATGCTTCCGCTTGACCGGATCCTTTCCTTAAAATATGAGACTTCCATGGCACGCTGCAAGGGCTGCACCAACCACTGCGTCCTCACCATCAACCGTTTCGACGGCGGACGTCAGTTTGTCAGCGGAAACCGCTGCGAGCGCGGTCTTGGAAAAGAAAAGGCAAAGAAAGAAATCCCGAACCTGTTCGCTTACAAATATCACCGGATGTTTGACTATGAGCCACTCCCGGCTGATGAAGCCACCCGCGGCACCATCGGTGTTCCGCGTGTTCTGAACATGTACGAGAATTTCCCGTTCTGGGCTACGTTCTTAAAGGAACTGGGCTTCCGTGTCATCCTTTCCCCGCAGTCCACCAGACAAATCTATGAGCTTGGCATCGAGTCCATCCCGAGTGAGTCTGAGTGCTACCCGGCAAAGCTGGTGCACGGCCATATTTCCTGGCTGATCCGTCAGGGTGTGCGCGATATCTTCTATCCGTGCATTCCGTACGAGCGCAACGAGACACCTCAAGCAGGCAACCACTACAACTGCCCGATGGTTACCTCCTACGCGGAAAACATCAAAAACAATGTGGAAGAGCTCTCTGAGTTCGATGTCCACTTTATGAATCCGTTCTTTGCTTTTACTAACGAAGAAGTGCTGACCAGACAGCTGATTGTGGAATTTGGCAAGGAATACCATATTTCTTCTGTAGAAGTGCAGAAAGCAGCACACACTGCATGGGAAGAGCTTCTTGCGTCCCGCCATGACATGGAGAAAAAAGGCGAGGAAACCATTGCCTGGTTAAAGGAGCACGACCGCCACGGCATCGTCCTGGCCGGCCGCCCTTACCACGTAGACCCGGAGATCAACCACGGTATCCCGGAGCTAATCACCTCCTACGGCTTTGCAGTCCTGACGGAAGATTCCATCTCCCACCTGGCCGATGCAGAGCGCCCGCTCATCGTCACCGACCAGTGGATGTACCACTCCAGACTGTACCGCGCTGCCACCTATGTAAAGAACAGCGAATGCCTGGATTTAATCCAGCTCAACTCCTTCGGCTGCGGCCTGGATGCCGTTACCACCGACCAGGTACACGATATCCTGACCGGCTCCGGCAAGATCTACACTGTATTAAAGATCGATGAGGTCAATAATCTCGGTGCGGCAAGAATCCGTATCCGTTCCCTGATTGCAGCCTTAAAGGTGCGCCAGCAGAAGCATTTCGAGCGCAAGGTCGTATCCAGCGCTTACAACCGTGTTGTCTTCACCAAGGAAATGAAGAAAGACTACACCCTGCTCTGCCCGCAGATGTCTCCGATCCACTTTGAGCTGATCGAACCGGCTATCCGTGCATTCGGCTACAAGATCGAGGTGCTGCAGAATGACAGCAAAAATGCGGTCGATGTCGGACTGCAGTACGTCAACAACGATGCCTGCTATCCGTCCCTGATCGTCATCGGCCAGATCATGGATGCGCTGTTATCCGGCAAATATGACCTGGACCACACTGCAGTCCTGATGAGCCAGACCGGCGGTGGCTGCCGTGCTTCCAACTACATTGGCTTTATCCGCCGTGCACTGGAAAAAGCCGGTATGCCTCAGATTCCGGTCATCTCCGTCAATGCGAACGGCATGGAGACCAACCCTGGTTTCACCTTCACACCGGGACTCATCACCAAGGCCATGCAGGGCATTGTTTACGGCGATATCTTCATGCGCGTGCTCTATGCCACCCGTCCTTACGAAAAGGTTCCGGGTTCCGCAAACGCACTGCATGAGAAATGGAAGGCCCGCTGCATCAAGAGCCTTTCCAAGCGCTCCGCAAACATGATGGAATTTGGAAGAAACATTAAGGGAATCATCCACGACTTCGACGAGCTGCCGCGGTTAGATATTAAGAAGCCGAAGGTCGGCATTGTCGGCGAGATTCTGGTAAAATTCTCCCCGCTTGCCAACAACCACATCGTGGACCTGCTGGAATCCGAGGGAGCTGAGGCTGTTATGCCGGATCTGATGGACTTCCTTTTATACTGCTTCTATAACAATAACTTCAAGGCAGACCACCTTGGCGGCAAACGCTCCACCGCCCGCCTGTGCAACCTGGGGATCTCTCTCTTAGAGTATTTCCGCAAGACTGCACGCAAGGAGCTGGAAGCCAGCAAAAACTTCACCCCGCCGTCCCGCATCAGCGATCTGGCTGACATGGCAAAGCACTATGTTTCCCTGGGTAACCAGACCGGTGAGGGCTGGTTCTTAACCGGCGAGATGCTGGAGCTGATCCACAGCGGTGTGAAGAATATCGTCTGCACCCAGCCGTTTGGCTGCCTGCCAAACCATATCGTAGGAAAAGGTGTCATCAAAGAGCTGCGTGCTTCCCACCCGGAGGCAAACATCATCGCAGTCGACTACGATCCGGGCGCCAGCGAGGTAAACCAGTTAAACCGTATCAAGCTGATGCTGGCAACCGCTCAGAAGCAGCTGCATAACAATATCGCACAGTAACGAACGAGGGCCGGAAGGTTTCG